>ENA-UEPH01001268-UEPH01001268.1-human-gut-metagenome-genome-assembly--contig:-NODE-1268-length-24830-cov-13.544338_pt1 | contig 24830 bp, 19 predicted proteins | sample MGYA00242891_ERZ507898 | MGnify/ENA primary metagenome ERZ507898 (study PRJEB26167, sample SAMN06115411) | human gut metagenome | host: Homo sapiens | place: China:Guizhou | collected 2014-10-15... | reverse complement strand
CAGCTCACAGCCCTCTTTTTTCTGCTCAAATGCATAGGTCTGCCCCTGCGGTGCCATACAGATCGCCTCCACAGTCACTGAACCTGTCCCTGCTCCGATGTCGTAAATCACACTGTCAGGAGCAATCACCAGCTTTGCAAGTGAGACAACTCTGACTTCCTCTTTTGTCATCGGGATTTTCCCGCGCACAAACCATTCGTCTCTCATCTATCTGTGTATTCCTTTCCTCTCTCAATCAGTGCAACGGTCAGTTCTTTGATCTGTTGGTGCTGAAGTTCTTCCGCCTGCCCTGAAATTAATCTCTCATCCGCATAGCCCATGCGAATTCCGGCAGTGACTTTTACGCTTGCATACCCAATCTCCACAAGTTTTTCGCAGACTTCATGGAGAAAACTTCCGCTTCCGCCGAGAAGCAAAAATACTTTTTCGTGGTTATCAAGCAGTTCCCGCAGGTCTTCCGCCTCATAGCTTCGCCCATGCACACTCGAAAGATACCAGTCCTCCCAACTTGTCTGCATGCGGGAGGCAAGCGCCGACGGAGACGAGATTCCGGCAAGCACATGGACATTCCACCCGCTCCCCGAAAACTGCTTTACCAGTGCACTGCTCCCGCTGTAAAATCCCGTATCCCCTGAGAGAATCACAGCGACTTTTGTGATCGCGGATCCATCAGAAATAAAATTCTCATGACTCGTAAGCCACTGTGCAATCGCAGTCGCCTGAAAAAGTGGAATTTTCTGAGCCTGCTTCGCATACTGTGCAATATCCTGCAACATCCTCAGCGCACCGAAAACCACAACAATCTGATTTATTTTGATATAAAACAGGTATGTTTTTTTCCATTTTAACCTCTTGTTCCTTTGACGGAACAAAGGCCTCATGCCCGTCCCATCATTTTCTTTATTTTACCGGCCAGTCCCGTCTTTCTCAGGATATTTTTCCCATAAAAAATGGCTGTATCTTTTGGATTTTCACCACCATAGCGATGGAGCACATATTTTAATCCCTTATTTTTATAATCGCTCCAAAATTTGTCATAATCGTCGGGACGTTTTGTTGCATAAAGAAGATTGTGATTATACTTTTTATAATCTTCGCTTCTCACTTCAACCATTGTGACTTCATCGTTGTCTCTCATAGCAGCTATCAGATTTGCACCTTTTTCTGTGTGTGACAGAACAAGTGATACCCCACCATCTATTGGAACATCCGGCATACACAATTCAACTCCCCAAAAATCGGATATTGTCAAATCACTTTGAAAATTTCCGGGATATGGGCAATTAAAGCAGCTCTCTCTCATTAATAGATTTTTTCTGAACATATTCTGGTAAGAACTCACCTTAATTGAATTGATATACTTTTTTCCATTTTCAAATTCTGCATAAATGGGATATCCTTTCCACCCACATGGCTTATACCGAAATGAAAATTTTATCAATTTGGAATGTTCTTCGTTCTGAATGTGATTCACATAGTCATTCCACACCACTGGTCCAGGTGCTCCATGGCAAACAATATCAACAGTATAGAGCCCGGTAATATCTATGTTATCTCTACTTAAATACTTTTTAACTGCAGCCACTTGGCAGGGCGTACCTGTAAATAAAACCTTTCCTCCTTTTTCAAGATCGTGCTTTACCTCTACAAAACTGCCTGTCATATCTGACTGCACGTATTTTGATCCCTGAAATGCCTCGCATTCCTCTAGATTTTTTGCTTTTCCGTGCAACACTCTAAAGTCAGAATCAAATTTCGCTCCATAGCAAGTACCCCCCCCCCCCCAGCTTTAAAGAAGGTCTCTGCTATTCCCCAAAAGGCACCGCCTGATGATGACTTCATCAATATGCCCCTTTTGTTTTTATATGCATAAACTTTATCCATCTAAAATCACTCATTTCATTTTTATGGCATTGGCTACAGTGACTAGGTATTTTTCATCCTGTTTTCTATACTTATTAAGCAGATTATCTACCATGTTATAATCAATATCCGCTTCTATATTCTCTATTTTAGGATTTCCTTCTGTCCCTCTTTGAGGAATATCAAGTTTTTTCAAGACATCTCTTATTCTCATGCTTGCTTTCTCAGGGTAGAACGAAATGAATTTTTTATGAAACTGTATAGAAAATGCCGTTGCATGAAAAGAATCCGCAATAACATATTCTGCATCTCTTATAAGTCCAAGATATTCTTCAACACTAGGGCACCATACCAATTTACCAGGACGAATCATATCATGCCAATTATAGGAAATATTTAGCAATTCAAGATTCTTTTCTTTCGCCAATTTACTTGCAAAAGCGTCAAGTTTTTTATCATGGTGAAGATTATATGTAACAACATATCTTCTTTTGCTGAACTTATTTGACGCAAGCCGCTTCCATAAATCACACGATCTGTAAAGTGTTGGATCAAGTACCTGAACAACATCTCTAATACCCAATTCATTCAATGATGTTATGCTTTGGCTTTCTCTTACAGAAATATATTTATATTTTTGAAGCATCTTAGCTATAATGTTCTTTTCACTTTTTTCTATTTTTTGCCCAATGCTGGAAGCATAGGAGAAGCAGAAAGCATTGTCAGGAACAAAATCAAGATAATAAGCCGGCTCAACACCCTCATTCCAGAAGCTGTTCCAGATTTGATCGCTTCCCGTACAATAAGCATCTGCGTTCGGAATATTATCTTTTAATTCTTGATTGCTATGGTATACCTTTTTGCTTAAATTCACATGATTGTTCAGAAAAGCATTAAATGTTTTTTCTTTCTTCAGGTATGAAACCAGCATTACAGCCTTTGCACCAGCCAGAAGTATGGGATTGCTTGCGAGTTTTTTGCTCTTCTTTTTTAGACGTTTTAGTGCTCCTCGTTTTGTATCGAGTTCCCTAATAAAGTCAATTGTTTCGCATTCAAATCCAAGTTCTTCAAATGTAACTTGCGTAGCATAGGTTTGAAGAACAGAGCCATAATTGCAATTTCGATGTATCGTGATATTCTCTATTTTCTTCATTTACCTGTGACCTTCCTGTATTTAATCGCCAGTCCCAGTATCTTCCTGTCATCCACGAGATATCTTTTGGCCATTCTCTTCGGATCTTGTGTGATACGGAACAGCCACTCTAAGCCGTGATCTGCCATCCATCTTGGTGCCCTCTTAATGTTCCCAGCCTCAAAATCGAAACTTGCACCTAATCCGAAGGAAATAGGCACACCCAGTTCCTCACAATGGTGATACATAAACTTTTCCTGCTTTGGGCAGCCCAATCCAACAATTAGAATATGCGGCTTGGCTTCTTTAATCATTCCTTTGATTTTATCCATCTCCTCAGGATTTTTTTCAAATCCATAAGGAGGAGAGTATGTACCTACCACCTGCAATCCCTTGTATCTCTTTGCAAGATTTTCTGCTGCCTTTGCCGCAACACCTTCAGCCGCTCCCAAAAAGAACATCTTGTATTCTTTTTTTGCCGCCATATCGCACAAGAGTGGAAAAAGATCAGACCCTGAAATTTTCTCCTTAATTGGAGTGCCGTACCACTTGGCAATCCAGAGCAAAGGCTTTCCATCTGTAAGGATCAAGGACGCATTGGCATATACATCCTGCAATTCTTTATTTGTTTCTAACTGCACAATGTGATCCACATTTGGAGTGACCACATAGGCACTTTTATTTTCCTGTATCAGAGAATTAATAGCCTGTAATGTTTCCTCCATCGTCAAGTTATCAATTTCTGTATTCATAAACTTTAATCTAGCCATTTTCCACTCCTCACTCTTTCACCTTTAGCATCTCACCTTAATAAGTTCAGCATCTCCAACCACAAGACACCGTCCCAATCCAGCAGGCAAAAATAGTGTTTCCCCTTTGCTAAATCGCATCGGCTTCTGCTCGGCATCCATTGTCTGAACCTCGCCGTAGCCATCCAGACACATCAGCACCTGAAAGGAGGTATCCATTACCGAAAACGCGAAGCCCTTCGTAACCTGAATCTTCTCCGTTTCAAAATACTTGCAGCGGCAGAGAATTTCACGGGAGCAGCCCGGATAATGCTTCACCATTCGAGGCTTCTGGCTTACATCCGGTGCAACGCTCATATCCATAACCCGAACTGCCTTATCAAAGTGCAGTTCACGCCTTTTGCCATTTTTGTCCACACGGTTATAGTCATAAACCCGATAAGTCACATTGGAACTTTCCTGAATCTCGGCAACCAGAATCCCTTTTCCAATTCCATGCACCGTGCCAGCAGGCACAAAATATGTATCACCTTTGTGAACTGCTACTTTCTGCAAATGCTTGTCCAGCGTACCGGTTTCCACTGCCTTGCGCAGAATTTCTTCCGTCACCTCATGCTGGAAGCCATAAATCAGGTGCGCGCCTTCTTCAGCATCAATGACATACCACATCTCTGTTTTGCCATTGTCACCTTCGTATTCTTTTGCGTAGTCGTCACTCGGATGAACCTGTACAGACAGGTCTTTTTTTGCATCAATAAACTTTACCAGTACCGGCAGTTTTCCATCTTCTACTTTCGTTCCGATATATTCCGGATGCTGTTTTAATACATCTGCCAGTGCCACTCCCTTGAACTTGCCGTTCGCAACATAGCTCGGCCCATCAGGATGGACAGAACACTCCCATGTTTCTGCCAACGGAGTCAAATCAATTATCTTTCCGTATTCTTCTCTCAGCCTTGTGCCTCCCCAGAGATAATCCTTTCCGGTTGGCACCAGTTTCATAATCTCCATCGTTCTGTCCCTTAATCAAGTTCAAACTTGATTTTATCTGTGACACTAATCTCGTCGCCCAACTGCACTTCGATCATATCCAGCGGAGTAATCGCTTCAACTGTATGCTTACAACCTGCTGCAATAGTAATCACATCGCCCGTACGGAGAACCTGCTCCATACCATCAACGATTGCCTTGCCTTTACCAGAAACAACCGTCCAGACTTCCTCGCGCTCATTGTGCATATGGTAGCTCATCTTTTCTCCAGCTTTCATGGAGATTTTGACTGTCATAGAACCCGGCTGTACATCGATGACCGTATAGGTACCCCAAGATTTCTCGGCATACATAGCCTCAGTTTCGATTTTCTCGACATAGGGCTTCATGTAGCCGCTACGCTCTTTATCCGAAATCAAAATACCATCACCGCTTGCTGCAATGATCATGTCCTTGCAGCCCATGCAGAGAATAGGAATATTCAGTTCATTGACCACATTGGTGTTTTCGCAGGTTTCATCCAGAACAGCCTTGCCCTTGGTCTTGTCTGCCATGACCTCAGCCATCATGTTCCATGTACCAACATCCTTCCAGTCACCGCTATACCGCAGAACCTGAATGCTGGACTCTTTCTCGACCACGGCATAGTCAAAGCTGATTTTTGTCATGGTTTCATACTTATTGAACAGGTCACGGTAGTCCTCGAAGTCGATCATGCTATGAGCCTTGTCCAGCAGATAGCCAAGTTTGAATGCAAAGATGCCTGCATTCCACAATGCACTCTGTGCCAGATACTTCTTGGCAGTTTCGACGTCCGGCTTCTCCTTGAACTCTTTAACTCTGCTGACGTTTTCGCCGCTTTCAGGAATGATATAACCATACTTCTCGCTCGGATAGGTCGGCTCAATACCCATCAGCGTCAGGTTTGCGTTGCCCTGTTCAGCCAGTTCCTGCAAAGCTTTAACTGCTTCGTAGTATGTATTGTCCACATACGGATCAACTGGGCAGACAACAACTGCCTCATCCGTTCCGACATTCAATTCATCGTGAAGATACGCTGCTGCCAGTGCGATTGCAGGGAACGTATCACGACGGCAGGGTTCCACGCAAATAGAAGCCTTTTCGCCAAGCTGATTCTTAATGGCACTTGCCTGAGATTTACTCGTCGCAATCGTAATCTTTGCATCTGCATCTACCGTAGTGATTTGACGATAGACACGCTGCACCATAGATTCGTACTTATCGCCATCTTTGAACAGTTTAATAAACTGCTTGCTGCGCACATCATTGGAAAGGGGCCAAAGACGCTTACCAGAACCACCAGAAAGTAAAATAACATTCATATTTTTCTCCTCTATCTTTACTTCAAGTACTCTTCAGCACTCTTGCAGATCTCTGCTTCCACCTTTTCGGCGTTTTCCTTATTCTCTGCGCTGACAGAAATATAAGTCTTCAGCTTCGGCTCAGTACCGGAAGGACGTACCACGATAGAGCAGTTATCTTCCAGCAGGAACTTCAGCACATCGGATTTCGGCAGACCATCCAGACCGGGGGCATAATCCAGCAGTTTTACGATTTTCTTGCCGCCAAACTCTTTGATGTCTCCACGGAACGCCTGCATGATGCTCTGCATCTTTGCGAATCCAGCACTGCCATCAAATTCATAGCTGTGCAGGGTGTTCAGGCAGTAGCCATAGGTCTTGTACAGTTCATCCAGCTTATCCAGCAGGCTGATGCCCTTGGTGGCGTAGTAGCTGAACATCTCGCAGATCATGTAAGCGCCGTCTACGCCATCCTTATCGCGGACGTAAGAGCCAGTCAGATAACCATAGCTTTCCTCAAAGCCAAACACATAGCTGTCTGCCTTGCCCTGCTTTTCCAGTTTACCTATCTGCTCACCGATAAACTTAAAGCCAGTCAGCACATTGATGGTTCGCAGACCATAGTGGGAAGCGATCTGTTCGCCCATATCCATCGTCACAATAGTCTTGACCATAACGGGGTCAGCGGGCATCTTGCCGTGCTTCACACGCTGACTGCAAATGTAGTCCAGTAACAGCATACCAGTCTGGTTGCCTGTCAGCAGTTCATATTCGCCCGCCTTGTTCTTAACTGCAATACCCACGCGGTCACAATCCGGGTCGGTGGCAAGCAGCAAATCTGCATTGCACTTCTTGGCATATTCCATGCCCAGTGCCATCGCTTCCTTGATTTCAGGGTTCGGGTAAGGGCAGGTCGAGAAATTGCCGTCCGGCTGCTCCTGCTCCTTGACCACCGTGATGTTGGTATAGCCCATCTCTTTCAGAGTGCGGGTCACAGGCTTCAGACCCGTGCCATTCAGCGGGCTGTAAACGATGGCAACATCTTTATTGACCTCCTCGCCAAACAGAACAGACTGATTTTTAACTTCATTTACAAAAGTGGTATAGACTTCATCCGGGATATACTTGATACTGCCATTTGCAAGACCAGTCTCAAAATCGCTGTGCTTTACGTCTGCAAAGATGTCCAATTTTTCAATCTCAGCCAGAATTTCGGCGGCTGCTTCGGTCGTGATCTGGCAGCCATCTGCGCCGTAAACCTTGTAACCATTGTATTTGCTGGGGTTATGAGAAGCGGTGACCATGACACCCGCCGAAGTATGCAGATAGCGGGTTGCAAAGGAAACCGTTGGCACCGGCATCAGAACAGGCCAGATGTTGACCTTGACACCATTTGCAGCAAAAACATCCGCTGCAACTTTTGCGAATACATCGCTCTTGATGCGGCTGTCATAGCCGATTGCAACCGAGGGTTCAGCGAAGTTTTTCTGCAGATAATCTGCCAGACCCTGCGACGCTTTTGCTACCGTGTAAATGTTCATGCGGTTGGTACCAGCACCGATCACACCGCGCAAACCGCCCGTTCCGAAAGCAAGGTCACGGTAGAACGCATCCTCAATTTTTGTATCATCCAGCGTTTTCAGCTCCGCCGCAACATCTGCATCTGCCGTTACATTTGCAAGCCAACGCTCGTATTCTTTTTTGATATCCATCTATTGATCTCCCATCTATCTCTTAATCTCTCTGGAAAATATCCCGCGTATAAACTTTCTCTTTCACATCATCCAGGCACTTGTCATAACGGTTCGCGATGATGGCATGGCTCATTTCCTTGAACCTTGCCAGATCATTGACCACCACACTACCGAAGAAAGTCTCTCCATCTTTCAGAGTCGGCTCATAGATCACCACCGTTGCACCCTTCGCCTTGATGCGCTTCATAACACCCTGGATGGAGCTCTGGCGGAAGTTATCGCTATTGCTCTTCATGGTCAGACGGTAAACACCGATAGTAACAGCCTTTTCCTTGTCCTCATCAAACTCATTTTCTGCATCATAGCCGTAGTAGCCAGCCAGCTTCAGGACACGGTCAGCGATGAAGTCTTTTCTCGTTCTGTTGCTTTCCACGATTGCTTCGATCAGATTTTCCGGCACATCTGCATAGTTTGCCAGCAGTTGCTTGGTGTCTTTCGGCAGGCAATACCCGCCGTAGCCGAAGGACGGATTGTTGTAATGGCTACCGATACGCGGATCAAGGCAGACACCATCAATGATCTGCTGGGTGTTCAGACCCTTGCTTTCTGCGTAGGTGTCCAGCTCATTGAAATATGCAACGCGCAGAGCCAGATAAGTGTTAGCGAACAGCTTAACTGCCTCGGCCTCCGTGAAGCCCATAAACAGTGTGTCAATGTTCTCCTTGATAGCGCCTTCCTGCAACAGACCGGCAAATTCATGAGCAGCTTCTACCAGACGCTCATCGTTCAGGTCAGTCCCAACGATAATGCGGGAAGGATAAAGGTTATCGTAGAGGGCTTTGCTCTCTCTTAAAAATTCCGGGCTAAAGATAATATTCTTACTGTTGAATTTTTCTCTTACACTTGCCGTATAGCCCACAGGAATCGTGGACTTGATGACCATGATGGCGTTCGGATTATATTCCATGACCAGCTTGATCACAGCTTCGACAGCAGATGTGTCAAAGTGCTGGGTGTGGCTATCGTAATTTGTGGGGGCGGCTATTACAACAAAATCCGCATCCGAGTATGCAGCCTTTGCATCCAGGGTTGCAGTCAGATCCAGATCTTTTTCCGCCAGATATTTTTCAATATAGTCATCCTGAATCGGAGACTTCCGGTTGTTGATCATCTCGACCTTCTCCGGAATGATATCCACAGCGGTCACATGATGATGCTGAGAAAGTAATGTCGCAATCGACAAACCAACATAACCAGTGCCCGCAACGGCGATTTTGTAATTCTTCATGTTATTTACTCCTCCGGCCCTCATCGGGCATATCCTCTAATTTTCTATGTACACATCCATATGGATGGTATTTCTTTTTCCTCTTGCCGCTCACACGGCTAAGTGTTTTCTTATGCTGTCGTACCCTTTCGGCGCAGCAATCATATTTCCCTTGTTTTCTACTCCATAAAACATCCGTTGAGTGCACTCGTCTCTATTCCTCTATAACCGAAGTGATGATTTATACAGTCGAGCCCCGTATACCCTGCAATGACGTTTTTTCTAAGTGTTGGATTGTTGAATCGAACCCTGTCGGCGCATGAGTTTTGTTAAAACTGTATACATCATCCAGTCCAATTCTCACCATTCATTGTTCGTTATGAACAAATCATTCACTCTCACCGCACAAAACATGTATTTATCATCACCATCCACGCTCTACTCAACAGCTGTTTTATGAAGTAGAAATCATCTGTTTTTCTCTATTTTTCATGACTCAACAAACCGTTATGATGTAGGTGTCATTAGCGGGTCAGATAGTGTACTCAACAGCAGTTTCAGACGTTAATGATAAACTCATGGATTTTTGTTGTTTTCTCCTGTTTTCCGCCATTTCTATGATTCTTCTGAAAAAGATGTTCCAATTTTGTGCCGCACGGGCCAAAAGTTCAACATTTTGCATAAGTATCTAGCATTTATAGCTCATATAGTTGTAAAATATAGCCAATTTCAGCAGCTCAATTAGTGTGCAAAACAGGTTCTTTTTGGCAATGCTACGTCAATACGGTTTGTTGAGTAGACATTTCGGCATAGGTCTACTCTACATACCGGAGCAACGTAGCTTTTAGTTGCATAAAAAGCTCACTTATTTTCCAAGCAGTAGAAAATGTTCGTAAATACGGTATTTTGTCATCATTGCTACATGCACAACTGTCTACTCAACACTCCACAGCAACGTAGCTTTTCTCGCATTTTTGATGTCTCTTATCCACCTTGCTAGACGATTCTACTTTTCTCCGGTATATCCGGCCAACATTGGTAGGTGCGGCGATTACAACAAAATCCGCATCCGAATAAGCAGCCTTTGCATCCAGCGTTGCGGTCAAGTTCAGTTCTTTCTCTGCAAGATACTTCTCAATATAATCATCTTGAATTGGAGATTTATGATTGTTAATCATATCCACTTTCACTTGCACAATGTCAACAGCCATCACTTGATTATGCTGTGCTAACAGAACGCTAAGGGAAAGGCCGACGTATCCGCGCCGTTCAATAGTCGGAACAGCCTTTCCCTCGTACTCCGTTTTACCGGCATCGTCATATTCTGCACCACTCACATGATGGCCTGCTCTGTTGTAGCAGGTCACGTCACAGCCATTCTGTGCCATTCGGGTGCAGAGTTCTTTAACTACAATTTCTACTCCGCCCTCTCTTGATAATCGCTTCTGTCCGAACATCGCAATCGCAAGCTTCTTACTCATAAATCTTTCCCACAATCCCACTCAATTTCTTCATCAATATCTCGGCCAGCACAAAGAGCGGATAGGCTCGCTCGCCTGTCCGCTGGCTGTCACCCCACCCTCATGGTTGAGATTTCTTCCTGTGTAGCATTTCTGCCACCCAAAAAGATCAGTCGTTCATTCTTCGGGTAAGAAAATATGAACTTCAGGTTGCGGAGCCTTTCATTCTCTGCCGTACCCTTGTCCCTATTATGACAGCCGCGTATTATTTCACACTCCCCATGGACGGTAACTACAACTCTTTTACCAAACATCTTCGGCAGCCATGTAAAGAAGGCCGGCCCCTCTGCATCGGGTACTCAACAACAGTTTTACGAAGCAGGTGATAAACTCATGGATTCTCATTGTTTTCTCCTGTTTTTCGCCATCTCCTCAAAACTTCTGAAAAAGCTGTGCCAATTTTGTGCCGCAGGGGCCAAAAGTTCGGCGTTTTAGTTCATATATAGTTCATATAACTGTAAAACACGACCGGTTTTAGTGCCCCATATAGTGTGCAAAACAGGTTCTTTTTGATGATGCTACGTCAGTATGGTTTATCGACCACACATTTCCCTCTTCCTTATCTCCAACAGCACTCCGGTCAAAATCACCAGCGAGCAAAGCAGGGTCAGCCACCAGTTTTCGGTAAAGCCGGCGATCAGGTAGCCAACAGCACACACGGCAATGACCACAAAGGCGTACTGCATTTGGGTTTGCACATGGTTGATATGGTTGGACTGGGCACCGGAGCTGGACATGATGGTAGTATCAGAAATAGGCGAAATATGGTCACCGCAGACAGCACCAGCCAGGACAGCCGCTACAGAAATGATCATCATGGTCGGGTCCAGTTCAGCAAACATGTTGACCACGATGGGCACAAAAATAGCAAAGGTGCCCCAGCTGGTGCCGGAAGAAAAGGCAATAAAAATTGCAATGCAGAAGATGACCAGCGGCACAAAGTTCATCAGGCTGGAATTCAGATTGATGGCCGAACGTACAAAGGTACCGATACCCAGGGCGTCCGTCATACCTTTCAGAGTCCAGGCCAGCACTAAAATCAGGATGGCGGGCATCATAAGCTTGCCACCTTCGGGAACGGAATTCATAAAATCCTTGAAGCCGATGACACGGCGCGGCAGATACAGAAGCAGCAGGAATCCCACCGTGACCAAACCGGCAAACACCAACGCTTCCGAAGAAGAACAGTTGGCAAAGTCCTCCACCAGATTCTGGCCGCCGTTCAGGTGGCCGGTCCAGATCATAGTTGCGATTGCCGTTGCAATCATGACGACCATGGGCGCAATCAGATCGATGACCTTGCCTTTGGCGTATTTGCCGCCCTCGGTCGGGTCTTTTGTTTCCTGGTTCTGGAACTCTTCCCCGCCGGAGGTGAACAGATCACCTTTGGCCGCGTTCTCTTCATGCTTTTTCATCAGGCCGAAATCGAAGCCTACAATGGAGGTGAAGAACACCATATACAAGGTTAAAATTGCATAGAGGTTGAACGGAATGGTTTTAACGAACATCTCAAAACCGGACATGGAGCTGCCCGCCGGAACGTAAGAGTTGACGGCTGCCGCCCAGGAAGAAATCGGCGCAATAATGCAGACTGGCGCGGCGGTTGCATCAATGATATACGCCAGCTTGGCGCGGGAAACCTTGTACTTATCTGTGACAGGGCGCATAACAGAGCCAACCGTCAGGCAGTTGAAGTAGTCATCCACAAAAATCAGCGCACCGAGCAGAGAGGTCGTTACCAAAGCGGAGCGCTTACTTTTCAGGTGGCTGGAGGCCCACTCACCGTAAGCGCGGGTGCCGCCGGATTCCTGCATGAGCATAACGATCATGCCCAAAAGGATCATGAACATCAGAATGGAAAAATCCACACTATCGATCATTGTGTTAAACAGCGTATCAAACGCAATCCACGGGTGGAATTCTGCCGTCAACAGTGCGCCAAGGGCACACCCCGCAAACAATGACAAATACACTTCTTTGGTCAGCAGTGCCAGCGCAATCGCCACAATGGGCGGCATCAGTGACCACCATGTTCCTACAAACATCCTTAATTCTTCCTTTTCTCTTTTGATCTATCTTGTGCAGCCTTCGATTTGCAGCACAAGTGTTATAAATCATTTTGTTACGCAATGGTATATTTTGAAAGGCATCCGTATTTTATTGACCTTACAGAATTCTTAGTATACAAAATTTTATCAAAAGGCCTCTCTTTCCGTTATATTGGTATGCTGTATTGTGTCATATAGGTACGCAAAAATAAAAATTTGAATTTTGTAACATTTTGTTTCTCGTTACTTTTTATCTGTTTTATCTGCTACTTTTCACACCGCATTTATATTTTCTGGCAAAACCTCCTGCATAAACTACACCTATAATACACCCATAGTACAACATTTAATCAAAGTTATTCTAACATATTGGCCATGCAGATTCAATACGTAAAAAGAATAACACATCCTAGATAGCATTATTTGTTTTTCCCCTTCTCATTCTCTTTCTTTTGACGCAAGCTGCACCCAAGAATCAGATTTTTTTGCCAGAAATCGATATTTTTTGGTGTATGCCAATACCATCTTGCTGCACTCTATGCTATAATAAAGTCAGATGCCATATAAAAATTGGCCACTACCGCCATTTTTGTCCTATTTTGTTATTTGCTATGCCCAACATCCCGGACCGGACTACAAACGTTCCCCAGAAATCCGCGTCGCAAAGTCAAAAAAGGAGGGCCCACCATGTTCGTCCAGAAAGTACCGCATATCAAGGACCAGTTTTTGACGCAGGAACGCGCCAGCATGGAGCTGGAAAGCGGTCAGATTGCCGTGGGTTGGTATACCAACGAGCAGGACAGCCAGTCTGTTGTACACTCTCACCCGTATTATGAGCTTGTACTGCCCCTGGTGGGCAGTAACGTGCGCTATTCTGTGGACGGCAACATTTATGATATAAACCTGGGGGAAATGATCATCTTCCCTGCCCGGTGCTATCATGCGGGCATGTTCAATATCACGGATAAGATTTCTGAACGTCTGATTGCCCAGATCAACGCCGAGCTATGGCAGGAAGCCCTGCTGGCCAGCGGGCTGGTTGCCCCCACCTGGCCGGGGCAGCTGGTGATCCTGGATGCAGACGCCGTCACCGCATGGGATCTACGCGGTTTATTTGAGCGGATGGCCCAGACCGCTTACTTACACGGCAGCACCCAGCATATGGTGCAGCGGTGCGAGCTGGTGGAGCTTTTGCTGCTGATGGACCAGATTGTGGCCGAGCGCCGCACGGCACCGCCCAGCGCTACAAGTGCCCTGGTTGCCAAGGCCGTTGCTTTTTTGCAGGCCAATTATACCGACCCGAACCTAACCGTTGGCAGCCTTGCCAAATATACCTACACCAGCCGGGAGCATTTGTCCCGCGCGTTCAAAACCTACACGATGGAAAGTGTACACGGCTATTTGACCAACCTGCGCATGCAGCATTGCCGCCGTGCCATTGCAGCCGGCGCCAGCGTGCTGGATGCCTGCAACGCCAGCGGTTTTACCAATTACACCAGTTTTTTGAAAACTTTTCGCAGTTTATACGGCATTACGCCGTCCGAATATCGCAACCAGCTGCGGCGTACGCCGGAGCGGGTTCACTTTACCCCATAAACAATGTAAGCCGCCCGATATCAAGTCTTGGACAACTTTTTTCCCAAATAAATTTGAAAAAGGCACAAAAACAGGCTCATCAAAGCCAAAGCAGTTTTCAATCTGTCCTTGGCTTTGATGAACCTTTATTCAAAAGAAAAGAGCCATCTCAGTTCACTGCATCTCTGCATGACACCTGAAATGGCTCTATCATCACTGTGCTATATACAAATCTTTTCGTTCGCTCAAAATCTGATCTTTCGTTCTGCCTACCAGCACTCCGCCGACCACCTGCGGTATCATAAAAATCACAAATCCGCCGATCAGCATTTGAAATGCTTCTATCCCCTGCGACTGCTGCATCAGAAACGAAAGCACCGCCGTTGCCAACACCACACTGCCCAGCAGATAGAAAGTCCATGCCGAACAATGATGCAGAAATACCACAAACCACTTTATCAGCCACACAGCAAGAATCAGTGGCAGGATTATCATCGCCAGAACCAATTTTAACAGCCATCGAATCGCTTTCATATCCTTTCTCTGGCCGGCATATTCGCCCTGGCCCGCTTTGTTTTGGGCAGCTTCTGCTTACTGTCTTTCACTGCCTTTCTATAAAACCCAAAAGGCCGGGCGCTTTATTGCAGCGTCCGGCCCGAAATTGTTTATTGGGTGCGGCTGGGGCAAACCTGCCCAGCCGGTTTACAGGGTAACTTTTTTAGGTTCAACAAACGGAACAACGTGTGCCACTGCCTCCTGCAGGGTAAGGGGAGACTGGTTGTTATCCAGGTCGATCAGCTTATACTTGCGGTTACCCATGCCAAGCTCCTGCATGTAAGAAAGCTGGCGCAGGCCATGGCGGGTCTTGATGCGCTCCACCAGGTCGTGGTGATCTTCCTCCTTCATGGCATAGATCAGGTCCACGCTGGCCTGGTCAATGGCGCAGATATCCAAAGATGCCAGGATGCCCACGTTGGGGGTAACGACCGGTGCCGCGCTGACGCCCTCGCAGTCGCAGGAGACAGACATGTTGCGCATGACGTTGATGAAGGAGATATGATCCTTAAAGTAATCCACCGTTGCCTTGGCAGATTCCGAGATGCGTTCCATCAGCTCTTCCTCGCTGATGGACCACATGTTGTCAGAGCCGACAGCGGTGTGGATCTCGGCCTTGCCGATGCGGCCATCGGCGCAGCCAATGCCAATGTTCTTGTTGGAACCGCCAAAGCCGCCCATCGTGTGGCCCTTAAAGTGGGTCAGCACCAGCATGGAATCATAGTTCAGCTGGTGGGAGCCAACGTGCATTTCAGTAAACCACTTGCCGTCCTTTACCGGCAGGGCTGCCACGCCGTCCTCGTCCATAATATCCACCGGGCAGAACGTCCAGCCGTTTATTTTCAGGGTTTCGCGGTGCTGTGCGGTGGTGTAGCGGTCGCCCTCGTAATAGGTATTGGTTTCCACAATGGTGCTGTTGGGGATCTGTTCCATCAGGCTCTCGACCCAGGGACGCGGGATGATGTTGGGGCCGTTCTGCTCGCCGGTGTGCAGCTTAACAGCCACCTTGCCGGTCAGGTTGCCCTGAATGGCGGCATATGCCTTTTTCAGGCCCTCTGCCGAAAGATCACGGGTAAAAAACACAACGGATTCGCCGCCGGTGCGCTCTGCATATGGCTGGTAATGCTCGCCGCCAATGCCTGCTTTAACTTCACTCATGGAAAAATTCTCCTCGCTTCAGTAGGCAACGCCGTATCATTCCCGCTTTGCACTCAGAATGATACGGGATTGCTTTTATTGTATCGTTTTCTGTATGTTTTTGCAATATTCAATGTTTGAAATTGCATGGTCAACATATTTTCGACATGCTTAATATTCAACATGCTTCACATATTCACCCTTCTGCTGGTTTACTTTTTCACATCTTTTGCTCGCCCTTACTTTGTGCTTGCTCAACTCTTAATTCACATTTTTTGGGCACAAACAGCTTTATGCAGTCGGTTCCTTCCAATTTCAACAGCTGGATTTTTCGCTCAACACCACCCGCATAACCGATCAGGCTGCCGCTGGCACCCACCACACGGTGGCACGGGATGATGAGCGAAATGGGGTTATGTCCCACGGCTCCGCCCACCGCCTGGGCGGACAGGCGCGCCGTGCCATGCTTTGCCGCAAGCCGGGCGGCCAGCGCGCCGTATGTTGTCGTTTGCCCGTATGGGATTTGCAGCAGCAGCGCCCACACTTCCTGCTGGAAGTCTGACCCGATGGGGTGCAGCGGCGGCATAAAATCCGGCATTTTTCCGCTGAAATACACATCCAGCCAACGCTTTGCTTCGGTCAAGGGCGGGGTTTCGCGCTCCGTGCTCTGCGGGGCCAGGCCCGCCGCATAATACTTTGCGCGGTCAAACCACAAGCCGGTCAGGCCCACTTCATCCGCTGCCAGCAGAATTTCCCCCAAGGGGGACTGATAATGCGCGGTGAACATCATAGCATCTACCCTTTCTGTTATACTTTTGATGTTTTCTCCGTGTGGGAACCAGCGGGTGCTGCCTTTTTGGCCGGGGCTTTCTTTTTGGGGGCATAATCCTTCAACCCCGGCACCGCGCCGCCCGCGGCGGCCCACAGGTAAAGGCTCGCCACGCTGCAATAAGGGCTGAACCGCCTGCGGTACTTTTCAAACAGTTTGCGGTCAATTTTACGGTGATGGTACACCATGCGCAGCCCGCGCTGGATGGCAAGGTCATCATAGCTGAACACATCGGGCCTCTGCATGCAGAAAAGCAAAATCATCTCCGCTGTCCACACGCCAATGCCTTTCAGGGCACTTAACTCCCGGATCACTTCCTCATCCGGCTTCTGCCAGATGCCCTCCAAATCAAACTCACCGTTCTGGATCTTTCGTGCAAAGTCCGTGATGTACTCTGCCTTGCGGCAGCTGATGCCAAGCAGCTGTAATTGCTCGTTCCCTGCTTCCAGAATATGCTCGGCATCCACCGTGCCAAGGGCACCCCGCATGCGCTGCCAGATGGTAGCCTGCGCCTTGGTGGAAATCTGCTGCCCCACAATATGGTGCACCACGGCAGAAAACAGGTCTGTATCCACCTCGCGATTCACCCGGCCCACCTGGGCAATCACCGCCCCAAGTTTTTCATCTTTGCCGCTCAGGTATTCCGTTTCTTCCTGCCCGTATTGAAAGTACATGGTCTTTCCTTTCCTGTGTTCTTTTCGTGTTCTGTGTGTTGGTTTCTGCGTTTATCCTGCCATCATTATACCATGCTTTGCGCGGTTTGGGCATCGGCGGCGAAAGCGTATTTTTTTATCTCCACTTTCCCCCCGATACAACAGCCAGCCGCCCCACCGTGGAACATTCCCACAGGCAGGGCGGCTGGCTGCTTTTATTTTTGTTTGTTTATGGGTTCAGTGCGCGGTGGATCAACACGCGCAGGTTTTGTATGGGCGTTAGCGCGCCCGGGTGTTTGGAAACATAGCACAGCCCTATCAGCCCACCCGCCGCAGCGGAAAGCAGAGCCAGATCACAGTAATCATCCGGCAGGGCGGGGTTGATCTCCCCTTTTTGCCGCAGGGCTGCCATGGTTCTGTGCAGCACCCCACGCAGGGCTTGCACACACTCGTCCATACCGCGGAGGTTCTCCCGTGCGCCAATACTGGAAGCGATCACCTGATAGGTTCCCATCCGGTTGCCGGAAAGATCCTGCAGGTAGGCCATCACGGCGTCCTCCAGCTCTTGCAGGGTGGTGCATGGCTCCATCAATACGGCAATGCGGGCAATCTCGGTATCAAAGCAGTACAGGGCCATTCCCTGCAGGATCTCATCCTTGGAGGCAAAGTATTCATACACGGTGCCCTTGCCGATTCCGGCTTCGTCCGCGATCTGCTGCACCTTCATGGCGGCGGGGTTTACCCCCTTGGCAATCAGGCGCAAGGCGGCTTCGTACAGGGCGGTTTCGCGTTCTTTGCGGATATCTGGTGTCATTGTGGCGTCCCCTCCCCGTTTTCGGTATCGGGTTTACCGGGCATCTTTAAGTGGCGGTGCTCGGCGGTATCCGGTGTTTCGGGTTCCGGCTGGTTCTTGCCCTCTGCTGCGCGGCGGGCGGCAAATTCTGCGGCAAACTCGGCCGCATCATCGGGCAGGTCATCCATGCCGTCATCGCCCACATCAATGTTGACCGGCGGCTTGCGGTAGAAGAGGTCATACATCACCGGCACAATAAACAGGGTCATCAGCGTTGCATAGGAAAGGCCGCCCACAATAACAATGGCCATGCCTTTGCCCATCTCGCTGCCGGCATCCTTGCTGAAGATCATCGTTACCATGGCAAGCACGGTGGTCAGGGTCGTCATCAGGATGGGGCGCATACGGGTGCGGCCGGTTGCCACCAGGGCATCGGTGCGCTCCAGCCCGCCAATGCGCAGCTGGTTGGCGTAATCCACAAACACAATGCCGTTGTTGACCACCACGCCCATCAGCACAAGGAAGCCCATGAGCGAAATGACCGAAAGCTGTTCGCCGCCAATCATCAGGCCGATCATGCCGCCGGTAAAGGCCAGCGGAATGGTGAACAGCACAATGAAGGGGGAAAGCAGGCTTTGGAACTGCGCCACCATGACAAAATAGACAAACAACAGTGCCAGGGCTATCATTTTGGCCATCTGCTGGATCATCTCGGTCACCTGGGTGGTTTCACCGGCAATTTCAGCGGTGCAGCCATCTGGCAGGTCCAGTGCTTCCAGCTGGGGGCTCAGATCACGGGAGATCAGGGTGGTGTTGTAGCCTTCGGCGGTATCGCTGGTCACGCTGATCTTGCGGGAGCCGTTTTCGCGCGCAATGGTCGCATAGGCGTTGCCGTTGGTGCGGGAGGCAAACTCGCCCAGGGTATGGGTCTCGTTCACGGTTTTGCCGTCATCGTCGGTGGTCGTTGTGATGAACTCCATCTGGAACAGATCGTCCAGGTTCGGGGTATCGGTCTTATCCACAATCGTCACATCATAGGTATCGCGGCCCACTTTCAGGGTGGTTGCGGTGGTATCGGTGCTGAGCTTTGCGGCGATCTGCTGGTACACCTGCGCCACCGTCAGGCCAAGGCGCATGGCTTTGTCCTTATCAATGACGATATGCACCTCCTCGTCGCCGGTTTCCTGCCCGTTGGAGACATTCTCGATGCCGTCCACGCTGTTCAGCAGGTCCATCACCTGCTGGCTGGCGGTGGTCAGGCTGTCCAGGTTCTGGCCGTAGATGTCCACCTCCACGCCGCTGCCGGACAATGCGCTCATATCCATGCTGCTGGCGCTGATGTCCACTTCGCAGTTCAGGTCAGCGGTGTCATCGGCGATCTGCTGCTGGATGGCCTTGCTGTTGCTGGCGCCCTCGTCAGTCAGCAGAACATAATAGGTAAAGCTGGTGTTGTCCGTGGTGCCCTCAGTGCCGGTCATCATCAGCATGCTGCTGGTGCTGTCGCTGCCGCCGGACATGGCGCCCACCGTTTCCACGCCGTCAATGTTGGTAATGGCGTCCATCACGGCGTCTGCGGTGGCAAAGGCATCCTCTTTTTCGGTATCCGCAGGCACCGTTACCGTAATCGAAAGCTGGTTGGAGCCCATATCCGGGATGAGCACCACGCCCATGGTGGCAATGCGCCAGACCGATACGGCCAGCAGCACGATCGCCAGTGTGAGCGGGATGGCCTTGCGCTTTAAGCAGAAGCGCAAGAGCTTTTCGTACCCGTTCAGGAAACGGTCGAACCAGGGGTGCTTGATCTCTTTTTGCTTGCGCAGTACGGTGGAACCGGCGCAGGGCACCACGGTAAGGGCCACAATGAGGGATGCCAGCAGGCTGAACGTGATGGTCCATGCCATATCGGAAAGCAGCTCCAGCACCATGCCGGTGGTAAACACCATGGGCAGGAACACGCAGACCGTGGTCAGGGTGGAGGACACGATGGCCCCCGCCACCTGGCGTGCGCCCTGCACCGCAGCACGCGGGGCCGGAATGCCGCGCCCGCGCAGGCGGTAAATATTTTCGATGACAACGACCGAGTTATCCACCAGCATGCCAACGCCCAACCCCAAGCCGGACAGGCTGAGAATGTTCAGGGTAATGCCACTGAAATACATCATGACAATGGCAAACAGCACACTGAGCGGCATGCTGATGGCCACCACCAGCGTGGGGCGGATATCCTTTAAGAACAGAGCCAGCACGATGATGGCCAGCACGGCGCCTTCGATCAGGTTGGACATGACGCTGTTCACAATCAGCTTGATGTAATCGCCCTGATCCATGATGGTGGTCAGGTGCAGGCCGTCGTTTTCTGCCATCAGTTCTTTCATAGCAGCGGTGCTTGCGTTGGAGACAGACGAGGTGGAAGCCGTGGAGCTTTTATAGATTGAAAGCAGCACGGCGCGGTTTTTGCCCACCTTGGCGTAGCTGTCGTCCGCGTTATCGGTCAGCTCAATGTCCGCCACATCGGAAAGCCGCACATCGCCGATGCCGTCAATGCTGCACAGGACCATACTTTTCAGCTCATCCACATTGTCAAACGCATCGCCGACTTTTAAGATGTACTGGTTATCGTCCCCTTCCCCGCCGTCAATGTAACCGGCGGGCATAGAGAAGTTCTGCGCGGCGATCAGCTGCTTTAAGGTGTTCATGTTTAGCAGCTGGTCCAGATTGGCGCTTTTCAGCGCTTCCTCGCGGGCCGATTCATACTCTTCGCGGGCGGAGTCCAACTGGGTCTGGCCCGCTTCCAGCTGGGTGCGGCCGCTGCTGATCTGGAACTCGCCCAAACTGAGCTGGGCTTCGGTGCCGCTGAGCAGCAGCTGCACGGCCATATCGGCCAGTTGGGGGTCTGTCGGGTTGGCAGAAAGGCTTTCCAGCATCGATTGCAGCTTGCCGCGCTGATCGTTCAAATTGGCCAGCATGGCTTCGGCTTTGTCGATCTGGGTGTTCAGGGTGGTAATCGTCTGCTGTAGGGTTTGGCGCAATTCCTCAGTGCTCTCGTTCAGGCTGGCTTCGGCTTCCTGCCGGGCTTTCAGCAGCACCGTTGCGTTCCGCAAGGCCGTCTGGGTGGTGGAAAGGGTGCTTTCATCACTCTTGTAACCATCCAGGGCTGCGCGCTGGCTGGTGGCAGTGTCCAGCTGGGTCTGTAAAGCCGCCTGTTCAGCTTTTTTGCTTTCGATTTCCGCGCGGATGGCATCCTGCTCTTCCGGGGCGGCGGTATCCAGCTGCTGTTCCAGCTGAACGATCTCGTTATCCTTCTGCTGCACCTGCACGGTCAGCGTCAGGATCTGGGCGTCCAGCGCGGCGCAGGCATCGCTGACGCTCTGCCCGCCGGTCAGGGCGGCAGCCTCGGTCTCAATGGCCTGCTGGGCGCGCTCGATGGAAGCCAGCATCGCGGCCATCTTGGTCAGGTCGCTCTTGGCTTCCTCCAAATTAGCGGGCATGGCATTTGCATCGTACTGGGGGTCATATTTTGCCAGAATCTCTTTGCAGGAAGCAAACAGTGCATCATCGATCGGCAGCGTCACTTCCGGCAGGCTGCTGGGGTCCACTTTCAGCTGGTTCAGCTTGCTCTGGGCGGTGTCCAGCTGGGTTTTCAGCCCCGCAATCTGCTCTTCCAGCTTGGGGATCTCCTCGTTCAGCTGGTCGATGGCATCCCGCAGCTGCTGGGTCAGGCTCTGCTTTTGGGTATTCAGCTGGGCTTTGCCGGAATCCAGCTGGCTCTGGGCACTGTCCAGCTCCGCCAGGCCGTCCTTGATTTTGGCCTCGTTTTCGTCCAGCTGCTTTTTGGCTTCGGCCAGGCGGTCGCTCACCTTGACCAGCAGTTTGTCATTCACCTCGTCAATTTTGTCCTGGTCCAGCGTGATCTGCACTGATTTTTTGACAAGGCCGGTGGTGGAAACGCTGGCCACGCCGTCCACGCGCTCCAGCTGGGGTACGATCGTATCCTTCACATAGTCGGAAAGCTCGTAGATGTCCATCCCCTCATAGTCCACCGCAACATACTGGGTGGCCATCATATCGGGGCTCATCTCCATCAGCGTGGGGGTGCTGGCCATATCGGGCAGACTGTCCGAAAGCTGGTTCACGGCGGTGCTGGCCTTGACCATGGCGCTGTCCATGTCGGTGTCGTCCTGGTATTCCAGAATGACAAGGCTGTAGTTTTCGTTGCTCTGGCTGGTCACGTTCTTTACACCATTCAGGGTGGAAAGGCTGTTTTCCAGCGGCTGGGTCACATCGCTTTCCACCTGTTCCGGGCTGGCGCCGGGGTAGGTGGTAATGACCAGCAGGTAGGGCAGGTTCATATTGGGCAGCAGGTCTGTCTGCATGCCAGTCAGGCTTACAAAGCCCAGCACCACCACCAATATGACCGCCACAAGTACGGTAAATGGCTTTTTAACACTGTATTTTGGCATTTGTTTGTTCCCTTTGCCCGCACTTTGGGCGGGCCTATGTTGGCGGATGTGGCCGACCGGCCGGGTTCAGGCTGCCCCAAAAGGAAGGAGCGCCGAAGCGCAGCGCAGCCGCCGTGTGGCGCCCCTTTTTAGGGGGAAACGGAGCTTCTTTAGCGCGCTTGACCGACCGGTCGGTCGGTTTTTCGCTGTTATTATAGCACCGCGGAAAATCATTGTAAAGAGGAGATAAAGATTCCGTCCGTGCGGTACAGTTTGCCGTAAAAGCGGCAAAAATCGCCGCCAGCCTTGCTTTTTCGGCCCCAATCATGTAAACTGTTCATCATAAGTTTACAGTTATACGGTGCAGCTGAAAAAACGAACATTCAGTCGGTTTCCTTGTTTTCCGCTGCACCCTGGGTAAGGAAGGGCGTTTTGCATGGGGATCGTTGTCATCGGCGCAGTTTTTGTTGATATCAAGGGGTACCCCCTTGCCACCTATATTCCGGGCGGGCGCAACGCCGGGCGGGTAGAACAGGTACACGGCGGTGTGTGCCGCAATGTGGCGGAGGATATCGCCAACGTGGAGCTGCGCCCCACCTTTGTAAGCCTGGTGGATGACACTGGCACAGGGCAGGATGTTATTGATAAACTGGCGCGCCACAAGGTGAACACCCGCTATATCCAGCGCGTACCGGACGGCATGGGCACCTGGCTGGCTGTGTTCAATAATGAGGGCGATGTGGTGGCCGCCATCTCCAAGCGGCCGGACACCAATCCCCTGACCGACCTGCTGGCCGAAAAAGGCGATGAAATTTTTAAGGACTGCGATGGCATTGCCATTGAATTTGATCTGGAAAAAGACACTGTAAAGCAGGTCTTGTATTTTGCGCAGAAATACCACAAAAAGGTATATGCCGCGGTTTCCAACATGAGCATTGCCATGGAGCGGCGTGACTTTTTGCAGCAAATCGACTGTTTTGTCTGCAACCAGCAGGAAGCGGGGATCCTCTTTTCTGACGAATACGATCATATGGGGCCGGAGGAAATGTGCCGCACGCTGGCCGCTAATGTAGGCAGCGCCCGCATCCCCTGCATGGTTGTTACCATGGGGGACAAAGGCGCGGTGTACGCCTGCGCGGATGGCGAAAGTGGCATTGTACCCGCCAAAAAGGTAAACGTGATCGATACCACTGGCGCAGGCGATGCGTTCTTTGCCGGTACGGTCATTGGCCGCGCTTATGGCAAAACGATGGCGGAAGCCTGCGGCATTGGCAGCCGGCTGGCGGCTTCGGTCATCTGCACTGCCGAAAATGTCTGCCCGCGGTTCCGCCCGCAGGAGTTCGGGCTGGATGTTCCGGTTGTGGATTGAGCGCCGTTTCAGCAGGCCGGTCACAGCCGCCGGAACAGTGCTTAAGCCGTAAGGCGGGAATTGTGCGGTGTTGCCCAAAGAATAAACAAGCCCCCGGCAAGTTTACAGCGTATGAACAGTGCTCCGCTGCCTGCCGGGGGCTTGCTTCATTCTATATCCCTGTTAAAATGTCAGCCGCATCTGGTTCCACGCCACATTGCCGTGGGTGGATTGGGAAACACCCTCGTTCACAAAGCCAAATTTTGCGTAATAGTGTACTAGTTTGTCCTTACAGGTCAGTACCAGACCCTTGCGGCCCTGCTGGCGGGCATCGGCAATGGCGCGGTTCAGCAGCTGGGCTGCCAGACCGTGTTTGCGGTACTCTGGCCGGGTCACCACGCCAAAAATCATCTGCCATGCGCCGGTTTCGCTGTGCAGAGCGGCATTTTCGTATAGATCATCGGTCAGATCGGGCTGGTCTGTCACCATGCCATCCACAAAAGAAATCAGCGTTTCACCGTCAAACATCAACCAAAAGTGTCCGGCATAAGCCTGCAGACGGTCCCTGAACTGCTGTTCCGGCGCGGCTTCCGCTGCGGGGAAGCAGAGGGCCTCCACCTCCGCCAGCGCGGCGGCATCGGCGGGGACTGCGGTGCGTATCAACATAAAAAACATCCACCTTTCGGGGAAAAATCGGGGGGCGTTCCTGTGCCCCGTTCCGCCGGTCAATCCGGCCGGGCGCAAACGGCACGGCCCTTTGCTGTAAGCCATTATCTCATACCCCCGTCCAAATTGCAAGCGGGGTTTGACAGGCGTGTGCGGGAGCGGTATCCTTAAGACAACACCGCACAATTCCCGCCTTGCGGCTTAAGCACCGCTCCGGCAGCTGCGGCACGGCATCTGCGTTGCCAAAATG
>ENA-UEPH01001265-UEPH01001265.1-human-gut-metagenome-genome-assembly--contig:-NODE-1265-length-24862-cov-6.416583_pt1 | contig 24862 bp, 18 predicted proteins | sample MGYA00242891_ERZ507898 | MGnify/ENA primary metagenome ERZ507898 (study PRJEB26167, sample SAMN06115411) | human gut metagenome | host: Homo sapiens | place: China:Guizhou | collected 2014-10-15... | reverse complement strand
TTTCAACTTAAAAAGTTCTCCCCGGTTCTCGTAATTTTTGAAAAGGTCAAAACTTGCACAACAAGGAGAAAGTAATACCACGTCCCCACTCTCAGCCCGACGGTAGGCCACGTCCATCGTCTCGTCAAGACTATGCGTGTCAACCACCTCGCAAATCGGGGAGAAAGCATCAATCAACTTTTTATTCTCGACACCCATACAGATCAACAACTTCACCTTCTCTTTCACGAGGTCAAACAACACGCTATAATCATTTCCTTTATCCGTACCTCCCGCAATCCACACTACCGGAGCATGCATACTATCCAGCGCATACCAAGCCGAATCCACGTTTGTCGCTTTAGAATCATTGATATAAGTCACCCCATTCACCACGTCCACCGTTTCCAACCGATGCTCTACCTGCGGGAACGTCATCAATCCCTTTCGCAACTCCTCATCACTCACTTCCGCCTTCAATGAAGCCAATATAGCCGCCATAGCGTTGTACACGTTATGTCGCCCCTGTATCGTGATGTCCTGTTTAGCAATCCGGAACTCCCGGTCACCCAAGCGGGCTATCACCATATTTCCGTCCATTCGAGCATTCAGTCCCAAGTTATCCGAGTAAGTAAACCCAACGGCCTCCGGTACAACTCCCCCCTTTTCTACCTTCTCTCGCACGACTTCACAATCGTAGCCATATATAAACAAATCCTCTTTCCGCATATTATTCAAAATACGGAATTTCGAATTCGCATAATTCTCAAATTTATAATCATAACGATCCAGATGATCGGGCGTGATATTCGTCAATATTGCCGTGTCACAACGAAACCGGAACATCCCGTCCAACTGGAAACTGGACAACTCCACCACGTACACCCGGTGCAAATTTTCTGCCACCTGTGCCGCCAGACTATTACCCACGTTTCCGGCCAACCCCACGTCATAACCTGCATGCTGTAATATATGATATAACAACAATGTCGTTGTCGTCTTCCCGTTACTTCCCGTAATACAATACATTTTCGCATCCGTATGACGTCCGGCAAATTCAATTTCGGAAATCACCTCTATCCCTTTCTCCCTCAAACCGATGATCATCGGTAACTTATCCGGAATTCCCGGACTCTTGATAACCAGATCCGCCGCGAAAATCCGCTCTTCCGTGTGCTGCCCTTCCTCGTATTCTACACCCAACTCCTCCAACACACTCTTATACTTATCAGCCAATTTCCCTTTGTCCGACAAGAAAACGTCATATCCTAACTTTTTTCCCAACCGAGCTGCCCCCGCTCCACTCTCTCCTCCTCCTAAAATAACCAAACTTTTCATCATTTTAAATTCTATTAATTGAGTGATTTCATGATTCTCGATTAAGTGATTTTCTTCACAATTCCCTTGCTCTTTTTATAATCACCAAATCATTGAATCGGCAATCTCTGAATCTTTTTAGTTTTTAACTTTTATCTTATTTTTAGGGTCACGATCGTAATCACAGCCAAAGCAATTCCCACGATCCAAAAACGAGTCACAATCTTCGGTTCCGGAATTCCTTTTTTCTGGAAATGGTGATGTAACGGAGACATCAGGAATATCCGTCGTCCCTCCCCGAATTTCTTCTTGGTATATTTAAAATAACTGACCTGCATCACCACAGACAGATTCTCCACCAAGAAAATACCACATAGAATCGGAATCAACAACTCCTTATGAATCATAATGGCGAACACGGCAATAATACCCCCCAACGACAAACTCCCCGTGTCTCCCATAAACACCTGAGCCGGAAAAGAATTATACCACAAGAAACCAATCGTTGCCCCGATAAAAGCAGCAATAAACACCACTAACTCCCCAGAATGAGGAATATACATGATATTCAGGTAATCGGCATACACCATGTTTCCGGAGACATACGCCAATATCCCCAACGTGGCTCCCACGATCGCCGAAGTACCTGTCGCCAACCCGTCCAACCCGTCGGTCAGATTCGCCCCGTTCGACACGGCTGTCACGATCACGATCGTGATAATAATAAATACGATCCAACCGATCTCATCAGCATACTTCCCAAAAAGCGCCCCAAACCAAGCGTAATCAAACTCGTTATTCTTAAAGAATGGAATAGTTGTCTTCGTCGATTTAATATCTTTTGTCAGCACAGTCTGACCGTTCTCTCGGGAAAATCCCTCGTCCACCGTACTCGTCACCACTCCCACTTCCGAAATAGAAGCTTTCTCCCGGATCAACACGTCATCACTCGCATAAAGAGTCACGCCTACGATCAAACCTAACCCGACCTGTCCGATCACCTTAAAACGCCCCTTCAACCCCTCTTTATGTTTCTTGAAAACCTTAATATAGTCATCCAGAAAACCTATCAATCCCAACCAGATCGTCGAAACAATCATCAATTGGATATACACGTTATCCAAACGGGCAAACAAAATCACGGGGATCAATATCGCCAGCAAAATAATCACCCCACCCATCGTCGGAGTACCCTTTTTCTGCATCTGTCCTTCAAGCCCCAGGTCCCGAATCTCTTCCCCAACTTGCTGTTTCTGCAAGATACGGATGATTCGCTTACCGATAACCGTGGCAATCAACAGGGATAAAATAACAGCACACGCCGAACGGAATGTAATATATTGAAACATACCCGCTCCCGGGAAATCAAACTGCTCTAAATAATCAAAGATATGATAAAACATAACCTACAACTTAAATATTTCTTTAATAACCTCTTTATCATCAAAATGATGTTTCACCCCCTTCACCTCTTGGTAATCCTCATGCCCTTTCCCGGCAACCAGTACGATATCCCCCTTTTTCGCCAACATCAACGCCGTACGTATAGCTTCCTTCCGGTCGGTAATTGCTAACACCCGGTCTCTCGCCTCTTCCGGCACCCCAGCACGCATATCCTCGATAATAGCCGCAGGCTCCTCACTTCGCGGGTTATCGGAAGTCAAGATCACCCGATCACTTAACCGACAAGCGACCTCGGCCATTTCCGGCCGCTTCGTGCGATCCCGGTCACCCCCGGCACCCACAACTGTGATCACCATACCCTCCTTCTTCAACCCCTCGATCGTCGACAACACGTTCTCCAAAGCATCCGGCGTATGGGCGTAATCCACGATAGCCATCACCCCCTCGTTCGACAATATCGTCTCGAAACGCCCCGATACCGGAACCAACAGACTCATCACAGGCAACAACTCCTCTTTCCCGAAGCCCAACAACGTGGCACTGGCATACACTGCCAGTAAATTATAGGCATTGAAATCCCCGACAAACTTAGTCCACACCTCGCAACCGTCCAGCATCAACAACGTTCCGTCCAGATGTCGTTCCAATGTCTTGCAATTAAAATCGGCCATCCGCTTGCAGGAATAGGTATATTTATGGGCTACCGTGTTTTGCAACATCACCATCCCGTTCTTATCATCCAAATTAGTCAAGGCAAACGCATCCTTCCCCAAACGATCAAAAAAAGCCTTTTTAGCCTCTATATACGCCTTAAAAGTTTTGTGATAATCCAAATGATCATGCGTTATATTGGAGAAAATCGCACCGTCAAAATCCAATCCGCTGATACGACGCTGATCTATGGCATGAGAACTCACCTCCATGAAACAATATTCACATCCGGCATCCACCATCCGCCTCATTAACTTGTTAATCACCAAAGCATCCGGGGTTGTATGTGTTGCATGCACCTTCTCATCCCCTATATAATTGCATACAGTAGACAAAAGTCCCGCTTTCTTTCCCAACAAACGCACCAACTCGTACAACAAAGTCGCCGTTGTTGTCTTGCCATTCGTCCCGGTAACCCCGACCAACTTCATTTTTCGCGAAGGATTCCCGTAAAAATTGGAAGCCATAAGCCCCAAGGCATCCGAAGAATTCCTCGTCTTCACGTAAACCACCCCTTCCGCCAGATTTTCGGGTATTGCTTCACAAACAACCACCGTTACCCCGGAAGAAACAGCCTTTTCAATATAAGCATGCCCATCCACGTTCGCCCCTCTTTGGGCAACAAAAAGATCCCCCTTCCCGACTTTCCGTGAGTCGAAATGGATCATATTAACCTCTACATCCGGCTTCCCCTGCACTATTTCGTAGGTTACCCCTTCTAACAATTCCTTTAAGTCCATCTTCCTATTAATTTTAGATTTAATTAATTCTGTGATTTGATTATTTCCGATTAAGTGATTCCATCCACACAAGGCCATTTCTATTTTTTGATTTAGTGATTTCCGATTAAGCGATTCCTGCTGTACCAGGCTAACGCCTTTTTTCATAATCACAGAATCATTCAATTGGCAATCACTAAATTAATGGGATCATTCAATCGGCAATCTCTGAATTGTTTCATTCTAAATTTTAAATTTCAATTATTTCAATTCCAAATGTACATAACTCCCGCGTTTAACCCGGCCTCCCGGGGTCAACGATTGTCTACTCACGGTTCCCACCCCACTCACACCGACCTTCAAACCGCTATTCTCCAAAAGATACAGGGCATCCCTCAACCCCATTCCCTTCACATTCGGTACTAATGTAAAATCCACACTCCTCGGTTTCAGCACGAATTCGGTTCCCTCCTTATCCCGGGAAGTCATCACCCAATCGGCCCGATCTGCCTCGTCATCCGTTACGTTAATACCCAACTCGTCATATATCTCCAGAAAATCCTTTTTCAACCCGTTTTGACTAACGGGTAACGTCACCTCTTTCTCTTCTTCTTCCTCCTCCTCATCATCTCTCATCAATGATGCCATAGCGTAAATCTTATTGGCAATCTCCTTAAACACGCTACCGGATACCACGTTTCCGTAATACCCGACAGAAGTAGAAGGATTATCCACCACCACGATACAAGAATACAAAGGTTTGTCCGCCGGAAAATATCCCACGAAACTAGCCCGGTATTTGGGTTCGGTTCTATATCCCTTTGTCCCGGCTGCCACCTTTGCCGTTCCCGTCTTCCCGGCAATCTTACAAGCCGCATTTTTCAAATTCTTGGCCGAACCGTTCTCCACCACCCCTTCCATCATCTCTTTCATATAAGCAATCGTCTGCCGACTACAAATATTACTACTCACCACTTCCGGGTCAAATCGCTCGATCACCCGACTTCCATTACGAATCTCTTTCACTATACGAGGCTTCATTCGTTTGCCGTCATTAGCCAAAGCATTATAAAAAGCCAACACCTGCAACGGAGTAATCTGCAACTCATACCCGAAACTCATCCATCTCAATGTTACACCGCTCCACGTCTTATCCGTCGGGTACTTGATATAAGGATCAGCCTCCCCAGCGAGCTCAATCCCCACCTTCTTGTTCAACCCCATGGCATACCAACGATTAACAAACTTCTCCGGCTGTTGACGATAATGCTCGTAAACCAACTCCGTAATACCATTCAACGAGCGCTCGAAAATCTCCTTCACCGTTACTTTCCCAATTGGCGTTCTGGCCTCTTTCAACGTTACCCCGTTATGCGTGTATATACCTTTTCCCAAATCAATCGTATCTCCCGGATGTACATATCCGTCCTCTAACAAAGCCACCATCGTCGCAGCCTTAATCACGGAACCCGGCTCGGCCGCATCTCCAATCGCATTATTCAACACTTCACGATACCCCGTAGCCGTCTTCGATACGTTGGCTATCGCTTTTATATCTCCCGTCTTCACGTCCATCAGAATAGCCGTCCCCGCACTAGCCTTGTAATACTCCAACTGCCGGGTCAACGCACCCTGTACGATATCCTGACAATCCACGTTTATCGTTGTCACCACATCATTCCCATCCACCGGGTCTTCCATCGTCACTGATACCCATCGTCCCGACATCATTTGCCGAATACTTCGCCCCGGCTCTCCCCGCAACTGTTTCTCAAACGCACCTTCAATCCCCACACGTCCTTCAAAAGTACCATCCTCAGCCTCATTCACGTAACCAATCGTTCGTCTAGCCAAATTCTCGTGAGGTTGCAAACGCTCGTTCACACGCTCCAAGATCAAACCACTCTTAGTTCCTCTCTCCCGAAAAATAGGAAATTTCTTAACCTCCATTAATTCGGTATAAGAAATTTTCCTCTTGTTCACAAGTAAATAGCGATTCGGTTTCGCCCCGTATTTACCATTCCATAATTTTTTTCGATAATCGGAAGCCGGTGCATCTTTAAAAAAACGGGACAACCTCATGGATAAACTATCAATCTTCTTCTTGAACAAAGTATCCGGTATGGCTTTACAATCCAATCGTAAGAAATAATAAGGCACCGAACTTGCCAAGATACGCCCGTCATCCGCATATATATTTCCCCGATTCGGGGGAACCACAAAATCTTTAAACGAAACAGCCCGCCCCATCTTCCTCCATTTATCCCCCTCCCACACCTGAACATGCAGAGCCTTGATCACCACCAATGCGGCGACTACCATCACGATCAGGTAAACAAGCCCCAACCGACCGGCCAATTCATGTTTTATAGATGCTGCCATTTTTTTTAAGTTAAAAGTTAAAAACTAAAAGATAAAAAATCTTTGCAGCTTATATAGCTCTGCGTACTCGATCTTATTCCTTCCAGTCTTCAACATGATCTATTCTAAATTTATTATATCCGTCAACTTCTATCTTTTAGTTTTTATCTTTTATCTACCAATATCACTTCATGATTTTAGTAGGCGGTTCCTTACTCTGCACCAAATCCAACCCCGCCTCTTGAATCCGTCTCTCCACCTCAGAAGGGATACTGATCCGCATCAACTCGGAAGCCGTCGTTATCGATTCAAAACGCAATTCCCCCAACTCCTTCTCAAGACTTACTTTCTTCATGTACAACTTCTCCGTGGCATAACCATTCGCTATATACACGATGCCCAAGAACGTCAAAAAAAGGATGAAACCGATATTCTTACGCAGAACCGTATCTGCCAACAACCGACCATCCAACAACTCTTTCATCGACTCCCCCAGCACCTCTTTCTGCTCCTGTAACGGGGGAACGAAATCTTTTACTTTTTTCTTCTTGAACCACCACTTCATCACACTACAATTTTTCAGCAATTCTCAACTTGGCACTCCGGGCCCTGGGATTACGCTCGACTTCCTCCTCCGAAGGCACGATCACCTTCCGATTCACCAGTTCGAAATTACGTTTCACATGCCCGTAAAAATCTTTCTCTACCTTTCCCTCAAAATTCCCGCTCTTCAAAAAATTCTTCACGATCCGATCTTCCAACGAATGGTAAGTGATAATCACCAAGCGCCCCCCGGGACGCAATGCCAACTCCGCCTGTTGCAACATCTCTTCCAATGCCTCCAACTCCCCGTTCACCTCGATACGCAACGCCTGATACACCTGCGCCAGATACTTCTTCTCCTTCTGTTTAGGCACACAAGGATCAATCACTTGCAAAAATTCCTCCGAACGGTTAATCTCGTTTTCCGCACGAGCCTTCACGATCAAACCGACCAAACGCTTCACGTTATCAACCTCTCCGTAGTTACGAAACACCCGGGTCAACTCCTCCTCGCTATATGAATTCAAAACATCCGTAGCTTTCAACTTGTTCCGTTGATTCATTCGCATATCTAACTCCGCATCAAACCGGAAAGAAAACCCCCGATCAGCCTCGTCAAATTCATGCGATGAAACCCCCAAATCCGCTAAAATTCCATCCGCCTTGTCATACCCGCAATAACGCATGAAATTCCGTAAATATCGAAAATTATGATTGACAAAAACAAAACGATTATCATCAGGCACGTTAGCCAACGCATCCGAATCCTGGTCAAAACCGATCAGACATCCATCTTTCAAACGTTTCAGAATTTCCCTCGAATGACCTCCACCCCCGAATGTCAAATCAAGATACACCCCCTCCGGATCAATATTCAATCCGGAAATGGATTCCTCTAACAATACCGGCACGTGATACATCTCATTCATTTCTTTTCATTTTAGTTTTTTTGATTATAGACTTGTAAATACCTGATATTGCAAATCATAAATCCCAAATTTAAAATCACAAATCTAAAATTTACAGTCCGATTTGGGTTGTCAAAAGTACAAATTCATCTGTATCCATAGTACTCTCTTCATACTTTATTTTTCCCCAAATCTCAATTTTCGAGTCCTGTCCCACCATCACTATTTCCTCCCCGGCAATCCCGATATCATCCAGCATCTTACGCGGGATCAATATGCGTCCATTACCGTCCAGTTCCACTTCCAGCACTCCCCGGAAAAACTCTCGAAGAAAACGAGACTGCTCTCGATTAAATTGGCTCAATTTTGATCTCAACCCGGCAATCAGGTTCAACCACTCACCCTTAGGATAAAGATCGATACATTCATCGAAAATATTCCGCCTCAGCACGAACGACGTCTCCTCTATCGCCTGCATTTCCTTGCGGAAAACAGCCGGTACAACAGCACGTCCCTTGCTATCTAGCTTACATGTATAATCTCCAATAAATGACAACATATTCTTTCCCTAATTTCTGATGTAAAGTTATGAAATAATTTCCCACTTTAAACCACTTTAAACCACTTTTTTATAACAAAATATCTAATACACATATAAATACCTAATAGTCTTAATATTACACATCAAAAAGAGAAGGAACCGCTACCGATCCCTCCTCTTTTACCAATATTATCTTAAAATCCCGCGTATAAACGCCAAACTCTATTTAAGCTTCGCTTTTTTAATTAAAAATTTAGCCAATTCACGCCCGGCCTTGGCGTAAGACTCTTGCAAACGATAACCGCTATCGAAGTCCGTTCCCCAAAAACTATTGGCCGACGCATCCCGCACCTTAACAACGGCCACTTTATTACCCGTGGCGATCTCTACCACCGTACAAACAACATCCACGGAAGCGTTACGACGTACAACCCCCACGTTAAAACCGGGTTCCGTGAAATTCGTGTTCACCTTCACCACATACTTTGCCCCCTCTGCGGCTGAAGTGATTCCTTTCTCCGACATATACTTGTCAAACAATTCCAGAAATTTGGGTTCGAAACGTTCTTTCCGATCATTCTCCCACGCCTTCTTCCACGCATCCCCTCGACCCGCCTCCTTCTTATTGTACTCTGTCACCTTTTTTTCTACATACTCCGCCTCGCTCATCTTTCCCACCTGCATGTCCTCGTAAGAAAACTCGAATTGCAACGTTTTTTCACCACCTAACCACTTCAAATCACCAAAAGCCAACGCTACACTTTGAGCGTAACCTCCCACCGACATAAAACACAGCACTACTACCGCACACATTACTTTTCTCATATCTATTGAATATAAATTTAAACTCCTTTTCTTAAAAAACAAAATTGACCTTCAACGTCACCGCACCATCAGAAGAATTCTTGTAAGAAGCATTCTTCCGGTTCATGTATCCCTTGTCAATAACCTGATACCCCAAGCTCGTGTTCAACGCAAAGCGCCGGCCAATTCTCACGAAAACGCCCATTGCCGGGTTAATAATAGCCATGCTATGCCCGTAATCATCCAATGACCACAAGTACCCCAAATCCATAGAAAAAAAAGGACTTACCCGAGTTTTCAGAAAATTCACCTGCAACCGGGCAAAAAGAGGCATCATAATAGCCACCTCGTCATCATCACAATCATAATCCCAATTCCAATCACAATCATAACCATAAAATCCCGCCAAGTTTAATCCCGTGCCTCCCATAAGTGAGAAATAAGGATTAAAACGATACCCCAAAAGGAAATTTACCCCGATTATAAAATCATCCTCGGCAAACCCGTATGCCATCTCGGCCGTTCCTATTACCCTGGCTCTCAATGGAGAAGATTTCTCCTGAACCTGTTTACGATTATACTCCTTCTCGATGCGATCCACCTCGCTCATCTGAAAAACAAACAAACTGCCATCAGCCGTTCGGATCTTGACTTGCTTATCTGGCACCAGCTCGATAACAGCCCCCTTTATGACACTCCCATTCTTCAAATAGATCACGTCAACCTGACGTTCCTGGGCGAAAGACACGACACTCACCAATAAAAACAAAACGATTACAACCAATTTTTTACACATAACCACACATTTTAGTTTGAGCAAAAATAAATATTATAAAATACAATGCAACAATCTATCACAAAATAAACTCGGTAAAACTCATATTTAACTTTTCCAGCAAAAAATAGATATTCCCCAAACAAGCGACCGGATCATTTTCACCATTCGCTTGTTTGGGGAACAACGCTTTACGACTTCAAAAAATCAACCGCAATAAAAATATTTATTTACGAGTTCCATGATCTTCTGGTCATCATTTCCCAAATCCTGACGCAAGGTCTTATCTTCAAACTTCTTAAGACCGTTAATCAACCCGTCAATCAACCCCGGAGCAAACACCCCGTACTTCTCGAAATCGGCACGTTGCTTTTCAAGACACAAAGCCGACTCGTAACACGAAGCGGGCAACTGGCTCAAACAATCGGCCACCTTCTTATTCGCCTCGTCAAATATATTCACATCCACGTAACGATCCTTCGCATATTGAATGGCGTTCTCCATCTCGAAACCGTGACGAACAGCCACAGCCAACCCGGCAATCAACAGATACACGTCCGCCGAACCATCCGGACAACGGAACTCCACAGTCTGTTTACCGCTATAATCCAAATCTCCCACTTTCTCCAACGGGTTCGCATCCCGCAACATATCACTCGCACCACTTGTCCAGCCCAACGGCACACGCACCAGAACCGAACGATTACGATCCCCCCAACAAATATTCGTGGGTGCCTCCTGGTGAGGAACCAGCCGGAAATAAGACATCGGGTTCGTATTCCCGAAAGCCGTCAACGACGGGGCCAGATCCAAGTATCCCGCGATAGCCTTCAAAGCATGATCCGTCAATTTACCATTCTCGATCATCATATTCTTATCCCCCTTCTTCAGGCGGGTATGAATATGCATACCGCTCCCGGCCTTACCCACCGTGATCTTCGGGGCAAACGTCAAATCCACCCCGAACTGGTAAGCCAACGTACGCAAAATCCATTTGGCAATCATCAACTGATCGGCGGCATCTTCCATTTTAGTAGGCAAAAACTCGATCTCGTTCTGTTCGTACATCCAATCCCCTTTCGTGAAATTCCCCACCTCAGAATGCCCGTACTTGATCAACCCACCGGTACCCGCGATATATTTCATGGCCAGCGCCCGCAAATCCCGTCCCTTACAGAAAGGAGTGGATTCATGATATCCTTTCTGATCCGAGGCTAAAAACAACTCCTCCTTCTCGCTCACCACGTAATACTCCAACTCTCCCATCACCTCGTACTCCATACCCGTCACCTTCTTCAAAGCCTCGTGCGCCTTTCGCATCGTGTACTCCGGTGACATCTCCAACGGTTTCCCGTCCTTCGTATAAAAACTGCAAAGAATATCCACGGCAGGAATCTCGCTGAACGGATTCAGAAAAGCTGTCCGATAACGAGGTAACACGTACAAGTCACTCGACCCCGCTTCTATATAAGGAAACAAGCTCGAACCGTCAACACGCTCGCCACAAGTAAGGATATTATCCAGGTGATCAAGACTATTGATAATAAAATTCAACGTCTTCAATCGCCCGTCCGCCCCGGGGTACCTGAAATTGATCATCTCAATCCCATTCTCCGAAACGTAACGGATAATATCTTCCTTCGTGAAATCTTTGGCGTCTTTACCTAGAAAGCGAACCAAAGCATGTGGATTTAATGCGTATTCTGAATTCATACTTCTTTGTTTATAAAGATTTTATTTTTTTATCCCCTAAAAATAAACAAAAAAAGTACCAATTCAATGAACTTTACAAAGTTTATTAAACCGTAAATACACGAAGACCTGACGAAAGTAACTTCATTCAAGCAGAAGTTCCTTCGTCAGTCCATAATTTCTTAAATCACAAAAACTGATTATCGTCTGTCCAATTCGTTTAACGCAAAAGCATACGCCCCGAAAGCGATCGCCTTGCTGGTTCCCAGTTTAGTTACAAGCACCCCCATACGTTTCACGGGATCATACTCGACTGTATCCGTTGTACCGGGAACCACGATATGCTTCACCGTGGGAGTCAGGAACGCCTCCCGATCTACCGGGTCATTCAAGAAAAACGCTTTCATTTCCATGCGATCCGCCGGGGCTCCCTCGTACATACTCAACGTCCCATTCAACTCCCGCATCACAGCGGGCATCAGATATTTTTGTGCGGCCACGATACCACCGCCAATGACCACAATCCCGTCCACGACCGCATTCATCGAGGCAATCGCCTCTCCTAACACCTCTCCCGCATGCTCGAACGTCTCTTTCGCCGCAGCCGAATTTCCTTCCATGTTCCCTTCCGCAATCTCGAAAATATCTCTCGGGGTTAACTCCCGACTATCACCAGAAAGACGGGCATATTCCCGCTTGATTGCCCGGATAGAAATTCCTTCTTCCACCCCGTAAACAGGTTCCCGCTTATCCCGAAGTACCCAAACTTCTGCCGCCGCACCATTGTCCCCGAGAAAAAGCTCCCGATCTCGCACGACTCCCCCTCCGAACCCGGTTCCCAAAGTAATACCAATTAGATTTTTATACACTTTATTTCTTCCCGCATCCTGCAACATCCGGTTTACCTCCGGCAAAGCCCCGGCCAACGCCTCTCCGTAAGCGAACAAATCCCCGTCATTATTTATAAATACCGGAATTCCGAACTTGTTCTTCAAAAAAGCTCCTAATGCGACACCTCCCTGAAAAGCGGGCAGATTCTTCAAATCCCCGATAATCCCGTTCACGTAATCCGCGGGACCGGGAAAAGCGAAACTGATCGCCACCGGCTCTTCCGCCAACTTCATCTTGATAGCGGAGAAACCCGTCACCATCGTATCCAGACACTTTTCCAGATTCTTACCATTTGAAGGTAACGTGATCGGCTCCACGATCTCTTCGTTCGCCTGAATTGCCGAGAACACGAAGTTCGTACCCCCCGCATCCAACGTCATTACTATTCTTTTATCAAACTGATACATCACTTTTAGAGTTAAAAATTAAAAGATAAAAACTAAAAGAAAGGCCGGATCTAAAATCATGAAATCTAAAATTATTTAGCTTTAATTCCAACCGAACAATACAACAAATAGCACATGCAACCCAGAATCACGATCAGTGACCCGGCTTGACTACCAATAATATCCGTGCAATATCCCATCAATGGCGGGATCACCGCTCCCCCGAAAATCCCCGTCACCATCAAACCGGAAATCTCGTTGGCTTTCTCCGGACGAGCTTGAATAGCCATGGAGAAAATCAGGGAGAATATACTGGAACACGTGAAACCGATCAGAGCAACCAGTATCATGATCGGATATTGTCCCGACACGAAGAATAGTACGATCATCGCTACAATGGCAATTAAAATATTCACCCGGAAATACTTGCTTCCCGCCACGCGGGCCAACAGAAACGTTCCCACGAACGCACCGATCGTACGAAACGCGAAATAAACACTCGACCCCACGCCCGCATCAGCCACGGCAAAATGACAACGCTCGATCAACAACTTCGGGGCCACCGTGTTAATTCCCACGTCTACTCCCACGACAAACACGATACCCAAGAAAAGCAACAGAATTGTTCTATCCCGTAACAACCCGAAAGTCGCACCCCAGGAGGAAGTCTCTTGCTCCGGGGCTTCTTCCTTCACGTGTACCATCATCAACCATCCCATAGAAATCAAAGTTAGAAGCGCAAAAATCGGGAACAAATACTGCCAGTTACCCAACACCGTGGCAGCAAAACCAGCGATAAACGGTCCGCAGAAAGACGACACGGCTTTCAACACTTGCCCGGCAGTCAACGAACTCGCCAACACGTTTCCCTTCACCACGTTCGTCAACAACGGGTTCAACGATACCTGCAAAATGGTATTACCTATACCCAACAGGGCAAAAGCCACCAGACAGGTGTACAGATTATAATCAATAAAAGGAATTATCATTCCCACGATCGTTACCAACATACTCACTAACACGGTCTTCTTCCGACCGATCCGGTTCATAAAAATAGCTGCAGGAACAGCCAGCAACAAGAACCACAGGAAAACCATGGAAGGTAAAAAACCGGCCACCGTTTCGCTTAACCCGAAATCCGCCTGCACGTAACTGGTTGATATTCCAACCACATCGCAGAATCCCATGATAAAAAAACCGAACAACACAGGCAATAAAGCCTTAATACTCGTAGACTTTTCTTTCATAATATACAATTTAACACAAACAAAAAACACTAAAGAGGTGACGAATGTAAACAATTTCATTTTAATTTTCTAAAAATTTATAGCCTCATTTACTCCCGAAAACGTTAAAATATATACTCCTTGACATGAAATGGTACGTATTGACACCTGCCCCTCGCCCATGAATCACAACATTTATCATCATGAGATCAGTCAGAATTAAGGGAGAGTTACCAAAGAGATAAGGGTACAAAGACGCTCCAAAGACAGATCAAAGACGCTCTAGAAACGTCTTTGATACGTCTATCAAACATCTATAATTCTTTCATGTAAACTGATTACTCCCTAAACACACCCCAATCTCTAATGGAATTTACCATGAAATGGCTACACAACGGTATCGACCGACACAAACGAGAATTGCAATAACCGTTCGTTTATTCAGACAAAAATAAGCATTTTTTTATTAAGCATGTGTTTTTATCAAAAAATAGATTATCATCCATGCAAAACGAATAATATTTCGTTGTATATCAACACTTTCAAAAATCAAATAATTACATTAAATTATTTATTTTATTCAATATCTATATAGACTCTAAGACATACATGCAGTCATTTTTATACATATCTTTAAACGAACGTTTAATGATACAAATGCAAAGGCTTTACGATGCGTGAATACGGCGAAAATAGTACTATGAATCAAAACGATAATGTTAGCTTGAACTTCACCATGAACAAACATGACATGGGAGAAAAAGTCAAACGGGAAACCTTTGCTTACAATTTAACCCTCATTCTCTTGAAAGGAGAGGCTCGTATCGAAATTCCGGGAACCGGAAGCCACGATCTTCACCGAGAAGAACTCACTTTTATCCCGGCCGAGACAACCTATCAATTGAATATCACGAGGGATTGTCTGATTCTAGAAATTCGCTTCAAGGAGATCAGCAACCTATTCTGCAGGTTATTTTTCAAACACCTCACCACCCTTTGTAAGAATGTCACCTATCGTTTCATGCCCTTGCCGTCTTGCTCCGCCATGAAAGATTACATCGAGAAAGTCACCACGTTTATGAACGCCCGGGACGCAAGCATTTTAACCCCGGATTACGAATTATTCGTGATTCTCGGAGTTTACTATCCTCGTTCCACGATCGCCAACTTCCTTTATCCTTACCTACTGACGATAAAACCGTGAATACGGCATAACATCCCTTTTTACTTCACTTATCACCTTTTATTCCTAACATCAATAGATAAAATTACGTATCTTTGCAGCCCGGATAAAAAACGAGATACATTTTAACTATGAGATTCACGCACAAGCAAATATGGACTGTCACGTTCCCCATTTTAGTCAGTTTATTAATGGAACACCTAATAAACATGACCGACACCGCCTTTCTGGGAAGAGTCGGAGAAATTGAACTGGGAGCTTCGGCCTTAGCAGGCGTGTATTACATGGCTATTTACATGCTGGCGTTCGGGTTCAGTATCGGGGCGCAAATCCTTATCGGACGGCGCAACGGGGAAGGTAATTACAAAGAAATCGGCCCCATCTTTATCCAAGGCGTATTATTCCTACTGGGACTTGCCGCCATGATGTTCTTCGTTTCTCGCATTTATTCTCCATCGGTACTTCATTCGGTGATCGATTCGGAAGAGGTCTACGTGGCAACGAACAGTTACATGAAATGGCGGGTATTCGGGTTCTTTTTCTCGTTCGTCGCTGTCATGTTCCGGGCTTTCTTCGTGGGAATCACCACGACCCGCATACTCACGATCAACTCGCTCGTCATGGTTGGAACAAACGTCGTACTCAACTACCTTTTAATTTTCGGTAAATTCGGATTCCCGGCACTAGGCATCAGCGGTGCCGCTATCGGATCATCCGTGGCCGAACTGGTATCCATGCTCTTCTATATCACGTACACGTGGTACAAAGTAGATTGGCGAAAATACGCGCTTTTCAACTTGTCCAGTTTTAACCCGAAACTATTATCGGGTATACTCAACATTTCCGTGTGGACCATGATTCAATCTTTTCTGGCCATGGCCACCTGGTTCCTTTTCTTTATCGCCGTGGAACATCTGGGAGAACGCCCGCTAGCCGTATCGAATATCGTGCGTAGCGCCGCCATGTTCTTCTTCATGCCGGTTTCCGCCTTCGCCGCCACGACCAGCTCACTCGTGAGTAACCTGATCGGAGCCAACGCCGCCTCACAGGTATGGAACACCTGTCTCAAAACAATCAAAATGTGCTATCTGTTCGTGCTTTCCCTAGGCATCATTATCCTACTGGCACCCTCCACGTTCCTGAGAATATACACGGACGACCCGCAACTGATTCAGGCCACGATCTCCTCCCTCTTCGTGATGATGAGCGCCACGCTTCTCTCCACTCCCGGCAGTATACTATTTAATGCCGTGTCGGGAACGGGTAACACCCGCATGGCCCTATACATGGAGTTTGTCACACTGATTTTCTACGTGCTCTACATCATTTACATCGTATTCTACTTGAAAGTGGATATAGCCATCTGCTGGACCACGGAACACGCCTACTGGGGAATTCTCCTCCTCTTCGGCTTCTGGTACATGAAAAGCGGGAAATGGACAGGAAAGAAAATATGATAATGAGTCCATAAAGTCTATAAGGTCACGGATGTCCTTCGGACGTATTTGTCGGCAGCACTAGCTGCCGTTGACAGAGCGCCGGGGGGCCCACTGACTTTATAGACTTTATGGACTTTACAGACTCATTTATTAAACACCACATAAAACTCCCGCAAGTAAACCTGCTGCTCGGTCTGGCCCGTGTTCGTGAATCGGAGATATTTCACGGGAGAGGTTTCCCATTTACCATTCCAACGGTCACGAGTGTCCCGGGTTAAAGGCACTGTATGCCACGTCTCACCATCAGCGGATACTTCCATAAGTCCCCAGGTGATATCGTCTTTTATCCCAAGATCGATACGTGTACCGGGAATTAGGTAAGCCTCGTCAAATTCCAACTGGAAAGATGCTCCCGCCGGCCATTTCACGACTTCCAGCAACGGGGTAAAATGTATCCGGTTGGGATATACCTGTAAAGGAAGGTGATCCAGTTGCGGAATATTCGTGGTCTGCTTGCACGGGGAATAGTCAGCCAGCACAAGTAAATCAGTGCCGTTTTTCCGGTTAAAACGTTCCGTGGCCTCCGTGAAAATATCCAACACAAGAGGTTGCAATACTTTCGTCCCGGTCTTCACTCCCGGTTGATAAGGATTTGGGTTAAATTGGCGCTCCAACTCGTAGCTCCTTTTCCGTAAAGCCTTAACGTGATTATATTTCCGCAAGAACAACGCATTGTCGCCAACCTCCTCGGCTTTTAGCATAGTCAAAGCTTCTTGCCCGGCATCCCCTAAAATCTTGAACTGGTAGAGCCATGGGGTAATCTCTTTTATCAGAGCCTCATTCTCATCGTCTATCAACAGGAGATCAGCCGTTTCGGCTACCCGCTCGAATTCATCCCGCAAAACTTGGAAATCCCGCTCATCATAACGTCCCTCCCGATAACTCTTCATAAAACGTTCTGCCACGGGCTGGATCAGCACGGACTCTTCCCGACGGAAGCGATGAACATTTTCCCCCAAGTCGGAATTGTGCCGGGCAAAAACGGTAAAAGCATCCACGTTTTCCGGCATGATCGCACGGAGCGCCCGCTCCCATGACCGAGCACTATCATATTGTTGCATATTCCACGTATAATCAGCCACGCAATATATTGCCACCTTGGAAGCCTCGGCCCATTCCATGGGATTCGCCACGAATCCGGACACGCTTTTCGCTATCGTAGTCTCGTTACCGTACACCTCTCCCAGTAAAAGGTGATCCCGCACGTAATCGGAAACGGGGAAGTTCCACCAGATATAAGCCGGTCTTCGGATCACTTCCCGTACCCACTCGACATCTTCGAGGGTCATCGTGGCAATCACCCGATCACCCGTCCACATGATTTCCACGGAAGGATTCAACTTCGTACCCAAGGTCGTCAGGTAACCGCCTTCAAGGTTTACCCACGATTTGTTGTACTCGGTCGGGCACACAATCAAGGGAGTCACGTCCGGTTTCACCTGCACAAAATGATCGTCGATATAATTCAACAACTCCACCTGTCGCTCGGCTTTCGCTCCCTCCCCGGAAATATCATCAAAGAAAACGGCAAAAGAACGCACCCCCAAATCGTACATGTGCTCGAACTTGTCCATTAGCAAATCCCGGTCGGTCGTGTTCCATTGTATATCTTTCCCCGGATGAATAGCCCACACGAAATCAACCTCATTCTCATTCGCCACTTTCACCAGTTCCGCCAGACGGACCGCATCCTTTTCGGGATAAGGCTTCCGCCAGTTGGGAGAACTATGATAAGGATCATCCTTGGGACCATATATATAGGTATTCAATTTATTTTCCCCGTAAAACTGCAACTGTCGCAACCGGGCCTCGTGGCTCCAGGGCGTTCCGTAGAATCCCTCGACAACCCCACGGAAACGCACGTCAGGATAATCCCGGATCTCAACCTGAGGCAATTGATTATCCCGAAACAACTGCATAAAAGTACGCACGGCATAATACGTTCCCCGCTCATCATTCCCCGCAAGCGTGATTCCTTTCTTCGTTATCTCCAGATAATACCCCTCCAGCTGATTGGGAATCTGACATTTTCGGGCTTGCACGGCACGATCGCCCTTTTCCCCCACGTACAAGGGTAATCCTTTCGACGAGAGACAATCTCCCAAGAAGGCTTTCAACAACCTAATTGCTTGTGGATTAGCTTCCAATTCTCCTTCCAAGCGAAAAGAAACGGGAGTTATCACACCTTCTTCCTTCACGGTCATTTGCCGGGGAGTAGGTTGCACCTGAACATCTTGAGCCATGATTTTCACCTGTAACAACAAAAAACAGACGAAACACATCAGTAACTTTTCCATAATAAAACGTTTATTCGTAATTTTATAATAATTTAGTCATTATATAAGCCGGGCCAAACAACTCGGATTCCTCTTTTTCTTTCGAACTATACCCCATTTTTTCGTAAAAACCCACCGCTGTAAGGCTAGCGGACAGATGCACGAGGTGAACATGGCGACTCAAAGCAAAATCCTCGATCTGCCGCAGTAATCGTTCCCCGACCCGCCTTCCATGCACCTCCGGATCCACGTACAGGGCACACACCTCATCCCCTTCCAACCCGACTGTTCCCACGACTTTCCCGTTCTCCTCGGCTACAAACATAGCCCGGGTAGCCATCATGTCCCGAAGGTATGCAGGAGTAAACAAACCACACATATAATCAATCACCGAAGTCTCGTAATCCCGGCTATTCACAAACATCAAATTATTCCGGATCAGACGGGACACGGCTTCCGCATCCCGCTCGTCAAATTCCCTCACGATTATATCCATCATTTTCGATTCATCACGTTCATAATCTGAGTTCCCAAGCCAACCCGGTAACCTTGTGAAACGAAAACCACTTCACCTTCCGCATTCAACAAAACAATCAGAGGCAAGTTCTCTGCGTTTTGCAATTGCAAACAATCGCTTAAGCAACGAAGAAGGCTACCGTCCCGATCGCATCCCCACGCGATTGTCGAGGGGAAAGGACGGAAATCATCCCGTTTGAATTTTCCCTGATTCTCCGGATTACGGAACACGAAATATAACGGTATTCCCAACTGTTCAAAATCCCCTTTCATGCCACTCATATCACGTAACAAATGATTCGTGGGCTCTTTATCGGCTTCTATCAAAGCGATAGCCGTATATCCTTTCTCCGGGATACTCACATTCTCCAATTTCCCGGTTACTTCCGACATGTAAGACAATGGCAAAGAAACCTTCCCCAAAACTTTCGTTTCCTCCTCGCAAGCTTGGATATACATATCCAAATCCGTCTGCCTACCCGCCTCAACCTTGAAAGAAGTCAAGGTTGCCATCACCGCCCCGTCACCACGACGGTTGCCCGTGGAAAGGACATAGCTACCCTCTTCCAACTCTACCGGATTTGTAAATATTGTTTTGTATGAAGCCCCAACACCCATATCCACGTCGGCATTACTTCCCAGATCGATCGTGCGCACCCGTCCGTTCTCGATCTTTCCGATCGTGAAATTCAAGAAATATTTCGGATCTTTCACGGGTTCTCCCGCGTAATGTAACATCAGTTTACCCCTGGGAAGAGATTTTTCAGCCGTGAAATCAGCCGTGTGCCAATTCCCATCAATATAATATTCCGGTTTACCCGAGATAGTACTTAAACGAGCCGGTATTAGAAAGGTCCGGCAAACAGCCACGAAGAATATATCCCGGGATAACGCATCGGTTACTCCCGCCCGCAACACTCCAACGGGAGGAGTTGGAACTTTCGCCGGGTAATCGGTCACCCGAAACTCTCCTACCAGTCGCATGATTTCCCTTACCACAGCGCTCATCTCAATACTTCTGTCTGCAACTTCCAGTATTTTTTTCCCAAATGCCACGCGAATCGATTCCCGATAAGCCGTGATCAATTCATTCTGTATTCTCGGGTTCAATACATATTTCTGAAACATCCCGCTATCTATACCGGAATTCACTTGCACCAAATGCTGTAACCAAACTTCAGCCGGGGTGTCCTGCAAATCTTTTTCCGTCACGACATCCAACAACTGCATGGCCAACTCCTTATCCGGAGCCTGTCGAAACAATTTCTCGATCTCCAGATAATTTCCACGGGCCATTTCCACGTACCGGGTAAAACGAGCCGTATCGACCTTCAATTCTGCGGCGATTTCATGTGCCCGCCTTGCCGTCATGAATGTGGCGATATAAGCATTCCGCAAAGAATCCTCGTAAACAAACCGGTGATCATTCACGGCCCTTTCCTCGTCGGTTGTCAAGGCCTTGATATCTCTTTGTTCGGGCGGAACCAAGACAAATTGACCAGAAAAAGCGTCACCCGTCCTCTTATCCAATGTAATCACAAGGGTATCCTGCTGGTCCACGGGAAACCGGGCAAACCCGAGTTGTTCGCCTTTCGTGGCCCAAACCAGCAAATCACCTCGTGCCAGCGTTAAAACGGTTTCCCCTTGACTGTCGGAATAAAGAGTTACCACGGGATAAAATTCCCCGTAGTTAAATATCTTGTACTCTACTTTCGCATTCTCAACAGGCTGTCTTTCCCCGTCCAGTACTCGCACTACTGTTTTCTTGTTTCTCACCTCTTTAGCGTTCACCTCCAGACGAAATATCCCCGTTTGCATCACTCTTTTCTGCCCCACGTCCGTGTAATGTGAAGTCACGTTCACAATCGTCCCGTTGTCTCCCACGGAAACAATCTCCTCTCCCTCGCTTCCATCCTCTCCCCAGACTTTAAAACTACCATTCTCGTAAAGGAGTTTCTTCCCCCCGGTATATTTCCCGAACACCTCCGCTTCCACATACATCGCTCTTTGCACGGGCAAAGTGAACCACGCGATATTCAATCGAGGTTCCGGTTCACAAGCCCCAAGATATTTCCATTCACCATCAACCCAAACCTCGATCCAAGCGTGATTATCATCACAATGCGCCCAACGGGACGTGTATATCTGGCGAGCGGGAATACCCACGGCTCGCAACGCGGCCAGCGTGAAAACCGACTCTTCCCCACATCGTCCGTAAGCTCGTTGCCTCGTGGCCAAAGGTGAAGAAGTCCGGGCGTTGGTCGGTTTGTATATCACGTTCTCATGACACCAATGATTGACTTCTAGCGCTGCTTTCTCCATTGACCCGCAAGCTGCCACCCGTTCCTTCAACTCCTCGTAAAAAACCACCCGAGCCGAGTCCAGATTCTCTTTTCCCCCTCTCACCGGAAGCACGAAATGCCGGAATATTTCCTCGGGAACAGCCTTTCCCCAAGGCATTTCTTCCCGGGCGCGGAAAGCCAGACGTACATTTTCTAACAGAAACTCCCCTCCCGAAAAAGAGATATCAATCAAAGGCGAATAGGCATAAAGAAACATCAAAGCTTCTCGTTCCTTCACGGTCATGGAAGAATCAAATACTGCATACAAATTTCCAGGAATATTTCCCAAAATTTCTTGCTTCTTCTGAAAATCCTCTTCTACCATCTTCCGATAAGTAGAATCAGTTATAAAATGCTTTTCCTCGCACGCGTACAACAGCGGTATGACCAGTAATAAAAACAGAACACGTTTCATTTCATTTATTATTATTGAGTATTCATCCAATAAATTATTCCCCCAAGTACCAAAAGCCCCCAAATGACAGTGAACACGATTTTCAGGGTACTGTAAGGACGATTTCCAGTAACTTCCCCGGTTCTCCCGTTCACGAAAAAATGGTACATCTTTTTTCCATACGAATAAGAGGACATGTATACAGGCAACAAAATCAATTTGAACTTGATATTATCAAACCGGGTATCCCTTGATAATATCCGTTGCCTGTCGCCCCCGATATCCCGCCGAATAGCAGAATCAATTTCCGCTGCCATCTTGCCTTGAGCGATGTCAAAACCTTGTGTCAGATTAATAATATACTTTTCAGTCACGAAGCCACTCAAAAACCTATCATCCATTTCCACGAGGTTCTCCGTGTCCCAATTTTCAATTTCCGCCACGACTTGCGAGGCGATTAACTTGGAGGCGGGAACCATCACGTCATCAAAGAAGAGGGATATATGACCGCTACGAAATGTCCATCTGGTACGGGTCTCCGTGCGTCGATTCTTCCCCGTACCCACCGTAACGGTATAGGTAACCCCACGTTGCCCCGTGTACCCCGTTTCCGTTTGTGCATCATACGTCCAACAAGGAATATACACCCCTTGTAGATTCTCCGAACAACGAGCTCTTTCTTTCAGGTTATCAGGAGCGAACCATAACTTCCGCAACCAACGGTACAGACAAGCGTCAATCTCCTTACCGGAAACCTGAAACGGCAGCAAGTAAGACGGTTTAATCAACCGTTCGTAGTGAGCATCAGCTTCTATTAAAGGTGTGCCGCAATAAGGACACTCCATGGATTTCATATTTTCATCGAATGTAGATTCCGCACCACATTTCCGGCATTTGATCACATGCGTGTTCTGCGTGTTAATTTCCTCGAAATAGTGAATGTACTGCATGTAGTCCAATTCGTTGACATTCTCCACCACATTCGTCTCTATCGGGGTATCCGACCCGCAATACTCGCAATGCAAAAACGCCGTTCCCGGTTCATACTTCAAGGCAGCCCCGCAACATTCGCACTGATATGTTTCACTGGCTTTCCTGCTATTTTCCGATTCCTCCGTCATATTTTATCACTATTGGGGAAGCGGGGGAGGCATCAGCGTCCACAAACTTTGCAAATCCACTTGATTACCTGCCGGAACCCATTCAGACAATCCCTTTTTCCATACTAGAGACTCCCGATTTAACATCTGTTTTTCAACCAAATCCCCCAGTTGCACCAGATTATACGGCCCGGACTGTTGCCCGTCAATAGCCACGTAATACAGGACTTCTCCCGGTAATGGCGGGGGTGTATCCTGTTCGTTTTGCTTTCCCGACGAGTTCATCATATTCTGGGTCATCTGTTGGGCCATGGCGATACCCGCTCCAAGCCCCACCCCCATTCCTGCCGTCCCGGAAGGATTTTCGGCAGCAGCTTCCATAGCCTTGGCAGCCTTTAATTTGGTCAATTTATCCAAATCAATTTTCTCCAGACGACTAAGCTCGAATATCTCTTTTTTCACCTCGTCCGGCATGGAAATATTCTCTATCAAAAATTTGGTAACTTCCATCCCGTAAGCGGCAAAATCACCCTGCATATAACCAAATATCGTATCCGACAACTCGTTCAGGTTGGACGCATAACTCTCGATCGGTAAATTAGACTCTCCCGTGGCATCGGAAAAACGAGTAACTATAATGCTCTTCAACTGTTCGGCAATATTCTGGGTTGTAAACGATTGGTTCGTTCCCACGATTTCCCGGATAAAGACAGGAGCGTCCGTAATCTTGAACGAGTACATCCCAAAAGCCCGGATTTCAACCATACCAAATCGCTTATCGCTCAGAATGATTGCATTCTTTGTCCCCCATTTCTGATCAATAAAGTTTTTCGTGTTCACAAAATACACTTCAGCCTTGAACGGACTGTTGAAACCGTATTTCCATCCTTTCAGCGTACTCAATATCGGGAGATTCTCCGTGTTGAGCGTGTAGGTACCCGGAGAAAAAATATCCGCCACCTGTCCTTCATTAATAAAGACTGCCATCTGTCCTTCCCGGACAATGAGTTTTGCATTATTTTTTATCTCGTTACCATATCTCTCGAAGCGATACACGATTGTGTCCTGAGTATTATCCAGAAATTCAATAATGTCTATAAACTCACCTCTAAGTTTATCAAAAAGCCCCATGTATTTAATTTTAGTGTTATTATAAATCACCTCAAATATATACTTTTTTACAATGTTTTCCCGCGATATTGGTTCATAAAATATATAATGCAGATATGGCATTGGGAAATAATGAAGAAAATTATATGGCGCCCGCTACCATCCGCCGTATGGCTGAAGACTTG
>ENA-UEPH01001250-UEPH01001250.1-human-gut-metagenome-genome-assembly--contig:-NODE-1250-length-25153-cov-15.711118_pt1 | contig 25153 bp, 19 predicted proteins | sample MGYA00242891_ERZ507898 | MGnify/ENA primary metagenome ERZ507898 (study PRJEB26167, sample SAMN06115411) | human gut metagenome | host: Homo sapiens | place: China:Guizhou | collected 2014-10-15... | reverse complement strand
AGATGTTTTTCAATTTCCTGACGGGGGATTTCGCCGGATTGGAGAAGTGGTTTTCCCTTTTCGAGCGTTACGGGCTGACGGAAAGCGATTTGAAAGCCTTTGAGGCGCAGCGCTGCACGATTGATATCATGGGCATCAACTTCTATCCGCAATTTTCGTACCAAAATCTGAGCGTCCAACCGGACGGAAAGCCCGTCCGTACCAACTGCCAGCTCTGGACAGAGGATCTGAAACAAAAGATTTTGAATCGTTACGCTCGATTCCACTGCCCGATGATGATTACCGAAACCAGCGTGCGCGACGATGAGGAAATGAAAAAGCGCTGGCTTCAGGAGGCGTCCCGCACCGTATTCGAGCTGTATCAAAACCAGATTCCCGTCTACGGATTCTTCTGGTTCCCCATCATTGATATGTATGACTGGGAATATCGGATTCACGAGGGACCTAAGGAGGATTTCAAAGCGTGCTTTGGTTTTTATAATCAGCAGCGTCAGGCGAATCCATGCGTGGAAATCTATCGTTCGATTGTAAAAGAGGTGGGCAGATGAGCCGGAGAGCTTGCTATCCGCGTCCGGATTTTAGGCGGGAAACCTGGATGAGTCTAAACGGCGCTTGGCGCTTTTCATTCGGAGACGAGGAAAAGGACAGAATGGATCAGCCGCCGACGCTGTCTCAAATGCCGCTGACGATTGAGGTTCCCTATGTCTATCAATGCGAATTATCGGGCATTGGCCAAACGGAATCCCACGACGCCGTCTGGTATGGAAAAACCTTCCGACTGCCGGATTGTTTTGACGAGCGGACACATTTGATCTTTGGTGCGGTCGATTGGCACTGCGATCTGTTTGTGAACGGCCGCTACGCCGGAAGCCATGACGGCGGATACACCCCATTCCGAACGGATATCACGCCTTTTCTGCGCGCAGACGGCGAACAGGAATTGATTCTTCGCGTTGAGGACACCCTTCGATGCGACCAGCTTCGGGGAAAGCAATCGTGGGAAAAAGAACCTTCGCGCTGCTGGTATACGCCGTCCACAGGCATTTGGCAATCCGTATGGCTTGAGCGTGTGCCCGATAATCCCATTCAATCCATTCATATCACGCCCAATCTGCCCCAATCCGAAATTCGGTGTGAAATCTCGTTGAACAAACCGCCGAAAAAGGACGGCCAATTCAAAATTGACGTACAATATCAGGGGCATTCCATCGCCGCGCTGACATACAAAACCAAACAGATGAACGTGGATTTAAGCGTTCCGATTCAGCCGGAAGACTATATCGACGAAATTCATTATTGGACGCCGGATCATCCGAATCTCTACGATGTAACCGTATCCTATGCGTCGGACGGACAGACGGATCAGGTATTTACGTATTTCGGCTTTCGAGACGTCTGTACGCGCGACGGAAAAACCCTCCTGAACCATCGGCCGATTTATCAGCGGCTCATTCTGCATCAGGGGTATTACGACGGCGGTTTATTGACGGCAGATACGGACGAACGATATCGAACCGACCTTCAAACCATCAAAGACATGGGCTTTAACGGGGTTCGGATGCACCAGAAAATCGAGGATCCGCTTTTCTACTATTGGGCGGATAAAATCGGCCTTCTCGTCTGGGGAGAATTGCCAAGCTGCTACGAGTTTTCCGAACTTGCCATGCGTCGCAGCTTCGAATCCATGCGCGAATTCATACAAAGAGATTATAACCATCCCTCCATTGTGTGCTGGGTTCCGCTGAATGAATCATGGGGCGTTCGCAATATCGAGCATAACGCCGCGCAGCAGCGTTATGCCGTCAGTTTGTATCATTTCATCAAGGCGATGGATTCAACGCGCTGGGTATCGACCAACGACGGCTGGGAACAGGTGACAACCGATTTCTGTACCCTCCACGATTATTCGTTTGACGGCAAAGCCCTTTCTTCCCGTTGGGATGATCTGGACGCCCTGCTTCAATCGGCCGCGCAGGATCGAATGATCTTTGCCTCCGGTTATCAATATACGGGGCAGCCCATCCTGCTGACGGAATTCGGCGGCGTCGCTTTCAAGACCAATCAATCTAAAAAGGATTGGGGCTATTGTGCAATCGAAAAAAATGAAGCGTCGTATATTCGCCGATTAACGAGCCTGTTTAGCTATATCAAAACCAATCGCCGAATTCAGGGGTATTGCTATACGCAATTTACAGACGTCATGCAGGAGACAAACGGCCTGCTATCCATCCGTCGCGAACCTAAAATCGCCATAGATGCGATTCGATCCATTCTTTTCGAAACCGACGATTCGGCCACCCTTTCCCCCGTTCCGTGATCGTGAACGCCCATCAACGAATCGCCACAAACAAATGGACGCGCATTTGCGCGTCCGTCTTAATTTAAAAGCAATCTATTTTTTTCGCTTCTCCTTACTTCTTCCCCATCAGGCATTCATACAGCGCCAGCGTCTTTGCATGCACCTTTTCGGCCATGGCCTTGCTGGCCTCGGTTGCGGCGGCTTGCTTGGCCTGCGTCGTATCGGCAGCGGCGACGGCGGCCTTCATAGCGTCAAAGTCCGCGAAAATCTCCTGCTGAAGCTCGCTGCCGACATAGAGCGCCGTGCAAGCGAAAGCGTTTGAGGCCAAGCCGAGCATCAGCGCCAGCGCGCTGACGGATGCGATGATCTTTTTGAGCTTCATGGTGATGGATCTCCTTTCGTTTTTTGTTTTCGGTTGATGGACGTATGATACAACATAAATATTCACAAAAAAACGAAAATTCCTTTGGCGGAGACCCTGCGCGCAAAAACCGGATTATAGATAAGAAACGTCAACAAATTTCACATCGAAACTCCCCGTAAAAACGCAGAAAAAAAGACGGGCTTTACCCGCTGCGAAGAGTATGCATAATTATGAGGGTTTGGAAGGCCTTATGCCTGTTTACTCCTTCCACCGTCCACGGGGCGGTGGAAGGAGTTCGTTTCCCAGGCGGTGGAAGACGTTCACCACGTCCTCCCGAAAATCAACGCATATGCTTCATGTGCCTCATATGCTTCTTGTGCCTCATGTGCCCAAAGCATATGATGTTTGTTTCAAAAAAACCATCAGGTGCCATTCCGGAGCGTGTCAGGATCATCGAACTGGGTTTACGGCGAATCAATCAGCCATTCCAGCGCGTTGATGCGTCGTATGCCCTCGTAATCGGCGGGCGGGTCGTCGTCAAGCGTCAAAATCAGTTTGGGGTATGAATCCCGGATTTTTTGCAGCGGCCTCAATTCGCGCGCGAGCGTATGTTCATCCCGCACGGACGCGGCAACCTGCACATAGAGCGTTCCCGTCTGATTGACGGCGACAAAATCGACTTCCAACTCGTCGAGCTTGCCGATATACACGTCATATTCGCGGCGGAGCAGTTCAAGATAAATCACGTTTTCGAGGATGTGGCCAGTATCCGCATAGCGCCCGCCCAGCAGATAATACCGCAGGCCGATATCCACGGCATAATACTTTTCAAGCGTCTTGAGATGCTGCTTGCCGCGGATATCATAGCGCCGTGCCTGATAGACGATGTAGCTGTCCACAAACGCCGACAGATATTTTTCAACCGTGCGCACGTCGAGCTTCCGTCCGTCGGAGCCCATCGTATCCGAAATTTTCTTGGTAGAAATCGGGCTGCCCGTGCTGCTGTATACGAACCGCAGAACACTTTCCAACATCATCGGATCGGCGTTTTTCAGTCTCCCCACGACGTCCTTCAGCACGACCGTGTGATAGATGCCGCTCAGGTATTCCTCAATCGCCTTCCGGTCGCCGCCCAGCTCGGTGGCATAGGGAAAGCTCGTCTCCAGATAGCGGCGGTATGTGGCGCTCAGGCCGTCCCGGCTGCCCGTAAACGCCGCATATTCCGAAAAGGAGAGCGGCAGCATGTCAATAGTGACATAGCGCCCGGAAAGATGCGTCGCCAGCTCGCCGGACAGCATGTAGGCGTTCGAGCCGGTCAGGTAGAGATCCAGATTTTTGCGCAGAAAGAGGCTGTCGATCATCGGCGAAAAATCCCGGACATTCTGAATTTCATCCAGAAAGACATATGCCCGTTCGTTTCCCGCGCGCGACAAAATATAAGCGTGCAGCTTCATCGGGTCGCGCAGCTCGATGTTGGCGAAGTCCTCCAGATTGACGGCGATGATCTGCGAATCGGGAACGCCGTCAAGGCGAAGCTCCGCCTGAAACAGTTCCATCAGCGTCGATTTTCCGCAGCGCCGAATCCCCGTAATCACCTTGATCATCTGTTTGTCCTTCCAACGCCGGAGCGCTCGAAGGTATTGCGGTCGATCAATCATGCAAACCCTCCTCCCCTGCGCGCGCCGCGTCCGTCGGCTTCATCGCGCTCTTTTAAGCATTCTATCCAAAAACATTTGTAATATCAAGACTTTTTGGATTTTGATGTATATTTCGTCCGTTTTTTCTTATTCCCCCGCGTACCGTCTCTCCAGCTCCTGCCAGACGGCCGCAAAGAGCGCCGCTGCAAACGGCTGATCCGGAAAGGCGGCGACCTTCTCCCCCATGGCCGCGGCGGCGCGCAGCCAAATCTCCTCGCGCGCCTCCCCCGCCGCCGCGCGGAGCCGGTCGTCCGTCTCCAAATGGAAATCCCACGCGGCGCGGTACATGGCCTCGTAGCTCGAATCGAACGGCGTTTCGGCCTCAGGCACAGGCTCAAAGCCCTCCGGCACGGCGGCCGTCGGCCTCAGCGCGTCCAGCCGGGAAAAATCAATCTTCATCGTTCATCCGTCCCATCCGAAACCGGACATACAGCCCGATAAACGTCGCGTAATCGCCGATATCCACCTCGCTGTCAGAGAGCTTTGCCTTCTTCGCGCCGCAGTATTCCCAGCCGTCCAGCACGCCGGCGCGCACGCAGCTGTCCAGCGCGGTTTCCAGCGGCGTTTTGATGCGGTTCTCCCAGTGGCCTCGATCCGTCTTCTGCACCTCGTCGAAATCGGGAATGTCGCCGCACGCATCCAGCAGCGCCGAAACGGAAATGATGTCGGCGGTGCCGCGCTCGATGTTGCGGCGCACGGAGCTGTGATACGCCAGCTTGTAGCCGACGCGGTAGGCGCGCGGGCTGCGCTCGTCGATGCTCAGCAGCGCCTCGGGGTACTGCATCACATACGAGCAGAGCAGATACCGCGCGATGTCGTCGCTGAACTGAATGGAGATCATCCCGCGCTTGACGCCCTTGCGCTGGAGCAGGCGCACGTCCTGATAATCCGAGACGCGCCCCTTCTTTTCCGACCAGGAGAGCGACAGGCTGTAGAGCACGTCGAGCTGGTCGTTGATCTTGCCGCGTACGTCCTTCATCAGGTTTTTGATGCGCCGCTTTTCCTTTTCGGCCTCCTCCGGCGTGGCCGTCTCCCGCTCGTCGACGGGATAGCCCAGCAGCCGCGCGTAGGAGATCAGCGGAATCTGCACCTCCGTCTCGATCCGGGCGGATTCCTCCGGGCGGTAGTGGTTGTTCTGCGTCAGGTAGAGCGCCGCGGTGGAGAGCAGCTTCTGCGCGCCGACCGTCAGGCCGATTTTCAGCCCGTCGTAGCCCTCAAAAAACGCGCGGAAGCCCTCGTCCTCGATGACCGCGTCGCCGGTAATCGGGTTGATGGCCATGTTCCGCGTCGCCGTCATCGCCAGACGGCTGGTTGCCTCGCCCTGCACCATGGGATAATACGGGTCGTGGCGGCTGAGCAGATCGACGCTGTATACGACCGGCTCAATCGTCTCCGGCGGCTCGACAATCAGGCCGGAGATGGCGCTGCGGATGGATTCCAGGTTTTCCGGTTCAAAAACCTGTTTCTTTTTCGGCATGTCGTCCTCCTCAGCGCAGCAGGCTGTCCAGCAGGCGGGTGTCGGCCATGGGGAACGTGTAGCCCCCTTCAAGCAGCGCGCGCGCATCGTCCAGCTTGTCGCGCGTCACGGCGATCTCGGCCAGATCGAACAGCCCCGCGCGGTGGCCGGATAATTCGTCCAGCGTGAGCGCCTCCTCGTACATCACGAGCTCATCGTCCGCGTCGATCACGTAGCCGAACGTGTCAATCTGATAGGTGTCGCTGAGCAGGGTCATCAGCGCGTTGAACGCCGCAATCGCCGAAAAGTTCTGGCGGAGGATGTCCACGCCCTCCTTGAGCTGCTCGTCAGACAGGGAGAGCGTCTCCGCCACGGCCTGCCGCCGGGCGCTCAGGCGCTCGTCCTTCAGCTCGGAGGCAGCAATGACCTGCTGCGCCATATCCACAAAGAGCCCGCGCCAGATGAGCTGAAGCACCTGCATGGCGTGGCTCTTGAGCGGCAGCGTTTCGCGGCGGCGGATCACCAGCCAGTTGGACAGGCGCAGATACAGCTCCGTCTCCCGGGGCTTTTCGGCGGAAGCCTGCCGAATCCGCGCATCCAGATCCGCGCTCGAAAAGAGCGCCGTCTTCTCCTCGTCCCCCAGATACGCATAGCCGGTCATGGCGATCAGCCCCTGCCCGGTCTCCTGCACCGTCCAGCGCTTGCGCGCCGCCATCTTCCTGGGGTCAAAATAATTCGTCTTCTTGAGATCCATGGCGCTCTCCTTCACGCATCCGGGCGCAGGGTCTTCATCTGCCGGTAGACGTCCGCGTGCTTCCGGCGGTCCGCCTCGATCAGCCGGTTGACGTAGGCCGTCGCGCCGCCGCTCTCCAGTTTGCCCATCGTGCGGATGTAGTCCATGTTTTCCTCGGAAAAAGCCATCGTCATGCGCAGCGCCTTTTTGCCCCGCTTGCCCTGTGTGTCGGCGGCGCGGTAGGCGCCGTCCGCCTTCGGCGCGCGAGCTTCGTATGCTTCGTATGCTTCTTGTGCCTCGTATGTCTCAGGTATACGATGTTCCCGTTCAACTTCATGTGCTTCATATGCCTCTTGTGCGTCAGGCATACGAGGCACTTCATATGCTTCATGTGCTTCGCGTGTCTCAGGCATAGGATGTTCCCGCTTAACTTCATGTGCTTCATAGGCTTCATGTGCCTGCTCCGCCGCCGTCACGCTGAACAGCCGCGCCACCGCGTCCGTCGCCCTGCCCTTTTTAATCGCCATGCTTCTCTTCCTCCTGCCTGAGATAGTCCGCGACAAACGCCGCGTAGTCCGCCGTCACCGCCGCCTTGGGGTGCGAATCGAACAGGCTTTCCTGCATCACCTGCGCCTCGCGCACGGCCACCGCCTCGCGGATCACCGTCGGATACAGATAGACGTTCAGATCCTTCGCCGTCTGTCCGATCACGTCGATCAGCTCGCGCGTCAAGCTGGCGCGGTTGCCCCGCCGCGTAATCAGAATCCCCGCGACCCTCAACCGCGGGTTGCAGTAGCGCCGCACGTTCTCCACCGTGTTAAAAAGCTGCTTGAGCCCCTGCAGCGAGAACACCTCGAGCCCAACCGGAATCACCATGTCGTCCGCCGCCGTCAGCGCGTTGAGCGTCAGCACGCCCAGCGCGGGCGGGCAGTCCACGATGATGTGGTCGTAGGACGCGGCAACCGCGTCGCACAGCCCGCGCAGCAGGTATTCGCGCCCCACGCGGGTAAACTCCATATCCGCCGCGGACAGGTCGAGCGACGACGCGACCAGATCCACGCCCTGCCGCGTCGCCTGAATCACATCTGAAGCCGCCGCGTCGCCCCGCAGCGCCTCGTACAGCCCGGCCAGCGTATCGTCCGCCCGCATCGAAAAGGACAGATTGCCCTGCGGGTCGCAGTCGATCGCCAGCACGCGCCTGCCCTGACGGGCGAGCCCCACCGCCAGCGCATGGGCCGTCGTCGTCTTCGCAACGCCGCCCTTTTGATTAATCAGTGCCGTTATCCGAGCCATAGCGCCTTCCCCCTCGCGCGCGTTTTCCGCGCCAAACTTCATATGCTTCGTATGCTTCATGTGCTTCGTATGCCTGAGATGCTTCATATACCTCATATTCTTCGCATGTCTCCCAGCCATTATACCAAGCGCGCCGCCCAGCGTCAAATCCCCGCCCGGATTGGGCGATTTTCCCCCGACCTAGCCGTTTTGAAAAAGGGGGGTAGTTGTTCCCGCACGGAATCGAGCCGCCATATGGGCAAACCGGCATTTTCGCCCGCGGAGGATTTTTTGAAAAAGGGGGGTAGTTGTTCCCGCAAAAGGGGGGTAGTTGTTCCCGCAAAAGGGGGGTAGTTGTTCCCGCAAAAATTTTTTTTTGGCCTTACGCCATCTAGGTTTTTTGGGGGTCATTTTTCTTAAAACTGTTAAAACGGTTAAAGGCGCACACGCTCACGCCTTTAGGGCGTGAGCCTATGCTAAAATAAACAGGCCGTGGCGGAGCGCGGGGAGACGGGGGGAACGTTGGGGCGTTGCCCCAAACCCCACAAGGGAACTGAGTTCCCTTGACCTTCCGTTCCGCTTCGCGGCGGCTTAAAGCATTTTTTTCGTACAGTGCGCATGCGCACTGTACGTTAAATCACTTAAAACTGCGCGAAGCGAAGAAGGGGTCTGGGGACTGGTCCCCAGGCGGGTTTGGGCGGCAGCCCAAGAAAGAAAGGTCACTTATGAACGAGGCGATGGTCGAGGCGATTAACGAACGGGAACCCGCGTTTCTGGCGCGGGACGGAAAGGGGAAGGGCTACGTCTGCCCGCAGTGCGGCAGCGGCAGCGGCCCCAAGGGCACGGGGCTGCACCGCGATCCCGGTGCGCCTACGCACTGGAAATGCTTTGCCTGCGGCGGCTATTTTGACGTGCTGGATCTCTACGGGCTGGCGTTCGGGCTGGAGACGTTTCCGGAGAAGCTCGCCGGGGCAGCGGCCTATTACGGGCTGACGGTGGGCGCGCCGCGCCGGATGGCCGAGCGCGCCGCCGCGCGCCCGGCCGCGCCCGAGCCGGACTGTACCACCTTCTTCAAGGCCGCGCAGGCGCGCCTTGCGCAGACGGATTATCCGCAGCGGCGCGGGCTGTCCGCCGCGACCTGCGCCCGGTTCCATCTGGGGTATGACCCCGCGTGGCGTAACCCCAAGGCGCCGGAGACCGTGCCGCCCTCGCCCCGGCTGATTATCCCGACCGGCCGCACCAGCTACCTCGCCCGCGACGTGCGCGGCAAGGACGAAATGAGCGAGCAGGAGGCGCGATACACGAAGGTCAAGGTCGGCAAGACGCGCCTGTTCAACGCCGAGGCGCTCGACACGGCGGAAAAGCCCGTCTTCATCGTCGAGGGCGAGATCGACGCGATGAGCATCGTCGAGGCCGGCGGCGAGGCCGTGGGGCTGGGCAGCGCCTCAAACGTGCGCCTGCTGCTCGAGCGCCTCGCGGAAAAAAAGCCCGCGCAGCCGCTGATCCTCGCCCTTGACAACGACGAGCGCGGAAGGAAGGCTTCCTGCGAGCTGGAAGACGGCCTGCGCGCCGCTGGCCTGCCGTATTTCGTCTACAACCCGTGCGGCGACTGTAAGGACGCGAACGAAGCGCTGCAAATGGCCCCAGAATCGTTTCTAAGGATGGTAGGAGACGGCGAACGCCTGCCAGAGATAGAAAGGATTACCTACTTGCAGACGAGCGCACAGGGACATTTACAGGCCTTTGTGGACGGCATCGCCGAAAGCGTCAACACGCCGTGCCTGCCCACGGGGTTTGACGCGCTGGATCGGGCGCTGGACGGCGGGCTGTACGAGGGGCTGTACATCGTCGGCGCGATTTCCTCGCTGGGCAAGACGACGCTGGTGACGCAGATCGGCGACCAGATCGCTTCAGGCGGGCAGGACGTGCTCGTCTTCTCGCTGGAGATGGCGCGCGCCGAGCTGATGGCCAAGTCGATTTCGCGCCACACGCTGACCCTCGCGCTGGCGCGCAAGTGGGGCACGGCCTGCGCCAAGACGGCCAGAGGCGTGACGGACGGCCGCCGCTACGCGCAGTACGGCGAGCGGGAGCGCGAGGTCATCCGCGACGCGGTGACGCGCTACGGGGAATACGCCGGGCATCTGTTCATCGCCGAGGGCGTGGGCGACATCGGCGTGACGGCCATTCGCGAGCGCATCGCCCGCCACATCGACATGACCGGCAAAACCCCGCTGGTGATCGTGGACTATCTGCAAATCATCGCGCCCTACAACGAGCGGGCGACGGACAAGCAGAACATGGACAAGGCGGTGCTGGAGCTCAAACGCATCAGCCGCGATTTCAAGCTGCCCGTGATCGCCGTCTCCAGCCTGAACCGCATGAGCTACGGCCAGCGCATCAGCATGGAGGCGTTCAAGGAATCCGGCGCAATCGAGTATTCCAGCGACGTGCTGATTGGCTTGCAGCTTCGCGGTGCGGGCGAGGCGACCTTCGACCCGACGGAGGCGAAAAAGAAAAATCCCCGGCAGATCGAGGCCGTGATTTTGAAAAACCGGAACGGCCGCGTCGGGGAGAAGATCGAGTTTGAATATTACCCGATGTTCAACTATTTCACGGAGAAGGGCTGAGCGGGCGCGGGCTTTTTTGAGGGCTTCGTTTGCGGAAAAAGGACGCAATAGTTCAAAAAAAGAAAAAAAAACATCATATGCCTGATGTGTGTCAGGCATATGATGCATATGAAGTTTGAAAAAAGGTTTTTTCGAGAGGACGGCGGGCGAGAACGCTTTCTGCCGCATGGGTTACGAACTCCTTCCACCACCCGTGGGCGGTGGAAGGAGTAAAAATCCCCGCCGGGAGGCATTTCCTCTCGACGGGGATTCTTTTATGCCCTTATGGATTAGCCCAGCGGACGAACATCGACGACCTCGAAGAACAGCGTCGCTTCGTTGGCGTTCTCGGCCAGCGCGGCGGCGACGGCTTCATCGGTGATCGCCTTGAAGCGGATGCGAGCGCCGGACGTGGCGAACGGCTTTGCGCCCTCCTCGCTGGACGGGGTGGCGGCGTACACGGCCACGCCCTCGCCGTTGGCGAGCAGGTTGCTGCGGGACTGGTTCTCGGCGAGGCTGAGCTGCACGTAGTAATGATCCTCGTGCTTGACCATGCCGAAGACGAAGAACGCGGCGTTCGGGGAGTTGTCCGGGTTGGTGGTGGTCACCAGATAGAAGCCGGAGAAGGAGTTGATCGCGTTCATCAGGTCGTCGCCGGTGAGCGCCGTCTGGCCGTAGAAATCGGCGACGGAGGCGGAGGAAACCGCGTCCTCAGCGAGCGCGGCGAAGGGCAGGCACAGAGCGGCCGCCAGAAGCAGGGGAATAAACTTCTTCATGGTGTTTCGTCCTTTCAGTCGGGTGTTGATGGGGGAGGGCTTACTGCGCGGCCTGCGTCAGGCACTGAACCGCCGCGTCCTTGATGCGGCCGGAGGTCAGCGTCGCGCCGGAAACGCCGTCCACGTCCACGCTGTTGGCGTCCACGATGGCCTGCGGCACCTTTTCGAGCGCCGCGGCGGCGACGGCCTGCGTCTCGTGGTTCTCAGCGACGACGACGGCGGCAATCTTGCCCGCCGCCACGGTGACCTTGACCGTCATCGGGCCTTCCTGGCCGTCCACGGTGGCCTCGTATTCGCCGTCCGCAAGGGTCTGGCTCATATCAAACAGGCTCTCCGCGCTGTCCGCGTCCTTGGCGAACATGTCCTCGGTGATGACCTCAACCGGGGTCTTGAGGGTGTAGCCGGTCGCCGGTTCGGTCGCCATCGCCGCGCGCGCAGCCAGACGGCCGAAGACGATCGGGCCCATCACGCCCGTGCCGCCGGAGACGAAGCGTCCCCAGATGCCGCCGACGCACTCGCCGGCCGCGTACAGACCCGGAATGACCGCGCCGTCCACATCCAGCACCTGACCGTCGGTGTTGGTGCTCACGCCGCCCAGCGTCATCACGACAAGCGCCTTGAGCGGGATGGCGTAATAATGCTCGCCCTCGATCTTGTTGATCGCGGCGCAGTAGGCGGAATTGTTCTTGATCGCGTCCTCGGTGTACTCGCGGCCGAACTCGTCGGGCTCGCCGGATTCGACGTGCTCGTTGTAGCTCTTCACGGTCGCCTCGAGGTTCGCCGCCGGGATGCCCAGCTTTTCGGCCAGCACGGCGAGGGAATCCGCAGAGACCACGGCGCTGTTATACGGCTTGCCCGGCGCGTAATAGAAATTCCAGAATACGGAAGCGTTGAGCGCCTCGGTATCCTCGATGATTTTGTCGGTGAAGATGTCGTACTGAATTGCGTTGGTCTGCTCTTCCAGCGCGGTCTCGCGCGCCACGACGTCCGCGTCGTTCTCGTTGGCGAAGCGGAAGCCCTCCTGATTGACGGAGATGCCGCCCGCCTTCCACATGTAGGAGGAGGCGATCACGCCCATGCCCGGCGCGGTCTCGTGACCCATCGGGAAAGTCGGAATGTAGCCCATGGCCGTCGGGTCGATGTTCGCGCCGACCTGCTGCATCATGTAGATGCCGTAGCCGTCCGCCGCGGTGGAGCCGCCGACCAGATAGTTCGCGCCGTTCTTGGCGAACGCGGACATCATCTTCGCGTTGCCGGAGTAGCCGCCGGTCGCCATGATGACGGCCTTCTTCGCCTCGTAGCGGACGGTCTGGCCGTTTTCATCGGTCGCCAGAACGGTCAGCACCTGACCATGCTCGTTGGCGACGAGCTGGTTGGCCGTCGTGTTGAAGTCGATGGTCACGCCCTTGTAGGCGTCCGTCGCCAGCACGGTATCCATGATCTCGTGCGCGGCGGCCTTGTAGCGGGTCGGGTCGTTGGCGCTGGGCTTGTAGGTGCGCGCCACGGAATAGAGCTGATGCTCCGGGGCGAACACGGTATGCTTGCCCGTGGTCTTCATGGACGAGAAGTTGTATTCGGACAGGCCGTTGTCCCACAGCCACTGGATCGCGTCCACGTCCTCGTCAACGAACGCGCGAATCATCGCTTCGTTGCCCAGATGCGCGCCGTTATTCAGAATATCCTGAACAAAGCTCTCCTTGGTGTCCTCGATGCCGTCGATCTTCTGAATCACCGTCTCCGCGCCGGACATGGAGCCGGAGGTGAAGTTCAGCGAACCGCCCGTCTTGCCGGTCTTTTCCAGAACGATGACGCTCTGAGCGCCGTCGTTCACCGCCTCGATGGCCGCGGACAGACCGCCGCCGCCCGCGCCGACGATGATGACATCGGCGTTCTTGACGTTGTCCTCCGCCGACGCGGCAACCGCCGGCACAGCCAGCAGCACGGCCAGCATAATCGTCAAAAGTTTCTTCATGTTGGATGCCTCCTCCATTGTATTTGAACAGGAAACCCCTGTTCCGGGTCGAAACAGGTCAAACGCTGTCGGTAAATTATCAACAAGCCGTTTGAGCCACTTATCATTGTAACCGATGGCGGGCGGCAAAATCAAGGGAATTTCGAAAAAAGAGGGCGGGGAGATTCAGAAATTTGAATGGGGTCAGCGGACACAAAAAGAGCGCTGCCGCCGATGGGATTCATCGGTGGCAGCGCCTTTCCATTTTGAAGCGCTTTGTCTGTCGCGCCATTCAAAAGCGAGGGAAACGAACCGGCGGCGATGTATGCGTAGGGAAGCTGTTATTCCGCGACGACGATGTCTTTGCCGCAAAGCAGCCAGTCAAAGAGCATGCCAAGGTCTTCGGAGGACGGAGACTTGTGGCCCTGTCCTTTGTTCCACCAAATCTGCATCCGAGCCGCCGCATCCGGCGCAATGCGAGACAGATTGGAGATGAAGCGCTGCGCATTTTCGGGCGGAATGTGCGTGTCAAGTTCGCCGCAGACGAAGGTGACGTCGATTCCGCGGGTGTAACGGCTCAAGTGGGTGATCGGGTTAAACTGATCGTAGTACCACTGGGACTTGGCGTCGGGTTTGCCCGGATCCATGTCTTCGCCGGTGAACAGGTCGTGCATGCCGGGGCGCAGCCAGTCGGGCGTGGTCACGACGCACAGGATGCGGTTGACGCGCTCGTCGATTCCGGCCACGGCGACGGAGGTATCGCCGCCCATGGAATGGCCGCCCATCACGACTTCGGTTACAGGCATATTCGCGGTGAACCAATCAATGACGCGCTCGGCGTCCAGAATGGAGTTGCCCAGAATTTCCCAACCGTAGCGATACATATTTTCAAAGCAGGTGTCGAGAATCTTCTTTTTGAGCGCGGCGACCTCATCCTCGCTGGAATTGAGAATCGTCGTGCCGTTGATCGAACGCTCGCCGTGCTCATAGTGATCGAAGAACACGCCGACATAGCCGCGGGAGGTGATGAAGTCGGAATAGGTCGAAACGAGCGACTCCTTATTTCCGCTCAGCCCCGAAAGGAACAGACAGATTTTCATATCCTGTCCTTCCTGATAATCCGCGGGCAGGGTGTAGTAGACGGGGATCATATCGACCCACACTTTGTTGACCTCGATGCCGTCGATTTCCAGCTTTTCAGCGGGCGCGTATTCAAACGCGGAGGCTGCGGACGCGATGCCGATCAGCAGCAGGGCGGCCAGAAGGAGCATGGTGATTTTTTTCATAGAATCAGCCTTTCTTGTTTTTTGGTCGTTCAATTTTTTTGCCTGTTTGTGCTGGGGAACGGGGTTACGCATACGCCGCGGCACAGTCAAAAACATATGACCCATCACATATTATAGTCAATATGTTTAAAACTGTGCCATTTCTGTTGAACATTATAGAGTACAAAAGAAGGATTTTTCTATGTTACACAGAATAAATAATAAAGTAAAAAATTGGTCTGTGTAATCTTTATGTTTCGCAAAGGTTAAGGCTATAATAAAGCATACCATGTGAAGAGGTCTGGAGGTATACCTGATGACGATCTCTGCACAGCTCGCCCAAAATATCATTGACAGTTTGGCAAGCGTCTTGCAGCAGCAGCTGAATTTCTTCGATAAAAACGGCATGATTATGGCCAGCACAGCAAAAAGAAGAATCGGCCGATATCACGCCGGCGCGGCGAAGCTCGTTTCGGAAGGGCTGGAAGAACTGTTCATTTATCACGACGGCGAATACGAGGGCGCGCTGAAGGGCTGCAATTATGCGCTGGAGATCGACGGCAACGTGATCGGCGTGATCGGCATCTCCGGCGAGTGCGACGAGGTCTATCGTTATGGGCAGATCATCAAGAAGATGACGGAGATTCAGCTCGCGGAAAGCGACGCGGCCGAAAGAAAGAAGATCGCCAATCGAATTCGGGATCGGTTCTTTGACGACTGGATTCTGACGGACGTCAGCTATAACGATATTTCGTTTGTCCGCCGGGCGGAAGGCCAGCAGATCAACATCAATATCCAGCGGCGCGTGGTCATTTTCCAGCTCTGCAATTTAAAGCAGTACCGCGATTCGACATATGGCCAGAAGACGATTGACAACATAAACCGCTACATGCGCACCGTCCTTGGCGGAATTCCCGATGCGCTGTTCAGCAAAACGCCGTCGCAGATGATCTGTTTGCTGCCCTATCTGGACGACGCGCGGCTTCTGCGCTTCACAAACGACATTTTCGGCCGCATCAACGAGAAATTCGGCGAAAAACTCATCGCCGGGGTGGACAGCACAAGAGACTGCGGCCATGTGACGATGCATCAGGCGTATGAAAAGGCGAACCGAGCGCTGAACGCCTGCCTGCAAAAGAAGGACAGCGCCGTTCTGTTTTACGATGAAGCCGCATATGAAATGCTGATTTCCGAAATTCAGGAGCATACGCAGGAGGCTTTTATTCATCAGATTTTTTCCGGCTGCTCAGAGGGGGAAATTGATGAATTCTGCAATCTGATTGATTCGCTGTATCGAAACAACGGCTCCATCATGCAGACGGCCGCCGAGCGCTTTATCCATAAAAACACGGTGCAGTATAAGCTCAACCACATTGCGGAGATCACAGGGTATAATCCTCGAATCTGGCGCAATATCCCGCTGTTTTATCTGGCGATTCTCTTTCGGGATCGTCAGAATTGAATCCGTTGATTTCCTGTTTTCTGTGAGAAGACAGTTGAATCTTGTTTCTGTTTTTTTGCCCGACGGGGGAGAGGAGGATATGGGCGTCCATCGGTTACGCTCCGCGGCGCAGAGGATCGACAGGCCGCTGGGCGAACGAATCCGAATATACGAGGGAGGAATCATTTTATGACCGGCATTCCGTTGATTATCGCTTTTTTCATCATGATTATCGTGATGATCGTCGCCATTTCGAAATTTAAGATTCACCCGTTCCTGTCCATCATGGGCGTGTCGCTGATTCTGGCGCTGCTGGCGCTGCCGCTGGCCAAGGTGCCGGGCACCATCGGCGCGGGCTTCTCGGGCACGTTCTCCTCGCTGGGCATCGTCATCATCCTGGGCGCAATGATCGGCTTCTTCCTTGAAAAGACCGGCGCCGCGCTCACCATGGCCGACTGGGTCATCCGCCGCGTGGGCGACAAGCACCCGGAATTGGCCATCCTGCTGATGGGCTGGATCGTCTCCATTCCCGTGTTCTGTGACTCCGGCTACGTCATCCTCAACCCGATTCGCAAGGCCATCGTCAAGAAGACCGGCGTTTCCGCCGTCGCGATGGCGGTCGCGCTGAGCGCCGGCCTGTACACCTCGCACGTGTTCATCCCGCCGACGCCGGGCCCGATCGCCGCGGCCCAGTCGCTGGGGCTTGAAAGCCACATGCTGATGGTCATTCTGGTGGGCTTCCTGGTCTCCATCCCGTCTCTGGCGGCGGGCTACTTCTACGCGCGCTACATCGGCAAGAAGGTTCACTCGACCGATGAAGACAGCAACGAGACGACCAAGAGCTACGACGAGCTGAAGGCCGAGTTCGGCCAGCTTCCGGGCGCTGGCATCTCCTTTGCGCCGATCGTCATGCCGATTATCCTGATGGCCGTCAAGTCTATCGTAGATATGGCCAAATGGACGGGACTCTTCGCGCAGATTCTCCAGTTCCTGGGCACGCCGATGATCGCGCTGACCGTCGGTCTGATCATCTCCGTCGCGACGCTGTTCTCCGCGGGCAAGGGCAAAGAATTCTACGCGCTGGCGGATGAGACGCTGCGCACCGTCGGCCCGATCCTGTTCGTCACCGCCGCGGGCGGCGTTCTGGGCAAGGTCATCTCCGAAGCGGGCATTGTCACCTACATCACCGAGCATGCGTCCTTCCTGTCCAACGTCGGCATCTTCTTCCCGTTCATCATCGCGGCCATCCTCAAGACGGCGCAGGGATCTTCCACCGTGGCCATCACGACGACGGCGGGCATTCTGGGTCTGTACTCGGCGGAAGGCTCCCTGATGAGCGCGCTGGGGCTGACCTCTCCGCTTGCCGCCGCGCTGACCGTCATGGCCATCGGCGCGGGCGCAATGACCGTTTCCCACGCCAACGATTCCTATTTCTGGGTCGTCACCAACTTCGGCGGCATGAAGGCCGAGGACGGTTACAAGACCCAGACGATGTGCACCCTGCTGATGGGTATCGCCAGCATCGTGTTCATCTGGATTATCTCGCTGTTCTGCCACTAAAAAAACGCTTCTATCTGCAACATGAGGCGGGATGGGATGTTGTCCATCCCGCCTTTTATCCTGCTTTCATCCCAAAACAAGGAGGTCGTCATGCATATGACGGAAGATGCAAAACGCATCATCGACGATTCGATTCGGGCGGTTCTGCCCGACGCCGCCGTTTACCGCGCGCTGGAAGGGCGGCGTTTTGACCGCCCCGTCACTGTGATCGCCATTGGAAAGGCCGCGTGGCGCATGGCGAACGCGGCGGCAAAGGCGCTGGGGGAGAACCTCCGCGAGGGCATTGTCATCACCAAATACGGCCACAGCGAGGGCGATATCCCGCGCATGACCATCTACGAGGCCGCTCACCCGATTCCGGACGAGGCCGGCGTGGCGGCGACGCGGGCGGCGCTGGCGCTGGCGGATCGCATGACCGCGCAGGACGAGGTGATTTTCTTGGTCTCCGGCGGCGGCTCGGCGCTCTTTGAGCAGCCGCTTGAAGGCGTGACGCTGGACGACTGCGCGGAGATCACGCGGCAGCTTCTGGCCTGCGGCGCGGATATTGTGCAGATCAACACCATCCGCAAGCATCTTTCCGCCGTCAAGGGCGGCCGCTTTGCCCAGCGCTGCGCGCCCGCGCATGTGCTGGCCATCGTGCTCAGCGACGTGCTCGGCGATTCGCTGGATTCCATCGCTTCCGGGCCGTGCTATCCCGATCGCTCCACCTGCCGGGACGTCGAGCAGCTCATCGAGCGCTATCATTTGGTCATCCCGCCGCACGTCCTGCCCGCGCTGCAAACGGAAACGCCCAAGCAGCTTCATAACGTGGAGACGCAGATCACCGGCAACGTCCGCGCCCTCTGCGACGCGGCGAAGGCCTCGGCCGAGGCGCTGGGCTATCGCACGCTGACGCTGACGACGACGCTCAACTGCGAGGCGCGGGAAGCGGGCGCGATGCTTGCGTCCGTCGCGCGGGAAATCCGCCAGAGCGGCCAGCCGCTCGGCGCGCCCTGCGCCGTGATCCTCGGCGGCGAAACCGTCGTGCATCTGCGCGGCAAGGGCAAGGGCGGGCGCAATCAGGAACTGGCGGTCGCCGCCGCCGCGGGGATCGACGGCCTGCCGAACACCCTGATTTTCTCCGTCGGCTCGGACGGCACAGACGGCCCGACCGACGCGGCGGGCGGCCTTGTGACCGGCGAATTCGCCGCGCGCTGCCGCGAAAAGGGGCTTTCCATCGCCAAGACGCTGGCCGATAACGACGCTTACAACCTTCTGCGCCAGACGGACGGCCTGATTGTCACCGGCCCCACGGGCACCAACGTGTGCGACCTGACCATGCTGTTGGTAAAGTGACTCCAAACCAATTTTAACGTTGTTTTTTAAAACAGAAATTTAATAGAAAAATTGTCATTCATACTATATAAAAAATACGGAGCAAATTATATAATAATTCCAGAAAAGGTTGTGAGTCGGGCCCGTCGATCAACCGTCGCGAAGATATTCTGTCTGAGAATAAAGGGGTGTACATTTGATGAAGAAGATGACTATGCTTGTCTGCGCGCTTGCGTTGGCAATAGCTCCCTGTGCACTGGCTGAATCGACGCCCGAACCCATGACGGTTTCCCACGAGGGCACTGTCGGAACGGCTCAGATCGCCGTCGATCCCCTTGAGGAAGTTTTTGCCATCAATGCCGATACGCTCAAGACGTATGCATGGGTCAACGACGCGCAGGTCGTCGGCAGCATTAAAGAGGTTGCCGTCGATATTCAGGGCTTGAACAACGGTCACGCCTATAAGACCGAGCCGGATTATTACGATATTTCTCTGGGTGAAAAGGGCGTTCTGGTCGTTCGGCCGTACAGCGGTCCGTGGAACTGGATGAGCTTTGACACTATCCGGGAAATCGACGATATCTTGGACGCAGTCTACGACAAATTTGAACTGACCGAAAAGACGCCGCTGGTCGTCTTCGGCCGCAGCATGGGCGGCATCGGTGTGCTGAATTATGCGCGCTATGGCCGTCACGCCGTTACGGCCGTTGCGGCAAACAGCCCCGTGACGGATCTTGCGTACCACGCGACGGAGCGGCCGGATTGCGCGGCTACCATGTATCGCGCCTACTCCTATTATGATTGCTCTGTTGCGCAGGCCATTTCGATTCACAATCCGATGAACTTTGTGGACGAGCTGCCCGATGTGCCGTATTTCATCGTTCATGGCGACGCGGATGCTGCCGTCAACAAACAGGCGCACTCGGATCGTTTTGTGCCTGCGGCGCGCGAACTGGGTTATGACGTCACCTACGTCGAAGTGCCCGGCATGGAGCACGTTGACCTTCTCGGTCATCCCGATGCGCTGGATGCGTATCTGGAGTTTATCGCAAAGTTTGCGGAGTAAGGACATTCCTTTCAATGGGCTTTACCGCGGGATACCGGTTCATATCCATAAAAAGGCGGCGGATCGTGAAAACGGTTCGTCTCCTTTTTTCAGAAAAAACAGCAAGACTTCGTAAAACGTGAATTTCGCGAAGTCTTGCTTTGTGTTGTGGCGGTGGGATGGTGGAGCGGTTATGTTCCCCTATGGTACGCGATGCCGGATAAATTCTGTGCAATCCCCCGTCCTTCCGTTCCCCGCAAGCAGGGCACATCGGTACCCTTTTGTGCATCCGCTTGTTGGTGGCCTCGCCCCCAATCCCCTGTTTTCCGCAGTTCTTCGTCCTGCGGCGGCGCATCTTTCTGCGGAAAGGCGCTGCGCCCGCCATTCAGCTTTCGGAAGCGTATGTGATGGAGAGGACGATATCCTGTTCGAAATCGCCGAATTTTTTTCCGAATATATTGAAACCGCCCGGGTATTCCGCATCCGGCTTATTTCCAATGCGTATGGTAATGGGCGTGTTGGCGGAAAAGTGAAATTGATGAATCGTCAGATTCGGGACGGGCGTTCCATTCAGAAGGCAGCCTGTTTCCGATAGTTCGAGAATGAGGAGTTTTCCATATTGCGTGCAGCCGCTGCTCCACCATTCCGGATTTAACCGCCCGCGCCGGGCGCCATAATCGCTCGGACAGCGCCATGTTCCACACTCTGTTCCGTTGATCCAAATGGTGATGTCGCTTGGCCAGTCTTCGTTGTAATTATAAAATTCGGAACAGACTTCGAAGGAGAGCTGAAGCCCCTTTGGCTTATCCTTCGGCGTAAGCAAATAAGGAAATTGATATTCGACAAAGCCGGTCTTTGACCAAATGAGCTGCGCAAAGACGTGATTCGGCATGAAAAACATTTCGGGTCGATCATCGGGCGCCAGATAGCCGGCTTCGGAAACAATGCCGCAGCCGGGCACAATTTCGCATTTTGTGTAGCAGCCGATCGGCATGGAAATCGTTGAAACCTTATCGACGCTGTCATCCGTTTTATTGAGCCGTATGCTGATGGCATTGTGGTTCCTGCTGCATATTTTTTTCGCCCCGCGGCTGCCCTGCAGGGTTTTTGTTTTGATGAGCCCAACGTTCTCCAACGACTTTACATATAAAGACGCACTGGAATACGGGATATTCAGTTTTTCAGCGATTTCTCCGACGCTGTAACTGTTAAAATAAAGAAGTTTGAGCGTCTGTATGCGCGCCGGGCTGCTCAGTGAAGCCGCCAATTCGCAAAGCAGGTCTTCGTCTTCCAGGCTCAGGCTGAGTATTTTGGGCATTCTATTCCGAACCTCCCTCTCCTTTTTGCCTATTTTACCAAAATTCATGGAGAAAAACAACCGAAATCCCGCCGGACAGGAAAAAATGTTGTAATTATTGACATTATATGCGTCAATTTATTATACTAATAGCACAGAAAAGGACGTAGCGGGTGGCCACCGACTTCCTTTCAACAGAACGAACAGCATAAATGAAAAGGAGAGAATAAAAATGACGAAACGCCTGATTTCATGTTTGCTTTGTTTGTGCACGCTGATCGGCTTTGCAGCCGTTGCTCATGCCGATGATCCCGTCGAGGTCGTTTTCTGGAACGGATATACGGGCTCTGATCAGCCGACACTGGAAGCGATTGTCGAAACCTATAACAATTCGCAGGATAAAGTCCATATCAAAATGGAAATTATGCCGTGGGACACCCTGTATCAGAAGCTGATGCCTGCCTTTATTGCGGGCAACGCGCCTGACCTTATTGGTTTCTCCGTCACGAGGTACATGGAGTACGCGATGGCGGGCAAGCTAGAGCCGCTGGATGCGTTCATTGCTTCCTCCGAAACGATTACGATGGATAATCTGGTTCAGGGGCTGTTCAAGGCCGGCAATTATGACGGCAAACAGTATACCCTTCCAATGGCCTGCGCTGCGATGGTGATGTACTACAACAAGGATATGTTCCGCGAAGCCGGGCTGGATGCCGAAAATCCGCCGGCCACGATGGAAGAGCTGTATGCCGCATGGGACAAGCTGATTCAGAAGGACGGAAACGGCAACGTCACGCAGTACGCGCAGGCCATCGGCGTTAAATCGACCGTGGCGATGATGCCGGTATTCATGTGGGCGTATGGCGCCGATTACATCAAGGACGGCAAGAGCGTGCTGGATTCGGACGAAGCCACAGCGGCCATGACGATGATTGCGGACGCTTACGCCAAGGGCGTCAGCCCGGTCGGCCTGACGGGTCAGGAAGCGGACGATCTCTTTGCCGCGGGCAAGGCTGCGATCGAGTTTAACGGTCAGTGGGCCGCGCCGGGCTTCCGCGCCGCGGGCATTGATCTGGGCATTGCCGAGGTTCCGGCCGGTATGGATGGCCGCGACCGCAAAACCTGGGGCGGCGACAGCATTATGTGCATGAGCGCGGATTCCAAAGTAAAGGAAGCCGCTTGGGACTTCATGGAGTACTGGAACGGAAAGGAAGCACAGAAGACGTGGGCGCTGAACGTCGGCTTCATTCCTTCCCGACTGGATATGGCGGACGACGAGGAAATTTTGACCGGCAACCCCGATCTGGCAGTCTTTATGAAGGCCTCCACGTATGCCCAGATGTTCATGGCCGATCAGCCTATGAGCGGACGGATCGACGAAGAAGTTCTCGTTCCGCTGTATGAATCGGTTTCCAGAGGCACGGCAGCACCTGCCGATGCGCTGAAAAAAGCATCCAAGGCTCTGGACGCCATTCTGGCCGAGTAAAAAGGCGGAGGGATTACGGAGGGGCGTCTCCGTAATCCCTTTTTATGAACGCATCCTTCCCGCAAAGAAAGAACACAAAGAACATCGCGTTTTTTGAGGTTACGACAATGAAAGCATTCAAGAAGAAAAACGGAATTGAAAGCAGGTTGGCGCAGGCCGGAATTCGAATGGTTCTGCCCTCTATGCTGATTATTGCCGTGTTTACGATTTATCCCATTTTCCAATCGCTCATTATGAGCTTCACAAACTGGAATATTCTGAAAAACACCAGAAAATTCGTCGGCCTCAACAACTATATCCGGATGTTTGCCGATGAACGCTTTCTGAACGCGCTGAAAAATACGGTGGAGTACACGCTGCTTTATGTTCCGCTTCTGCTGCTTTTATGCATCCTGTTTGCCGCGCTGATCAATTTCAGGTTCAAAGGCGCTTCGTTTTATAAGAGCGTGATGTTTGTGCCGGCAGTCACCTCCATGGCGATTATAGCCATCATCTTTCGATATATTCTGGATGGCAATATCGGCATTATTCCGCTTTGGCTGAAAAAATTCGGCGTGATCGCTCCGGATTTTCTTCGGGACGAGCATACGGCAATGGGCGCGGTCATCTTTACCAGCCTGTGGCGATGGACAGGGTTCAACATGGTCATCATCCTGGCCGGAATCAACGCCATTCCGGAAAGCCTCTATGAGGCGTCTGCCATAGACGGGGCGGGAAACGTGAAGCAGTTTTTCTCGGTGACGCTGCCGTTGATTGCGCCCTCCGTCAGCTTTGTGTTGATTACCAATATCATCAGTTCTTTTCAGGTATTCGACCAAGTCTACGTCATGACGAAGGGCGGGCCGATGTTCCGCACGGAAGTTCTTGTCTATTACATTTACTATCAGGGATTCACCGTGTACAACATGGGATACGCCTCGGCAATGGCTTTTTTCCTTTTCCTGATCGTTCTATTCTTCACCGTCTTCCAGCTGAAGGGCTTCAGCCGAGCGGAATCCAATTTGGAGGGATAAGCCATGAAAAGCAAATTATCCAAGGGCTGGAGTATTTTCTGGTGCATCGTGTTTGCCGTCGTCAGCGTGGTTTTTATGCTCCCGCTGATTTGGATGCTCCTGTCTTCCTTTAAGCCGGAAGGCTTGATTATGGGCAGGCCGGAATGGCTGATTCCCCGGCAATGGACGCTCGAAGGCTATTCCACGCTGCTAAAAAAAATCCCGTTTTTCCGTTTTTTGCTCAACTCACTTATTTTTGCGGGCGGAACAACGGTTTCAATGCTGTTTTTGGATTCGATGGCAGGCTATGCGTTTGCCAAATTAAAATTTAGAGGCAGTCATGTTTTGTTTGTCGTGGTTTTGATCTCCATGATGATCCCGTTTCAAATCACCATGATTCCGACATACCTGCTCCTAAACGATCTGCACATTTTGAACACATACGCGGGCTTGATGATTCCGCGCATGACCAACGCATTCGGCATCTATTTCATGCGTCAAGCGTTTCTCGGCGTGCCGAGCGACCTGCTGGATGCGGGGCGGATTGACGGCCTGACGGAATTCGGCATTTATCGAAAAGTCGCCATTCCTGTCGTCGGCGCTTCCATCGCGACCCTCGCCGTCTTTCATTTCATGGCAGGATGGAATGATTTCATGTGGCCGATGCTTATGACAAATTCGCAGACGATGCAGACGCTGCCCGTCGGCCTGGCCTTGTTCCAGGGAGAGCACACCAGCGAACACGGCCCCATGTTCGCCGGCGCAGTTCTCTCCATTCTTCCGATTTTCATTGCGTTCCTGTGCGCACAGAAAACGTTTATTCAGGGCATCGCGCTTAGCGGAATCAAGGGCTGACCAGAAGGGAGAAGGTTTATGTTTCAAGACCGTTTTCATTGGGGATTTGGAATTGAAGATACATTCATCGGCGATCCCCACCCCCTCACCGGCAAAGTGCTGGACGAATACGAACTGACGGATCACTATCGGCTGTGGAAAGAGGATTTTGACCGGATCGGAACCATCGGCTTGGATTCCGTTCGATGGGGAATACCGTGGTACCGCGTCCAACCGGAGAAAAACAAGTGGGACTGGTCGTTTACCGATCAGGTGATCCCCTATATCGTTCAGGAGAAAAAGCTGCATCTTGTTTTGGATCTGATGCACTACGGCGTACCGACATGGATGAAACAGGCGTATCTGGACCCCGATTATCCGCAATACGTCGAAGAATATACGGCGCGCGTCATCGAGCGCTACGGGCAGTATCTCCGTTTCGCAACGCCCTACAATGAACCGCATACGGCGTGCGAATTCTGCGGGAATCGGGGCGAATGGCCGCCCTATTTAAGCGGATATCAGGGATATTTCGACGTGTTGAAGGGCGTTGTACGCGGTACGCAGCGCCAAACGAAGCTGCTGCAAAAAGCAGGGATTCAGTGCGTTCAGGTGGAGTGTTCGGGCGGATCGTTGCCCCGCGATCCATCGCTTTCGGAGCTGGCCGATTTCGAATGTGTGCAGCAGGAGATGTTTTTCAATTTCCTGACGGGGGATTTCGCCGGATTGGAGAAGTGGTTTTCCCTTTTCGAGCGTTACGGGCTG
>ENA-UEPH01001249-UEPH01001249.1-human-gut-metagenome-genome-assembly--contig:-NODE-1249-length-25160-cov-4.270462_pt1 | contig 25160 bp, 20 predicted proteins | sample MGYA00242891_ERZ507898 | MGnify/ENA primary metagenome ERZ507898 (study PRJEB26167, sample SAMN06115411) | human gut metagenome | host: Homo sapiens | place: China:Guizhou | collected 2014-10-15... | reverse complement strand
CTACAAGGCTGCCTGTGCAAAAGCTTCCCCCGTGCTTATTGAACCGATCTATCGTTATGAAGTTCTCGTTCCCAATGAATACATGGGCGATATCATGGGCGATATGAGCCGCCGGCGCGGCCGTCTCATCGGCACCAACCCCACTTCCGAGGGTACCGTTGTTATTGCGGAAGCTCCCTTGAGCGAAATGTTCAAGTATGCAACCGACCTGCGCAGCATGACTCAGGGGCGCGGTTCCTTCACCAGTGAGTTTGTTCGCTATGAAGATGTTCCCGCAAACGTTGCTCAGAAGATTATCGAGTCCGCAAAGAAGGACGACGAGGACGACGAATAATTTTTCGTTGCAGGCTGATTTATGCTCAGCCGAATTTAAATCAGCTTAATCAGTAATTCAAACACAGTGACATTGCACACGCAATGTCCCTGCCTTTAAAAAAGAAAAGGAGCATGTTCTAAAAATGAAAAAAGCTCTCGTTGCATATTTTTCCGCATCCGGCGTTACCGAACAGGTTGCCGAAAAGCTTGCGTCCGCAGCACATGCCGACTGCTTCCGCATTCAGCCGAAAATCGTTTACACAAAGGCTGACTTGGACTGGACAAACAAAAGCTCACGCAGCTCAGTTGCAATGTCCGACCCTGCATCCCGCCCCGAGATTGTGAACGAAAAACTCGATATTTTGTCCTATGACGCCATATTCATCGGCTTCCCCATCTGGTGGTATGTGGAGCCCCGTATCGTGGACACGTTCCTGGAGAGATCTGATTTTTCCGGCAAGACGGTGATTCCCTTCGCCACCTCCGGCGGCAGCGGGATCGAGAAGGCGGAGCGGAGCCTGAAGTCCCACTGTCCCCAGGCCAACTGGAAGAAGGGCAAGCTGCTCAACCACATGGATGCGGCCGCCTGGACCAAAAGCGTGCTGAATTCGGGGTGCTGAAGCGCCGGGGCCGCAGGACACCGGCCTTGAGCAGGCGTTCCCAATACCCGGCCCATCCGGCTGGGTGAGAGCTGTGGACGGACGCCCCGTGTTCTATTTGACACAGCGATGGGAAACCGGTATCATGTGTTTGAACAGCACTGGGACCATAGGCGCGGAATGCGTGCCGGAAACCCATGGAAACAAGAGAGGGAACTGCCATGCCGAGAGGATCAGAAGAGCTGACGAACGCGCGGAAAGCGGAGATTGTCAATGCCTGTGCCGTACTCTATGAGACCAGGAGCTTCAAGGAGATCACGCTGAAGGAGATCGGGGAGAAGACCTCTTTCACCAGAACGTCGATCTATAACTATTTCCAGACAAAAGAGGAGATCTTTCTGGCTCTGTTCCAGCGGGAGTACGAGGCATGGATCGAGGATCTGGACGCCCTGCGCTGTGGACACTGGAAGTTGTCCGTGGATGCTTTTTCCGACGAGCTGGCCCGCACGCTGGAGCGGCGGGAGCGGCTGCTGAAGCTGATGGCCATGAATCACTATGATATGGAGGCCAACAGCCGGATCGAAAATCTGGTGGCGTTCAAGAAGGCGTATGGCGGCTCCCTGCTGGCCGTGACCCACTGCCTGGAGAAGTTTTTCCCCCGGATGACGGATGAGGACGTACAGGGATTCCTCTATGCTTTTTTCCCGTTCATGTTCGGTATTTACCCCTATACCGCAGTAACGGAGCAACAGCGTACGGCTATGGAGCTGGCGGGCGTCGGCTATGTCCGGCTTTCTGTCCGGGAGCTGACGCGGTCGTTTACCGCCAAGCTGCTGCAGGGATTTCAAATGTGAGGGAGGAGGTCCGCCAGACCCGGCGTTCCGTTTCCTGTCTGAATGACAGCCCTGCGCCGGACCGGCGCGGGGCTGCTTTTCTTGGGTGGAAGCGGCGGAAGACTGTGGGGATGCCGCCTTCCCGACAGGAGCTGCCGGGAAGGGAGCTGAAATCCTGGAGGGCCGGTTGGAAGCACCCGGACGCTGCGGCCCGCTGGCCCATGCGCCCGCCTCCAATCAAGCATAGAAGGCCGCCCTTGTAGGTGCCCGGGACCGTTTCTCAAACCGGAAGGGTGCCATGATCCACCCCGGTATGTTACCGAAAAAGACTGCGGCTCCGCATTTTGGGGTTTCCATTTTGGGAAAATTGGGCTATGATGAAACAAAATGGGCCCCGATACCAGCACAGGGCAGAAAGGCGTTCCTATGGATATCAAACAGTTGTATTATTTTACGGCGGTGGCACAGGCGGGCAGCTACTCCAAGGCAGCAGAGAGTCTGGCAGTGTCGCAGCCCACGCTGTCCGTCACGGTCAAAAAACTGGAGGAGGAGCTGGGTGTTCAGCTCTTTTACGCCTTCAACCGGGAGCAGCACCTGACCGACGAGGGTCTGCGCCTGTGGACCAAGGCCAAGCAGATCCTGGACCTGTATCAGGAGACGCTGGACGATATGAAGACCACCAACAAAAACAGCTCCGGCAAATTCACCCTGGGCCTCTCTCCGCTGTTCGGCGCCTGCTTTTTCGGCGACTTGATCCCCAATTTCTCCATGGAGTATCCCAATATTGAGATCAAGATGATTGAGGACGGCGCCTACCGCATCGACCAGCGGATCGAGCGCGGCGAGGTGGATATCGCCGTCACGCTCAATTCCAAACGCCTGTCCTCCTTTGCTTACTGTCATTTTTCCACCCAGAGGAACGTGGCGCTGCTTCACAAGAGCCACCCGCTGGCGAAGGAGCCCTCCGTCACGGTCTCCCAGCTCCGGGATGACTCTTTCGCCATCTTCAATCAGGACTTCATTCTCCACGAACAGATCGTGGACGCCTGCCATGCGGCCGGTTTCCGGCCGAAATTCGCCCTGCTCAGCTCCCAGTGGGATTTCATGGTGGAGCTGGTGTCAAAAAACCATGCGGTTTCCATCCTGCCCAAGCCGGTGCTGGACAAGCATCCGGATCCTAATGTGTGCTGCGTGCCCATGAGCGACAGCATGAAATACTGGGACATCGTGCTGGCCTGGAACAAGGACAAGTATATGCCGAAAGCCTGCGCGCTGTTTCTGGATTACTGCAAGCACCATCTCCCGCCGGATGACCTTTAAGACGGGTATTGAAGCGAGCTATTATTTTTTATAATAATATTTTTTGAATAATATTATAGAATTGGAATTTTACAATAAAAATTCTATATAATTTTTGATAAATTAAATTATTGAAATTTATATATTCTTCCGCTATGATAAACATTGGAAGCACTGCCGGCCGGCGGCTTTTCTGTGTGAACCCCGGATCCGTCCAGAGTTGTAGCCTGGACCAGATCTACATTCTGATAGCGGGAGGAAGAAAGCCTTTATGTTAAGTTTGGTTGGCATTATTGTCGGCCTTGCGCTGCTGATCTTTTTGGCATTCCGTGGAAAATCCCTGCTTTGGGCCGCTCCTGTCTGCGCGCTGCTGGTGGCCTTCACCGGCGGGCTGGACATGTTTACCGCCTATACGCAGAACTACATGGAGGGTATGGTCGGCTTCGTCAAGGAGTGGTTCCCGGCGTTTATGCTGGGCGCGATTTTTGGCCAGATCATGCAGGATTCCGGCGGCGCGGTCTCTTTGACGAAAGCCGTTGTAAAGCTGGTCGGGCGGGACAAAGCGATCTTTGCCTCCGTCCTGTGCGGCGGTGTGCTGGCTTATGGCGGGATCTCAGGCTTCGTCATCATTTTCTCCATGTATCCCATTGTGCTGGGGCTGTTCAAGGAGGCTGACATTACCCGGCGCCTGATTCCGGCCACGATTATGACCGGCGCTTTTACCTTTGCCATGAGCGCGATGCCCGGCACGCCGACGATCCAGAACCTGATTCCCACAGAGTATTTCGGAACCACCGCCACGGCGGCGCCTGTGATCGGGATTGTGTGCACCATCATCATGTTCGTGGGTCCTGTCCTGTGGCTGAGCTGGCGGGCCAAGAAGTTCCGTGCCGCGGGCGAGGGGTATGACGAACCGGATGAGATGCCGGAGGAGGTGCCGGACGATAAGTTGCCCCCGGCCTGGTGCTGCTTTATCCCCTTTGTGGTCATTGTGATCCTGCTGAATGTGTTCAAGATGAACATCGTGGTGTGCCTGCTGGCGGGGATCCTGCTCTCCCTGGTGTTCCTGTTCCTGATGGGAAAGGTGCGGGGCAGTGTGTATCTGACCAATGTAGGTGAGACCTGCAACAAGGGCTGCCAGAGCGCAGTGTCCGCCATTATGAACACCGCGGCAGCGGTAGGCTTCGGCTCCGTTGTGAAGATTACCCCGGGTTTTGCGTTCCTGTCCGAGCTGGTTTTGGGAATCGGCGGCAGTCCCCTGATCGCAGAATCCATTGCCATCAATGTCCTGGCTGGTGCCACAGGCTCCGCCTCCGGCGGTCTCCAGATCGCCCTGGACGCTCTGGCGGATAACTTTATTCAGATGTCCCAGACCTCCGGCATTCCTCTGGCGGTGTTCCACCGGGTTGGCTCCATCGCCTGCGGCGGACTGAACACCATGCCCCATGACGGCGCGGTGGTCACCTATCTGTCCTACTGCAAGATCTCCCACAAGCGCGGATACTTCGATATGTTCATAGTGGCCGGCGCAATTCCCATCCTGGCCAATATCGTTGCCATCATTCTGGGTACCATCGGCATCGTCTGACGCTTCGGACGAGATCAAGATACAAGATAAATGATTGAGGAGGAAATCATGATGACTATGAAATCCGCATTGATTACCGGTGCTGCGTCCGGTATCGGCAAGGCCTGCGCCGAGCGCATGGCGCAGGAGGGCTACGGCGTCGTGGTGGCGGATGTGAATCTGCCCGCTGCGGAGGAACTGGCTGCCAAACTGGCAGCAGAGGGCCTCTCCGCCATCGCCGTCCACATGGATGTGGCCGATGAGCAGGAGGTGGAGGCTGGTTTTGACAAGATGATGGAGACCTACGGCTCCTGCGATCTGGTCATGTCCAATGCCGGTGTGCAGATCGTCCACCCCTTTGAGGAGTATCCCTTCGCGGACTGGCGGAAGATGATGGCCATTCACGCCGACGGCGCCTTCCTGGTGTCCCGGGCGGCATACCGCCGCATGAAGACCTCTGGCCGAGGCGGGAAGATCGTATTTACCGGCTCTGTCCAGACCTTCGTGGGCTCCAAGCTGAAAGAGCCCTACAACTTCGCCAAGCACGGCGTGGCCGGACTGGCAAAAGCCATCGCCCGGGAGGGCGCCGAGTACGGCATCTACACCTATACCATCTGCCCCAGCTTCATCAAGACGCCGCTGGTGGAAAAGCAGATCCCCGAGCAGGCGGCTTCCCTGGGCATTACGGAGGAGGAAGTGGTGAAGAACATCATGCTGCGGGATACCGTGGACGGGGTGTTCACCACGGTGGAGGATGTAGCCAACACGCTGGTATTCCTGTCCAAGGATCAGGGCGCTCTGACGGGCCAGTCCCTGCGGCTGACCCACGGCTGGGCCATGATGTAATAGAATCATAGGAATCATAAAAGGAGGCAGCTATGGAACGAATTGCGGTTTATGGAGCGGGCACCATCGGTTCCTGCCAGGCCACGCTCATCATCGGCAACGGCCTGCCCTGCACGGTCATCGGACACTCGGAGCGGGGGCTGGAGCGGTGCCGGAAGTCCATCGAGCAGAACTGGGATGACCTGATCGCCGAGGGCCTGGCTACGGAGGGCAACAAGCAGGCCGCCATGGCCCTGGTCACCATCACCAACGACCCTGCCGCTCTGCAGGAGCACACCTTCGTCTTCGAGGCAGTGGCGGAGGGCACTGAGGAGAAGCGGGCCGTCTATGAGACCATCGAGCAGAACGCTGCGCCCAACGTGGTGATCGCCTCCTGCACGTCCTCCATCGACGCAGAGATCTTGGCGGGGCTGGTTTCCCACCCGGAGCGCCTTCTGATCGCGCATCCGTTCCAGCCGGTGCACATGCTGCCCCTGGTGGAGGTGGTGCGCCACGAAAAGACGGCGGAGGACACAGTGACCCGTACGCTGGCGCTGCTGGAGACGCTGCACCGGCAGGTAGTGGTGCTGAACCGCAGTGTGCCCGGCTTCCTGGTGAACCGTTTTGCCCAGGCGCTGTTCCGGGAGTCCATCTACCTCATTGAGCAGGGAGTCACCACCGCGGCGGACATTGACCGGGCGGTGAAGTACGCCGTGGGAATGCGCTATGCATCCATCGGCCTGCTGGAGTATTTCGACGCCGTGGGATACGAACTGGAGAGCGCCATTGCAAAGAACGTCTATCCGGACCTGTGCGGCACCCGGGAGCTCCAGCAGCTGGTGCTGGACGGCCTGGCCACCGGCAAGACCGGGCAGGCGGCGGGGCAGGGCCTGTACGACTGGTCTCAGAAGGACGCGGACGACTTCCGCCGCCGTAAGCAGAGCCCGTACTTTGCGGGCGTTAAAGAGTGGGCCATGCCCGATGTGAAGTGACCGCTCGCAGCTGATTCAAAAGCAGAAGGACAGGCATCCGGAATCTCCGGATGCCTGTCTTTTTGGAAAGAGGGGAGCACACTGCGGCGTGCCGGGCTCTTTGCACACATGCCGTCCTGCCTGGAACGGTTTTCCACTTTCCGGATACGGAGCCGCCTGATCCCACAGGCCGGATTCGGAGAGGAGGACAATTGTTTCCATCAAAACGAAAATATTACTGTGCTTTAATTGGTGAAAAGTAAAATTACATTACAGGAAATTCGCCCTTCTCCCATGCGGCGCGGACGGAGGCGGCCTGTTCAGTGCTGCCGCTGGCCCTCGGGCCGAACCGCCAGCAGGACCACGCCGCTCGCCAGCAGGACGAACTGGACGAAAAGAACGGCCGCCGGCAGCGTAAACGCCGGGTCCAGTGTCCCCAGGGTCAGGGGATACTGGGCGAAGAGGCGCCCGTTCCACAGCCCCAGCGATTCCGGCAGGGGGAGCGCCAGACAGACGGGAGAAACCAGCATCCAGACATAGAGCAGCCAGGGCCGGAGCATTCCCAACAGCCAGCCGCTGCCCAGTGCGAACACCAGCGGAGGGACCAGTGTGACCAGCGTGGGAAATACCAGGCCGCTCCAGCCATACCAGCCGAAATAGATCCCATAGAAGCAGGCGGCTTCTGAGATGCAGGCCAGCGCCAGCAGGGCGGTGCCGGTCAGAGCGGCGGCGCACCGGGCCAGGGCGTACCGGCGGGGCGGAAGGGGAGCCGCGTCTGTGAGCACTGCTGCCCGTCGGGCTTTTTCCGAGGTGAAGAAGGTCAGGAAAAACAGCGCCCCGATCCAGAGCAGCGGGAGCATCCGGCTCAGAAAGTCCCCGAAGCTCCAGGGGGAAAAGGGGGCGGTGTGGGACACCCCGAGGATGGTCACGCGCCGCAGCACCTGCCAGCCGTAGAACAGGAGCACCAGCACAAGCCCGGCGAAAAATTTGTTCCACAGCAGGCGCTTGCACTCATAGAGAAAAATTTTACGCAAGGTTCAGGTCCTCCTCTGTCAGCCCGCAGGCGTTTAAAAAGTCTTGGTAGGTCAGATAGGGATACATGGGATCCAGCTCCCGGTTGAACAGGCCGCGGAGGATCCGGTCCATGGCCTCCTCGCCGCCGACCAGTTGCTCCGCTTTCAAAATCTTCAGGGGCATTTCGCAGTACTGCCGCACATAGCGGAGGCTGTTGGAGATCTCCAGCCGCTCCTCTTCGGGCAGCGCCTCCAAATAGTCCGGATTGCGGACATAGAAGTTCAGGTAATAGTTGTCCACCGCCTGCTGCCACTGGTCCACATAGTGCTCCTGTGCGTAGGATGGGCCGTATCGCTCCTTGACAATACGGTAGGTGGTGTAGACCGTCAGGCCCTCTGCCGACCAGGGGCTGCTTTCATCCGACGCATCAAACATGTTTCCAAGGCCCCACCACTGATGGACCAGTTCGTGGATCATGACTTCTCCGGCTCCGCCGCCCTTGCCGGTATCGCTCAGATTGTCGGCGGTGAAGTCTGCCTCGTCCAGCAGACTGGCGCCGTTTGCGGCGTAGCCGCCGCCGGTCACCCGGCTCTGAATGAGCTTCAGGGTATCGCCGGTGCCGAAGGACAACATGCCGTAGTGCGCTGTACAGTAGTCCACCACCGACTTCACGGCCTCCGCCGCCCCGGCGGCCTCCATGACGGCCTGATGCTTGCGGCCGTAGTAGAATTCGATGTCCATGCCGCCGGCCTGGATATCCTGGCGGATGTAGTCCCCGGCATAGAGAATGCCGCCGGCGCTGTTGGAGTCATAGCGCCAGGTTTTTGTGCCGTCTGTCTGTTCTGCGACGACCTCCGCCTTGCTGGCCCCGAAGGGGATGACCGACATGGATGCGGGAAGCGTGATCTCGATGGTGGTGGGATAACCGTTTTCCCCCGGCAGCACGTTTATCAGGCGGGGAGACAATCCGGCATTTTCCAGGCATAGGTATTCAGAGCTGATCTCCGTGCCGCCCTGCATGATGGACACATTCCGGTTTTCCCGGGGAAAGCCACCGTAGTCCATAGTCAGTTCGATCTCCCGGTCCGACGGGAGGGCCACCTCCAGCATGGCCTCGTTGTACTCCTGATAGTCGCTCACAGAGAAGGGCACTTCGGCGCCGTTGACCCGCACGTTGGAGATGGTATAGCCCGGATTGACGCCGAAGGCCGCTGTCCACGCCTGCCCGGAGGTGTTCCGGAACCGGTAGGCCGCCGTGCCGGAGACCGTCCCAGCGGTGGTGTCCGGGAATACCTGGGCGCTGTGGCTGGTACAGACCACATTCTCCGCATAGGGAACCTGGTAGAAGTCCATAACCGTCTGGTCGGGGTTGCTGTGGTCCACCAGGGGCTGGGCGGCATAGGCAAAGCCGGAACAGGCCAGAAGCGACAGGGCGATGATAGGCCGGTGGGCCCGCCGCACGCTCCGGGCCAGGGAGCCGGGCAGCCCCTTCCCGTACTGCCGGATGCAGAGATACGACACCGTCCAGATCCCCGCCAGGGCCGCCAGCCAGGTGAGCCGCATCCAGGCTACGGACCGAAAGATGCGGAAATTGGAGAAATCGTCCGACAGCGCCCACACGCAGGGGTTCAGCCAGCAGAGCTGCCAGTTGTCCGCCCAGACAGTCAGGCTCAACGCCGCAAAGGCGGCAAAGAGCACCAGGGACAGGTCCGCCCGCCGAGTATATTGATAGGCGGCAGAGGCAGCCAGAATAGACAGCGGGAGCGCCAGTCCCATGAACAGCAGGTACGCCAGGACATAGTCGCCCCCGTCAAAGATGGAGCCGATCAGCCCACAGCTGATGGGAAGCCACACCAGCATGGTGAGGACCAGCGCCAGTCCGGCTGCCGCCAGCAGGGCCGGCAGGCGTACCAGCGCCGCGGCTAGAGGAGAAACAACCGCATTGGTAAGCACCTCCACACGGCTGCGGCCGGCCCGGTCCAGCTCATATACTGTGAGCAGGCCGAAGAGAATACCGCCCGCCGCCCCTCCGGCCAGGGCCGGATTGGCCAGGTACATGGAGAGCATGGTGCTGGCAATGGCCGGCTTGTAGAGGACGAGTCCTACTGCGGGGGAGATGACGGTCAGAAGAACGATGAGCCAGGTCATGCGGCTGTGCAGAAGCCGTCCCAGCTCCAGGGGGAACAGACGCAGGAGCTTCATTGTACCGCCTCCCGTGAGATGAGATAGAGGTAGGCGTCCTCCAGAGACGGTTCCGACCGCTGGACATAGGCGGGCAGCGCGTCCGCCACTGCGCGGCATCGGACGCCCTGGCTGGTGTTGACCCGGGCGGTGATGTGCAGGCCCTGCTCCTGACCGGCTTCCCGTTCCCAGAACACGCCCACATGGCCCTCTGCCGCCTGAATCAACTGCTCCGGCGTGCCGGTGAACAGGATTTGCCCGTGGTCGATGACCACCAGCCGGTCACACACCGACTGCACGTCCTCGATAATGTGGGTGGACAGCAGTACCAGCCGGTCCTGGGCCGTGCGGGAGAACAGGTTGCGGAAGTGGATGCGCTCCTCCGGGTCCAGCCCCACCGTCGGCTCATCGAGGATCAGGAGGGGAGGGGCGCCCAGCAGGGCCTGGGCGATGCCCACCCGCTGGCGCTGTCCGCCGGACAGGCTGCGGATGCGGGCGCGGGCCTGCCCCTCCAGATTGACCGTCCGGATCACCTCGCGGACGGCTGTTCCGGAGTCCCGCAGCCCCTTCAGGGCGGCCATATAGTCCAGGAACTGGGCCACGGTGAGCTCGTTGAACAACCCGAAGTCCTGGGGAAGATAGCCCAGCTGGGCCTTCAGCTGCCGCTCCGTCTTGAGAAGGGGCTGTCCGTCCACCAGAATGGAGCCGGATGTGGGGAGCAGGGCGGCCACCAGCAGCTTCATCAGAGTGGACTTGCCCGCGCCGTTTGGCCCCAGCAGGCCGATGAGGCTGGGAGACCGGAGCTCCAGACTCAGGTTCTGCAGGGCCTGTTTTCCGCTGGGGTAGGTCATGCTGACGTTTTGAATGTTGATTTCCATGTGATCGGGATCCTTTCTGCTTGGGATACGGAAAGGATACCATGGCTGTGTGGAGGGGAGTTGGAGATTATGTGTGGTTTGTGTGGAGAAGCGGACACCGGGAAATATCTTGCAAAAAGTCCGCCGCAGAACACTTCTGTTTTGCGGCGGACTCGTTTTCTTCCATATAGATTGGCGGAGCAGTCAGGGATGCAGGGAATAGAATTTGTTCAGACGCTCGGCCAGCGCCTTTGGGTTTTCTTCATTCACAACATGGCCGGTATGTTCGATAAGCTGTAATTCCGCGCCAGGGATGTTCTGCGACAGGTATTGGGCGGAGCGGATATTCGAACGGTCCTTTTCCCCGCAGATGATGAGGACGGGACACCGCATACCGCGCACTCTGCCGCTGAAATCCAGATTCTTCATGGAATTGCCCAAGACAAACGTGCTCTCTTTATCAAAGGCCATGGTGTCAAAAACAGATCTGGGCAGAAAGCGGAAAATCAGGTTTTGGATACCGAACGCCGCCTTGGGAATTTTATGAGGCGTCCCGATCAGGACCAGCGTTTTTACCTTTTCGGGGAAGTCCAGCGCATAGTTCAGCGCCAGGATACCGCCCAGTGAAAGACCGCACAGATGGACCGCTCTGCCGACGTGATCACAGTATTCTGCAAACGCCCCATAGAGGCTCGGATAGCTTGCTGTTTTCCCGGCAAGCAGGGCACACAGGTCCGGACACAGCAGCTCCTCTTTGCCATCCATGCAGGAGACCGTTTCCTTCCAGCTTGCCGCCTTGTGTCCAGAACCATGAACCAGGATTTTTTTCGCCATACGCAACCTCCTCGGCCTGATCTATGCAGCTTCTCCGCTTGTACGATGTCTCAGCGTATACTTGAAACGGTCACATCTGCGGAAGAAAGTCCGGAATGGGCAGAAAACTAAAACCTTACAGTCGCTTTTACCCCTTCCTCCGTATTCTCAATGGTACACACCGCGCCGTGCCGGTCCAGGATCATTTTCACCAGATAGAGCCCCAGTCCGCTGCCTCCGGTGCTCCGGTTCCGGGAACCCTCCTCCCGGTAAAAGGCTTCAAACAGGTGGGGCAGGGCATCTCCGCTGATCCGCGCTCCGGTGTTCTCCACACTCAGGGCGGGGCGGCCCTCCAACCGGCCGCACCAAACCCGGATTTCCGCCCCCTCCGGCGAGTAGCGGGAGGCGTTGGAGAGCAGGTTGCCCACGGCCTTCCCCAGCAGGGAGGCGTCTGCGGGCACGGTAATCCCCGGGGTCAGTGCGGACACCAGCTGCTGGCCCCGCTGCTCCAGCAGCTCCCGGTCCAGAGCCAGTTGCTGCGCCATCAGGGCGGACAGGTCCACGGGCTCCTGCCGGACGGCGGCAGATCCGGACTCCATGCGGGAGATGGACAGCATCTCGCCGATCAGGCGCTCCATCCGGCCGGTTGTCTGGAGAGAGCGGAGCAGGTACTTGTCCCGGTCCTGATATACGCCGACGCCCTCCAGCATCCCGGCCAGCTGTCCCTTCAAAATGGTGACGGGCGTCTTCAGCTCGTGGGAGGCGGCGGAGAAAAAGGCCATCCGCTGTCGGTCCAGCTCCCGCTCCCGGGCCACCTCCCCCCGCAGGGCCTGGTTGGCGGTTTCCAGGTCGGTGAGGGCGGCAGACAGCCGCCGGGCCATTTTGTCCAGACTGCGGCCCAACTGGCCGATCTCGTCCCGGCGCCGCTCCCCGCACACCCACTGGAGGTCCAGCTCCGCCATCCTGCCAGCGATGCCGTTCAGCCGCACGATGGGCCGGGTGATATACCGGGAGTACCCGAACGCACACAGCAGGGAGAAGGCCAGCAGCGCCAGAGCCAGCCAGGGGGCCACCCGCCCCAGGGCCTCCACCGCCTGGTTGGCCAAGCGGAGCTGAGGGGAGACCAGCAGCTGGTAGGTCCCCTCCTGGTCGGCAAAGGTGATCTGGGTGGTGAGGATCCCCGTCTGAGTGGCGGTCACCACACCGTCGGCCCGGTCAATCTGCACCTGATAGGTGTCGGCCTCATAGGTCTGGACCGAGTTGTCCGCCCCGGACATGGTGACGGCCACCTGCCAGTCCTCCTCCGGCAGGACCAACAGGGAGCCGGTGTCCGCCTCCGCCCCGCCGGGGGCCGTCAGGGCTACCTCCGCCCCGCTCTCCCGGACAAAGGCGTCCAGGATGGGCCCCGCGTCGGCCAGATTGGTCTGCGCCAGCTGCTGGGTGAGGTCGGCTACCTGGGCCTGGAGCCGGTCGCTGATCACAGCGGTGTAGGTGATGGGGGTGGCCCAGGCAATCAGGGCGAAGGTGAGTCCCCCTGCCCCCAGCAGCAGCAGGAAGGTAAGCAGAAAAATACGCACCGTCAGGCTTTCAGCGAGTTTCCTTCGCAGCACGGTAGCCCACCCCTCTCACGGTTTCAATATAGTCCCGCCCCAGCTTGTGGCGGAGGTTTTTGATGTGGCTGTCCACCACCCGTTCATCCCCGAAGAAGTCGTAGCCCCACAGCCTGGAGAGCAGCATCTCCCGGGTGAAGACCCGCCCCGGCGCGGCCAGAAAGGTGCGCAGCAGCTCGAATTCCCGGGCCGTCAGATCCAGGGGACGGCCGTCCAGTGCAGCCTCCCTGGTGTCCAGGTCCACCACCAGATCCCGGTAATGCAGGCGGCTTTCCGCCGCTTCGCCGCTCCGGCGAAGGATCACCCGGATTTTCTCCAGCAGGACCGGCATGGAGAAGGGCTTGGTCACGTAGTCGTCGATATTCAGGCCGAAGCCCCGGAGCTGCTGCGTCTCTCCGTCCAGAGCCGTGAGCATCAGAATGGGCACCTGGGACTGGCGTCGGATCTGCGCGCAGACCCCGAAACCGTCGATTTTCGGCAGCATGATGTCCAGCAGGACCAGGTCAAAAGACTGGGCGCGGAACAGGTCCAGGGCCGCCGCGCCGTCTCCGGCCACAGCGGCCGCATAGCCCGCGTCCTGCAGATAGGCGCACAGCAGCTCCTGCAGCTCCGGCTCATCCTCCACGATCAGAATTCGTTTCATCAACAATCACCGGGAAAAAGTATAGCACAGGATTGTGAATTTATCATGGAGAATTTCATTTCCTCCTGTGTGGGGAACAGACCTCCGTTTCCAGCAGCGGCCGCCTGCTGCGTGACCGGTCCCATTGACCAGTGGGCACCGGAGCTGTGACAGGACGATTCCCAGATCCGGTTCGTGGGCTTTGACTTCTTCAGCATCCAGGTGTTCAACCCGCGTGAAAACTCCAAGGACATGATGACCATTGACAACCGACAGAAATGTGAACTCCCGGCTGAAGGCCCTCCCCGTGGACTGGAACTACACCATCCCCTTCGGCTTGTTCCACACCCCCGGGGCCGCAGTTACTGTCAAACGGTTCTTGAGCGCGGCGAGGGCGGTATTTTCCCTTTGATCCCGCTTCACGGGCTGTAACAGAAAGGTATATGCCCACAGCTTTTGAGGCTTCTCCGGAAGTCTCAATTTTTTATAATAGCCCCAGAACGGCTGCTATGCGGGAAGAGAACGATACATAATTTGATTTTTGAAAATGGGACGCGGTTCATTTCCGGGGCCAGGTGTCTGAAGAAATATCTGGCCAGCTTTTTGAGAAAAACGGATCGAATATGCTGCTGGTCGCAGACAGCAGCGGTGGGGGGCGGGACGCGGAGCACGGGACGAAGTGCCCGCCAGGTCCACCTGCCCTGCCCCAGCAGCGAGGCGGCAGGCGGCCCGCCTGTGCCGAAAGCCCGCCTCGGGGGAGTCCACCGGCTGACCCGAAAGAAAAAAAGAGCGGCATATCCCTATGGATATGCCGCTCTCCTATGCGCGAAGGCGCACCGGGGGAGACCGTTTCCGCCCGGTGCGCGTTTCTTATGGGATTTCCTCCGGTGCACGGAGCTATCCGGCTGCTCGGGGCGTCAGTTCTCCAGGTCCTCCTGCAGGGATTCCACCAGGGCGTCCGCCAGCTGATCCAGCTCTGCGGCCTTGTCCGCCTGAAGGGAGGAGGCCAGGGACAGCCGCTCGTTGAGCACCGTCATGTTCTTGAGTTCCTCGTCGATGAAGGCCTGCATCAGGTCTCCGGACTTGCAGGCCCAGGAGCCGTTCTCGATGATGGCGAAGGTGCGGTTCTGGAGGTTCAGGGCCTTCATGTCCTCCAGATAGCTCTTCATCACCGGGTAGATGCCCAGATTGTAGGTAACGGAGGCCAGGACGATGTGGCTGTACTTGAAGCTTTCGGCAATCAGGTAGGACACATGGGTGTTGGACACGTCGTACAGGGCCACGTCGGTGATGCCCCGTTCGCAAAGCTTGGCGGCCAGCGCCTGGGCGGCTGCCTCGGTGTTGCCGTACATGGAGGCGTAGACAATCAGCACGCCCTTGACTTCCGGCTCATAGCGGCTCCATTTGTCGTACTTGTCGATGAAGTAGCCCAGATCCTTCCGCCACACGGGACCATGAAGGGGGCAGATATACCGGATCTGGTCCAGGATGCCGCCGGCCTTGCCCAGCAGCAGCTGGATGTGGGGGCCATACTTGCCCACGATGTTGGTGAGGTACCGGCGGGCCTCGTCGATCCAGTCCCGGTCGAAGTTCACCTCGTCGGCAAACAGCTTGCCGTCCAGGGCGATGAAGGACCCAAAGGCGTCGGCGGAGAAGAGGACGCCGTTGGTGGTATCAAAGGTCACCATGGCCTCGGGCCAGTGGACCATGGGAGCTCCCACAAAGGTGACGGCGTGGTCGCCGAAGGAATAGGTGTCGCCCTCCTTGACCTGGATGCACTCGTGACCGTCCACATGGAAGCCGAACTGGCGCATCAGCATGAAGGCCTTCTCCGTGGAGATGATCCGGACCTTGGGATAGCGCAGCAGGATCTCCTCGATGGAGGCGCCGTGGTCCGGCTCCATGTGGTTGATGACCAGATAGTCCAGAGGCGTTCCGTTCAGCAGGTATTCGAGGTTCTCCAGCAGCTGGCGGCAGGCGGACCAGTCCACCGTGTCAAACAGGACGCTCTTTTCGTCCAGCAGCAGATAGGCGTTGTAGCTGACCCCCTTGGGGATGGGGTGGATGTTCTCAAACAGAGCCAGACGGTGGTCATTGGCGCCGACCCAATAGAGATTTTCGGTAACAGTTCTCACACAATGCATGCAGAAATCCTCCTTTACTCACAGATGACAGGCCGTTACGCCTCAATGAACTGGTCCTTGGGCTCCGCGCACTCCGGGCAGACCCAGTCCTCCGGCAGCTTTTCAAACAACGTGCCGGGGGCGATGTCACCGTCCGGGTCGCCCAGCTCGGGGATGTACTCATAGCCGCAGCCGCCGCAGACGTATCGCTTGCCGATGGGCTCCGGCTTGGGGAGACGGGGCCGCTTCATCTTCACCATGGGCGGCGCGGGCTGCTTTTCGCCGGTGTCCAGGGCAGCGGTCAGCAGGGGCAGAATCTCGTTCACATCCCCAACGATGCCATAGTCGCAGTTTTTGAAGATGGGGGCGCCGGCGTTGGTGTTGATGGCCACGATGGTAGAGGCGTCCTTGATGCCCTTCAGGTGCTGCACCGCGCCGGAGATGCCGCAGGCGATGTACAGGTTGCCGGTGAACTTCTGACCGGACATGCCCACATAGCGGTTCAGGGGCACGTATTTCAGCGTCTCCGCCACCGGACGGGAGGAGCCGATGGCCGCGCCGGCGGCCTTGGCCAGATCCTCAATGAGCTTCATGTTCTTCTTGCCGCCGATGCCCTTGCCGGCAGAGACCACCCGCTCCGCCTGGGCGATGGGGGTGTCCAGGGGGATGCCCACAGTGAAGTCGTGGCCGTCCTTCTTCAAATGCTCCACCAGGGCGGCCACCTGCTCGGCGGGGGAGCCGTCCCGCAGGATGACCTTCTTCCGCACACCGGTGACGGGCGCGGGCTTCTTGGGCTGGCTGGAGGAACCGCCGGAACTCTTGGGGGCCTTGCCCAGGATATGGGAGGCGATGACCACCCGCTGGATCTCGTTGGTGCCCTCGTAGATGGTGGTGATCTTGGCGTCCCGGTAGGCCCGCTCCACCTCCATACCTTTCATGAACCCGGCGCCGCCGTGAATTTGCAGGGCGTCGTTGGTGACCTCCAGGGCGATGTCGGAGGCGTACATCTTGGCCATGGCGGATTCCATGCCGTAGGGGGCGTGCGCCTCCTTCAGCTCGGCGGCGGAGTACACCAGGAACCGGGCGCAGCGGAGCTTGGTGGCCATGTCGGCGATCTTAAAGGAGATGGCCTGCTGGAAGCCGATGGGCTTGCCGAACTGGATGCGCTCCTTGGAGTAGGCCACGGCGGCGTCATAGGCCCCCTGGGCGATGCCCAGCGCCTGGGCCGCGATACCGATGCGGCCGCCGTCCAGGGTGGACATGGCGATCTTGAAGCCGTCGCCCTCCTTGCCCAGCAGGTTCTCCCTGGGCACTTCCACATTGTCAAAGATCAGCTCGGCAGTGGAGGAGGAGCGGATGCCCATTTTGTCGTAGTGGTCGCCGAAGTAGAAGCCCTTCCAGCCCTTCTCCACGATGAAGGCGCTGATGCCCCGGGTGCCGATATCCGGTGTGGTGACGGCAAAGACCACATAGGTGTCCGCCTTGGGGGCGTTGGTAATGAAGATTTTGCCGCCGTTGAGGACATAGTGGTCGCCCTTCAGGACGGCAGTGGTCTCAGTGCCGCCGGCGTCGGATCCGGCGTTGGGCTCCGTCAGGCCGAAGGCGCCGATCTTCTCGCCCTTGGCCAGGGGCACCAGGTACTTGCGCTTCTGCTCCTCGGTGCCGTAGGCGAAGATGGGCCAGGAGCCTAAGGAGACATGGGCGGACAGGATGACGCCCGCGCCGCCGTCCACCCGGGCCAGCTCCTCCACGGCGATGGCGTAGCTCAGGGCATCCAGCCCGGCGCCGCCGTACTCCGCGGGGAAGGGGATGCCCATGAGGCCCATCTCGCCCAGCTTCCGGATGGCCTCGTCCGGGAACTCGTTCTGCTGGTCCAGCATGAACGCGATGGGTTTGATCTCCTCCTCCGCAAACGCACGGACTTTGGCGCGGAGTTCCTCGTGTGCCTGTGTGGTCTGAAACAGCATAGTCGTACCTCCTCTTTAATCTTGATAAAATTTATCAACTTTCAAGCAAAAGAAAAACTGTCAAATCAGGGGTCCGTCAAAATCTCCTGCAGGCTGTGGGCCCGCAGCTCCTCGTCCAGCTTGTTCTGAATCTCAGCCAGCTTGCAGTGCACGGTGCAGCCGCCGTGGCAGCTGCGCCAGGGGCATTGATACGCCGGATCCATGCAGGAGCTCAGATTCCCGCGTTCTCCCATGGCCTTCATCAGGTCATAGAGGCTGGTGCCGGTCAAATCCGCCGACAGCCGGCAGCCGCCCGCCGTTCCGCGGACCACCTCCACCAGTCCGGCCTTCTCCAGCTTTTTCAGGATTTTATAGGCAAAGGCCTGGGGGAGGAGTTCATCCTGTGCGATCTGTCCCGCGGTATGCAGTTTTCCATCCAACAGTGCCCGCAGGATGCGCAGGGCGTAATCTGTCTCCCGGGTAATGACCAATGCCGCGTTCTCCTTTTATGCGTCGTATTGTTAATTGGAGAATACCAATTTGGATATTTTTTGTCAAGTATCGGATGCAACCCTATAAAAAGTTTGGCAGTGTTCCATAAAAAACCAGTCGTGATTTTGATAAAATGCCGGGGCGGACGCCCTGGGACTCACGGTGGGCCCACCCGCCGGGGGACAGCCGGATATCGGTGTCGTTGCCGGGGAACACACTGTTCTGAAAGTCCGGCGTGGGGTCTGAGAGAACCGATTTCAGCAGGACGGCGATGCCGTTGTATTCAAACGTATTTTCGTTGTATAGGGAGTGGCCGGGAGTGCCATCGGTGCAGTTGAAACGGAACCGATTGCCCGTAAAGGTGCAGCCGGATGCTGTGCTCCAGGCGGAGATCGAAAAGGCGGTGTCCCAGCCGGTGAAGGTGCAGCTGCTGACCGGCTCTACGACGGCGAGGTCTTCCGCTGTGAGCTGTGGCTGCCGTCCGCCTCTTGACAGCGGCGGGCGATCTGCTATAATTCTGATAAAGTTCGCACCATGCCTGCTGACAGGGGTGATAGCTGCAGCCCCTTTCGGGCGCCGGCCGCGAGTCGCGGCCGGTTGGCTGGATTCTGGCGTATGCGCTTCGCGCAGGCGAGCCCGCTTGCGGTATTGGAGCACACCTGCGATGTGCTGGAAGATACCGCCGCGCGGTTCCCCATACAAATTTGTATCGCTCCGCAGGCATGAGAAGGGAGGAGAGCACTTGATTGTCTATCGGGAGCTCTCATCCCTTGTGCGGGATCTGGGGATCCCCGCCGGGACGCTGTATGCCGTCAGCAATACACTGGACCGCCATTACATCCGCAGGCAGCTCCCCAAGTCCTCCGGCGGTGTGCGGGAGCTGTCGGTCCCGGACCCGCTGCTGAAGCACATCCAGCGCCAGATCCTGCGGGTGCTGCTGGTCCACATGCCTGTGTCCCCCTACGCCACGGCCTATCGATACGGCGGCAGCACCCTGTGCAATGCTGCGCCCCATGTGGGAAAGCCCTGTGTTTTGAAGCTGGACATCCGTCATTTTTTTGACAGTATCCTGTATTCCGCTGTGAAGGAAACTGCCTTTCCAGCTGAGGTTTATGCAGAGAACTTACGTATTCTGCTGGCTATGCTGTGCTACGGGTGGGATCGGCTGCCCCAGGGGGCGCCCACATCCCCCTGCATCACCAATATCCTTATGCGGGACTTTGACAACGAGGTGGGGGCCTGGTGCCGGGAGAGGCAGATCGCTTACACCCGGTACTGCGATGACATGACGTTCTCCGGCGATTTCGCCCGGGATGAGGTGCTCCGGTGCGTGGAGCCCCGGCTGCGGGCGCTGGGGTTCTATCTCAATCCCGGAAAGACAAAATGGCTCCCGGCAGACCGCCGGCAGCTTGTGACAGGTATTGTGGTCAACAAAAAGTGCAATGTCCCGTCCGAAGAGCGCCGTGCACTGCGCCAGGAGCTGCATTTCTGCCAAAAATTTGGCATCTCCGGCCACATGGCGCGAGCCGGGATCGACGGACCGGAGGACCGCTACCTGGCTCAGCTCCTGGGCCGGGTCAACTACCAGCTGCAGATCACGCCGGGAAGGCGGGAGCTGCAGGAAGCCCGGGACTGGCTGATCAAAGCACAGCCGCAATACGGCGGAGGGCGGGAGACATCTCCGGCAGAAAAACAGATATTGTGACATGGAAAAAGCGGGAACATCACGTAGATGTTCCCGCTTTTTCGGCTTTTTCCGAAGAGCTCGGGAGAATATCCCCGGCACATAAACCGCCGTCTGTAAGGTAAAATAAGGAGGATCTTTTGTTGAGGAGGTCTGCAAATGTCTGAACTTACGATTTCCAGTGAACGACTCACAGCCTTTGCTGCGCACCTGCGTGCCGAGGAGCGCAGCGCCGGTACCATCGAGGATTACCTGCGCCACATCCGGGCATTCGCCGTCTGGCTGGACGACTCTCCGGTGACAAAGGAGACGGCGGCAGCCTGGAAAGAGCATCTGCTTACGCAGGACTATGCGCCGGCAACGGTCAATGCCATGCTGGCGGCGCTCAACGGCCTGTTTCACTTTCTGGGCTGGGACGGGTGCCGGGTAAAATTTCTGAGAGTCCAGCGCCGGCTGTTCCGGGACGCGGGCCGGGAGCTGACACGTCCGGAGTACGAACGTCTGATGGAGACGGCCCGTTCCAGAGGACAGGAGCGGCTGGCGCTGCTTATGGAGACGATCTGCGCTACCGGCATCCGTGTCTCCGAAGTGCAGTATATCACCATGGAGGCAGCAAAACGGGGCCGGACGGATATCTTTTTAAAAGGGAAAATCCGAACCATCCTCCTGCCGGAAAAACTTTGCCGGAAGCTGCTGAAATACGCGCAAAAACACAAAACCGCTTCTGGTGAGATCTTTTTCACCAGAAGCGGAAGAAGCTTGAGCCGCCGTCAGATCTGGGCGGAGTTGAAACAGCTGTGCAGATACGCAGGAGTGGAGCCGGGAAAAGTATTCCCGCACAATTTTCGGCATCTCTTTGCCACGATCTTCTACCGGGCCTGTAAGGATATTGTTCGATTGGCCGATGTGCTGGGCCACAGCTCCATCGAAACCACACGCATTTATCTGACGACCTCCGGTGCGGAGCACGCACAGCAACTAAACAGGCTGGGATTGATTTTATAGGACATAATTTACATTTTGACCATATAAAATATCTGGCTCTGCACAGTTTGCACTGTGAGAAAGAAAAAGTGCCACGCCAGCAGCGCCTTCCAGGCACTGATGGGTATGAAAAGAAAAGCCGCAATCTTTCTCATTTTTGCGGCTCTTTTTTGTGTGTCAAAAGACGGGATGGGTCTTGTGTTTCAAAATGCCAGATGGTATAATATTATTATCTATACAGTAAGTAAAGATATTTATTTTCGCTTTTATATTGTCAAAATATAAATTTTGACATAAAAATATTCTAAAGAGAAAAGGATCGACCAGCCGCTGCCCCGTGCCCCCCGGACAGCGCGCCAGACAGATACGGTGTCCAAGAAAACTCAGTAATCCACAGCGGACGAATCTGCGGTCTGCTTTCGTCTGCTGCTGGAGCATTTCCAGGAGCGGTCGCTAAATGAACCGCTTATCGTCAGTTGGGAGGAGGTGATGGGACATGCTCTGTGATTTTCCTGTTCGCAGTGTTTACAGGCGGTCTCCGGAGCGGGAGCCGCCTGTAAAGCGGCTGTGTCATTGTGCGTTCTGAACCTGAAGCGCAGGGGTTATAAAGAAGTTATAAAAGGAGGAAACGAGAAAATGAAGAGAAAGTTGCGGGCGGGCCTGAGGGCGCTCTGGCTAAGACTGACGTTGCTTCCTACGGCAGTGTTTGCAGAGGAACTCACACCTCCGGAAGAATCCGGAGAACAGCAGGAAGAGCAGATCAAGGAGCCTTCGACTCCTGAAAAGGAGCCAGACGATCCGGAGAAAGAGCAGGAGGGAGAAGAGGACCTTCAGCCCAGTGACGGGGATCCGGAACTGCCCGCCGGTGACGGAGAGGATGAAAGGGATCCGCAGACGCCGGAAGACGGTGTACAGGACCCCACCGGGGAGGAAATCCCTGAAAATGGCAGCACCTCTGTGCCGAATGAGGTGCCGCTTCAGGAGATCATTCTTCTGGAGGAGTCCGCCGTTACCATGGAACAGAACGGCGGGACGACGGAATATGACTCCGTCAGTGCGGCCATCGACGCTACGCAAGCGTATAACAAAGACACCAACAAAGGGCTGTACACCATTACACTGAATGAGAACTTGGCTGAAGACGTGGTGATCCCGGAAGGCCGGTATATCAAAATCGACCTGAACGGCCACACCCTGACCAATAAGGAAAGTCATACGATCTTCAACAACAGCACCCGGATTACCATTGTGGATACCTCCGCGGAGAAGACCGGCGTGGTGGATAACATCAGCCATGGCAGGGGTGCGGTGTACAACAACATCAATGCGGCCATCACCCTGCAGGGCGGCACCTATACCCGCTCTCAGGAGGCCAGTACCGGCAGCGACGCAAGCGGCAGCAACAGCTGGTATGTGTTGAAGAATTTCGGCACCATGACCATCAAAGATGGCGTCACGGTGAAGTTTTCTGATAGCAACTCCGGCCTCTATTCCAGCCTGATCGGCAATGGCTGGCAGAACAGCTCCGCAGCGGAAAATGGCTCCAATGGTGAGCCCCAGCCCAGCGCGGGCGGGAATCAAGCCAAGCTGACCATCAACGGCGGCACCTTTACCGGCGGCCAGATCACAGTAAAGAATGACGATTACGGAGAGCTGACCATTACCGGCGGCAACTTCACGCAGCCCGGCGAGAATCGCTATGCCGTATATAATGCCAACACGGCAACGATCTCCGGCGGCACATTTACCGCCGAGAGCACGGTTGTGGGCTAAGACTACTTTGCAGGCGGGGCCAACACCGGCAAGCTGACCATTTCGAAAGGAACATTCACCAGTGAGAGCAGCGGAACCGCCATTTCCATGGGTGCCGGCGCGGATCTCACGCTCACCGGCGGTACCTTCCAGACGCAGGGCGACGGCTCTTCGTACGTAATCAGTCTGGCAGAAACAGCCACAGCAGAAATTTCCGGCGGCAGCTTCCCCGGCGCCGAGGCGGCGCGGGTTGTCAACAGTTCCGACGCCTTCAGGGATGGCTACGGCGTGGTGAAAAATCCCGACGGTTCCCTCTCTGTTGGAGTGAAAGACGAGTCCGCCGAGGCGGTCGTGATTGCCCGGGATGGGAGCAGAACCAACTACCTGACGTTGAGTGCGGCTGCGAAAGCAGCGCCTGCCGGCAGCACCGTCCAGCTGCAGAAAAGTCTCGTGCTCACCTCCGGCATCAGTACTGTAAATTATGGTGTGACCATTGATCTCAATGGCTATGATATTGACGGCACGGCAGTTACCAGCAGTGACGGCGCAGTGGCATTGAAGACGAATTACAGCAGTAAGCCGGTTGACGGCGTGGACTCCACTATGCGGCTCATCAACTCGGTTTCCGGGCAGGGCGGCACCATTCAGGCGAAGCTGCCTGTCAGCGTGAAATCCGGGAACAGTACGATTCCGCTGCCCGCCGAAATCGGCGCCGGCGTGACACTTGAGGTTCTGGAGGGCGGCACGGATGCTGTCAAGCTGGACAGCAGCGCGTATCTCCTATACAGCGAAACTGCGGCGGACTATATTGCCAACGGCGGCTTCCGGGTGAGCGTCGGCGGTGTCGACCGCATTTATGGCAGCTATGCCAATGCGGTGAGCGCTGCCGGGGACAATGCCGTCGTGACGCTGCTGCACGATTATACCGGAAGTGACAAGATCTATTCCGGCAGCCGCAGCGGCACGCTGAATCTTGCCGGCAGAACGTATACTTACACAGGCTCAGACGCGATTGTAGATGTCAATTATGAGAATGTCGGACTCACCATCCAGAACGGCACCCTGGAGGGGACAAGCCCTGAGGCAGATGGAGCTCGGGTGCTGTACAGCAACAGCTCCCTCACCCTGGAAGGTATTACCGTCGGCGTTGAGGGAGAAGATATCTACGGCATCGTCACCAACGGCACCAATGTGAAGAACGCCATTGCCCTGAAGAACAGCACCCTCAACGTGCCCAATGGGAACGGCATCTACTTCCCCAGCACCGGGACGGTGACCATCGAAAACTCCATCATCAACGCCAAGTATGTGGGTGTGCAGATGTGCGCCGGCAGTCTGGCAGTACGGGGAGCGCAGACGGCCATCACAGTGACAGGGGAGCCGACGCAAAAAACTGACAGCGACGGCGTCATCGGCGACGGCGCTGCCATCTCCATTGTGGAGCGGGAGGGCTATCAGGACCTGGGCACCGTCACCATTGAGGACGGAACCTTCCAATCCGCAGAAAGTGTTGATGCAGTCAAGGCCTACGCCTTCAATAATGCGGATAAGACGGAAGAAGCATGGCCCACTGCCGGCGAGGTAGTTTCCGTCTCCGGCGGCACCTTCTCCGCTGAAGTGCCGGAGGCCTTGTGCCAGGACGGCTATGTGGCGGTCAAGGATGAGAACGGCAGCTTTGTGGTGGGGAAAGATCCCGCCAAGACCTTTGTGGCGCAGATAGGCGACAGGGAGTTCACCACGATCCAGGGAGCCATTGATGCGGCCGGCTCCGGTGACACGGTTCGGATCAAACCCGGGACCTATGCCGAGGATCTCACAATCAGCAAGAAGATCACGCTGCTTGGCAGCGGCGCGGGCGAAGCCGGCACGATCCTGACGGGAACGGTCAGTGTTGCCGCGGATGGCGTCACACTGGATGGCATCTGGTTCCAGCAGACCTATTCTGAGGAGGACTCTAAGGACCAGGGTGCCTGCAAATTAAAAACCACGGAAACGGGAACAAATCTTACCATCCAAAACTGCATTGTTCAGCGGATGACCGGCACTGCAATTCCCTATGGCGCCATTGTTCATTACGGCGCCGCCGAAGGAACCCTGACTCTGAAAAACACGGAATTGATCGCCCCTGTTGCCGGGACCGCAGACGAAATCAACAGTGCGTCTCCTTCTGTGATCGGCGTTGCTGCTTGGGCGCAAACCGGCGAGAATATCGACGAAGCGTGGAAGCTGGTTGTAACAGACTGTACCATCCGTACCAACGGATTTGCGGTGTTTGACCGTTGGAACAACGCCACCTATACCAATACGACCTTCACCGGACTGGAAGGCGTGGAGGGACTCGATGACATCGAGGTCAAAACGTGCTATATGGCGCTCAATAATCCCCATGCAAATGATGTGACATACGATCATTGCACCTTCCGGAACATGCGCAGCTGGGGAATGCTGGTTGCAGGCGAAGAGCTCACGGTGACAGACTGCACCTTTGATGGAACAAACCAGTCCCGTGCGATCTCTGTGGCCTATGGTACAATTGACAAGTGTACGATTACGGGGAACACCTTTGATCTGAGCGGCAGCGGCAGCGGAATTATGTTCAGCGGCGCGGTGACCGAAACCTCCACAATCACAGTTGCGGACAACACATTCAAAAACTGCAGCCAGGAGGGCGGA
>ENA-UEPH01001245-UEPH01001245.1-human-gut-metagenome-genome-assembly--contig:-NODE-1245-length-25199-cov-8.139678_pt1 | contig 25199 bp, 20 predicted proteins | sample MGYA00242891_ERZ507898 | MGnify/ENA primary metagenome ERZ507898 (study PRJEB26167, sample SAMN06115411) | human gut metagenome | host: Homo sapiens | place: China:Guizhou | collected 2014-10-15... | reverse complement strand
AGAAACTCCGCCGGATCTGTTCCCATCGCCTCCTTTAATGCAAGTATACGTCGATTTTCCAAAATTGTCAATATTTATTTTACATATTTACACAAAAATATTTGAAGAGAGGAGGGCGGTGACTGGTTGAAAATTTAAGAGCGACTGAGTATAATAAGACTGTAAAATGCTTTATTCAGGAAAAGAGGTCTGTATGGCAAAGTTTGTACCATTTATTATAAAAACAGACGGCAGTCAGAATATCAGTGTGAAAATCGTGCGCATGAAAAAGTCTGATGCGGTACAGACTGAAAAAGAACCCGTCTGGCAAACAAGCTGGTTGTCAGATTATATTCAGGATGATGCCTTTGAAAAGTATGCCTTAAAGACGAGTAATGGCGAATTGGTTGCGCTGGCTGCATACGAAATATTGGAAAATGACGTGATGGTCCATATTACCTACATTGAGAGCCAGCCGGAAAGCAATCCGACAATTGTCGGGCATTCTAAAAAGTATCAGGGCATTGGCCGGGTGTTGATTGCGTACGGAATCAAGTTGTCGATTGACCATGAATGCGGCGGGACGGTCACGTTCGAGGCAAAGGCTCCGGAGCTGGCAGAGCATTATGTCCGGGACTATGGAGCTTGTCCATTGCCGAGTTTTGGCGGAGCACCGCGTTATGAACTTTCTGGTGAGGCGGCAATGAACATCTTTGTAACTTACTTGAAATGAGGTGTGTTTGATGAGTGCAAAAGAATATTTTCAGCGTGATGCAGAGCGAGAGACATTTTATCGCACATTTTATCAAATTTGCAGACGCTTTAATGTCACATGGTCAACAGCAACACCGGAAGTCCGAGCTTTTATTGAGGAAGTTACCCGTGTGACTTATGAACGGGAAAAAGCAAAGCGTAACGGAGTTTCTCTTAGTACAGTGAAGCCGTTCTTTGGAGATGCAGCGTGTTAAAGAAACGGCGTATCACTGTTCCGAACGCTCTGCAATTTTGGCACCTGCCCAGGCTGCCATCAAGAACCCCCGCAAGTAATTGCGTGAGAGCTTGAGAGAGCACCAATAAAGTATATGAGCCGCCCCGGTTTCCGTAACAGGAAGCCGGGGCGGTTTTTTGCGCTCACGGAGGGGCAGATGAAAAACGCAGTATGAATATATACCATATAAAAATGAATATATGCTAAAATTTCGGGGAAATACTTGCATTTTCATTAAAATGGGTGTATTATAACACCTGCCGACGAAATGCCGACAATCAACAAGAGAGGGATCGATACTATTATGTCTTTGAAGAAGAAAATTGCTGCGGCTTTCATCGCCTGTGCGATGACGCTTGCCGTGGTTCCTTCCGCCTTCGCCTGCACGGCACTCTATGTCGGCAGCGACCTCACCGAGGATGGCACCACCATGTTTGGCCGGATCGAGGATCTGGGCACCAACGATTACAACAAGCTGTTCAACATCAGCCCCGCCAGGAAGCACACCGCGGGCGAGGTGTACGAGGGCTGCTACGGCTTTACCTACACCTTCACCCACGACAGCTACCGCTACACCGCCCGCCGGGACGACAACGGTCTGGGCGTCTGCCCGGACTGCGACAGCACCCACGAGCACACCCCCTATGAGGAGGCCGGCACCAACGAGAAGGGCGTCATGGTCTCTGCCACCGAGTCTCTCTACGGTACCGACGCCGTGCTGAGCGTAGACCCCTATGTGGACAACGGCATTGAGGAAGCCGAGATCACCACGGTGCTGCTGAGCGAAGCTTCCACGGCCCGCGAGGGTGTTGCCCTGCTGACCTCCATCTACGACAACGCCGGTGCAGCCGGCGGCTCCGGCGTGTTCATTGCCGACCAGAACGAGACCTGGTTCGTGGAGAACCTGACGGGCCACACCTACCTTGCCCTGAAGCTCTCCTCCAGCGTGGTCTTCATGCAGCCCAACATCGCCGCTATGGGCAAGATCGATCTGGATGACACCGACCATGTGGTGGCCTCTGCCAACCTGATCTCCGTGGCCCAGAAGGCCGGTACCTTTGTGGGCGACGCCGCTGCCAATGTCATCGACCTGGATGCCTCCTACAACGGCGACATCGCATCGGACCGCATGGCAGCAGGCCTGAACTACCTGTACGGCACCGACACCTTTACGAAGGATAACTACAGCGAGACCGACTTTGCTATCAGCAACGTCGGCGAGAACGGTGCCATCGTCCCGGTCTACTCCAACATCCAGCTGACCAAGAAGTTCTCGGTGGAGGATTCCATCCACTTCTTTCAGACCGAGCCCATCGGCAAGACGGGCAATGTGGAGACTCATCTGTTCCAGGTGAGCGCCACCGGCGATCTGAACACCGCCATTACCGAGTGGACCGCTTTTGACGACGACGTGTACAACGCCTTCGTCCCTTACTATCCGATGCTGACCACCGACACCGCAGATGTCTACAAGGTCTCGGTCCACACGGTCACCCGCTCCGACGAGCAGCCCACCGAGGGCGTCTGGTATCAGGATGCCAAGGGCCGCTACTATACCTACCCGGACGACTGGACCGACTCCTTCTACGGCGTGCGTGACGCCCTCTCCAACCTGCTGACCTACGGCAGCAATGGCAATCAGGTCACCGCAAAGGATCGGGCAGCAGCCAAGGCCAGCTATGCCGCGCTCCAGCAGGAGATCATGGCCGACTACGCCGATATGAAGGCCGCCGTTGCCGCCGCCGACACGCTTGAGGCCAAGCAGGCTGCCGCCACCAACGCCAGCAATGCCATGAGCCAGAAGGTGTATAACACCACTCTGAAGATGTACAATAAGCTCCAGGCCAAGACGGCCGCCCGGGCATGGGTCAGCTCTCTGCTGCACTGAGGCTTTGCAGCGCCTGAGGCGTTTCCCATAAAACCGCAGCGCCCCCGGTTTCCGTAACAGGAAGCCGGGGCGGTTTTTTGCGCCATGCACCGGAACCCCTCTCCCCCGGGCGGGGGAGAGGGACGGAGGGCCATGCGGCAGGGTCGTGATTTGGAGGATTATTATGTACAACTGGGAGAGCGTCTTCGGATGCTCTCCCTTTACTTTTGCAGGGCAGTCCGTGTGGATTGTCCTGCTTCTTTATATAAGGAGACAGATTATGATCTTTCATGCAATGACCGAACGCTACGAGGAGATCACGGTTTGCGGAAAGCCTGCGCTGTTTACCAGTATCCGCATCAAGAGAGATACTGTCCCGGACGGTCTGTATGCCTACGATGTCTGGCATGACGATAAGTGCCGGGGCATCCCTTGTGAGAGCGCACCCTTTGTACATTCAAAATGAGAATGCCGTGTTTCTTTTTTGTGGCTTGTGTAGGATGGACAACCATACCGTCCAGCCAAATCCGTATAATGAGGGCAGAAAAGTGACGGGATCATAAAACAGAAGGAGAAGAGCGTATGAAAAAATTTTTGATGGTACTGTTGAGCATTGCATTTGTGCTGAATCTTGCGATTGTGATTGGGCTGATTGGCGGATATGGTTCGCCACGCCGGGCTCTTTACACCATCACAGACGAGCTGATGAACAGTGCCTATCGGTTCAAAAGAGGTTGGCAATTTAAGAATAGTCTACCTTGACTTTTTATCGCAATTTTCAAAAATAGCGCCAATCAAAACGGCATATTTGCGATATGCAGTTTGCGGATGTTGCTTGTGCATTAAAAACGCAAACTGCTATAGAAGATGGACAGACAAGCTGTCCATCTTTTTTTGTATACTGGGGTTGTGCAAAAGAGACAAAATTTTTTTGTAATTCTGTAAAACGACAAAAGTTCACACAAAGAATTGCAGGGATAGTTGTGTTGTGTTACAATGAGCAGAGAAGGAGAATGGACCGTGCGTAATAGTAGATTGGACCGTATACTCTATATCCAACAGGTGCTGGTACAGGGCGGTGTGCTGAACAAACAGCAGACGGCTGACCGCTTCGGTGTCAGTGAGAAAACCATCCAGCGCGACCTTGACACCCTGCGCAATCATTTTGCAGACAGCGAGCCGCGCCGGGAAATCTTATACAACTCTGCAAAGGGCGGCTATCTGCTGGATGACACGCTTTCGCGCTTCCTCACCAGCAGTGAGATTCTGGCCGTCTGCAAGATCCTGCTGGAGAGCCGCTCCATGGTCAAGGAGGAGATGTTCCCGATTCTGGACAAGCTGATCAGGGCTTGCACACCGCTGGATAGGCTGAATCAGGTCAAAGACCTCATCAGCAACGAGCGCTTCCACTATGTCGAGCCACAGCATGGCCGGAAATTTATTGAAAGCCTGTGGGAAATCGGTACGGCAGTAGAAAATCACAATGTTATGGAAATTACCTACTGCCGCACCCACGATGGCGAGACCCGTGTGCGTACCATCGAGCCGGTGGGCATCCTGTTCAGTGAGTATTATTTCTATCTGGCGGCGTTCATTGAGGGCATCGACAAGGATAAGCACTTCAAAAATCCACAGGATAATTCTCCGACCATTTATCGCATTGACCGTATCCAGAACTGTAGGACACTCGACAGGCATTTTGCTCAAAGATACACGAATCGTTTTCAGGAGGGCGAGATGCGCAAGCGCATCCAGTTTATGTACGGCGGCGAGTTGCAGACCATCCGGTTCGAGTATACCGGGCCAAGTCTGGAATCGGTGCTTGACCGACTACCCACTGCAAAGGTTTTGCAGGTGACGGAAAAGGGCTGGATCGTGGAAGCCGAGGTGTTCGGGACGGGCATCGATATGTGGGTGAGAAGTCAGGGAGATTACATTAAAGATTATAAAACCATAAGGAGCGATAGAATATGAGCGAAATTCAGGTGGAAGTGTGTTTTACGGACAAGCTGGAGTCTGTCCGCGTGGGCGGAAAGAATATGGAAATCCCGAAAGCCGTGAAGGCAAAGCCCGTCGAGGAGTGGTTTGAACCGGCTGCGGGCCGCGTGAAGTGGAGCGGACTGGGCGCTGAAATCAAGAAGATGGATTTCAACGGAGAGAAGAATGCCGCGTACAGTTTCCTGTTCAACGGCCCGGAGGACAAAAAGCAGGAGTTTATGGCTTGTGTGGAACGCTTCTGCCTGGGCGAGGAAGCACAGCAGGAAACAAAAAAGAAGACTGTGCAGGACTACCTGCAGGAGGCTAAGAAAAATCAGCAGGCCGGCAATGCCGAAATGGCGTTCCAGCAGTATATGATAGCGGCCAGAGATTACGGACACCCCGAGGCACAGTTTGAGGTGGCACGGTGCTATCAGAACGGCACGGGTGTGAAAAAAAGCGAAGAAAATGCGCTCGTGTGGTACAAAAAGGCCGCAGAGCAGTGCGATGCCGAGGCACAGTGTGCACTGGGCGAGTGCTATTATCAGGCTCGGGGCGTTGAAAAGGACGACAAAGAGGCCCGCAGATGGTACGAAGCGGCGGCGACTCAGGGAAATGTGACGGCCCAGTATATGACCGGGCGGCTGTATGCGGAACTCTCGTACAATGTACCGGCTGTGAAGTGGTACACCAAAGCAGCAGAGCAGGAATGCCCGGAAGCGCAGTATGAGCTGGGTGTGTGCTATGAGGCCGGTGACGGCGTCGGCAAGGACGAGGCAAAGGCCGCAGAACTGTACCGTAAGGCGGCAGTGCAGGGCTATGCGGAGGCGCAGAAAAAACTGGGCAACTGCTATAGTTATGGCATAGGTGTCGCAAAAGATTTGGAACAGGCGTTTGAATGCTACAGCAAGGCGGCAAAACAGGGCAATGTGAAAGCGCAGTACAATCTGGGCGTTTGCTACGAAAATGGAGAAGGCGTAACAAAAGACATTGCCAAAGCGGTGGAGTGGTACCGTAAATCTGCAGAGCAGGGACTTGCGGCAGCACAGAGTCATCTTGGCTATTGCTACAAGAAAGGAGAAGGCGTAGAAAAAGACCCTAAAAAGGCTGCGATGTGGTGCGAGAAAGCTGCAGAACAGGGGTGGGCACAGGCGCAGTACAATCTTGGCTGTTGCTACGAAAATGGAGAAGGCGTAACAAAAGACATTGCCAAAGCGGTGGAGTGGTATCGCAAAGCTGCAGAGAGTGGTAATGTGAAAGCGCAATTCGCTCTGGGTGAGTGTTATTATTATGGAGATGGCATAGAAGAGAATAATGAAGAAGCCGTAAAGTGGTATCGGAAGGCAGCAGACCATGATAATGCTGATGCACAGTATAAGCTGGGAGCATGCTATATTTGTGGCGATGGCGTGGAAGAAAATAATGAAGAAGCCGCAAGGTGGTTTCAGAAAGCGGCAGAGCAAGGCAATGCAAATGCGCAGAACATGCTTGGTGAGTGCTATTATTATGGTTATGGTGTAGAAATGAATCATTGGGAAGCTGTGAAATGGTACGAGAAAGCGGCAAATCAGGGCAATGTGGATGCACAGTACAGTCTTGGGCGCTGTTATGGAGAGGGTACAGGCAAAAGAAAGGACTTTGCTGAAGCAGTAAAATGGTACGAGAAAGCAGCAGAAAACGATAATGCAGATGCACAGAATAGTTTGGGTTATTGCTATCAAAAGGGAAACGGCGTAATACAAGACCTTTCCAAAGCGGCAGAATGGTACCGGAAAGCTGCAGAGCAGGGAAACGCAAGAGCTCAATATAATATTGCAATATTATATGACAATGGATATGGCGTGACGCAAAACAAAGAAGAGGCAGCGAAATGGTACAGGAAATCTGCGGAGCAGGGATATGCACGGGCGCAATGTAACCTCGGCGTCTGCTATGAGTATGGAGAGGGTGTGACAAAAGACCTTTCCAAAGCGGCGGAGTGGTATCGGAAAGCCGCAGAGCAAGGCAATGATATAGCGCAGCACAATCTGGGTTTTTGTTATGCTAACGGCAGGGGCGTGACAAAAGACTATGTCAAGGCAGCAGAATGGTACCGGAAAGCTGCAGAGCAAGGCTATAGCAATTCACAGTATAATCTGGGTCACTGTTACGAATATGGCGAGGGTGTGACACAATCAAAGGCAACTGCGGCAGAGTGGTATCGGAAAGCTGCGGACCAGGGCGATGCTGATGCACAGTATAAACTTGGCGTGTTCTATGAAAATGGATACGGCGTGATAAAAGATGAAGCACAGGCCATGCAGTGGTACAAGAAAGCGGCCGATCAGGGCCATGAAAGCGCAAAGGAAGCCATTGACGGGATGGAGAGCGGCGGCCTTGGCTCTGCCGTCGCAGCCGGTGCGGCACTGGGCGGAGCTGCCCTGATCTGGAAGTTTTTGAACAGTTGACAGCAGAAAGGAAAATAAATCATGGCAGACGAGCTTGAGGTGCTTGAAAAACAGCAGCTTTCCGCGCAGCGGTCGCTGAATGACCTGACGGATCAGCTGACCCTTGCAGACCATCTGGTGTATAAAAAATATCTGACGGAACTGCAGAACTATGGCATGGTGGAGCTTTCTCAGCAGATGCTGGACGTGCAGGACCCTGCCCAGTGCATCCAGCTGTTCCAGCTGCAGAAACTGACCCTGAAAAAGGGCGAGGATATGTTCCAGAAGCTTTCTACGGTGTACTATTCCAGCATGGCGCAGGGCTGCAGTCTGGCGGTGATGATCGATGTGCCGGAGGAGAATGTCGGCGCGAATATCTATCTGGGTGTCCGGGAGGACCCCTTGAAAAAGAACATGAAGAGCCGCGATCTGGATACTTCCAGCAAGGCGCTGCAAAAGGTGCTGAGCTCCAACTTCCCCGGCTCTGAGACAAGAGGCATTCCGCGGCAGGAGGAAAAAGAGCTGCTGGACGGAGCCTTTGGCGATACGCAGGAAGCTGTGGCCTCGGTGTCCTGCGTGGCGGCACTGCGGGATAAATCCAAGACGGAAGACAAAGCTTTTGTGCAGGGCATCGAGCGCTTTATGGACGCCATGGACGGAGAGGTGTACACGGCGCTGTTTCTGGCAGAGCCTGTCTCGGCAGAAACGCAGGCGGAGATACGCAGCGGGTACGAAAACCTCTACAGCAGTCTTTCGCCCTTCCGCAAGAGCACATGGTCCTATAGCGAGAATCAGAGCACGGCTGTGATGGAGAGCCTGTGCAGCGGGACTTCCCACACCATCAGCGATACCGTCAGCACGACCACAACGGACGGCACGAGCCAGTCCTCCTCGGTGACGGATGGCACCCAGAAAACGAAAGGGGTCAGCGGCGGCATCAACGGCGGTGTCGGCAGCAGCTCCGGCACCTCGGTCACAAAGGTCTCGCCGGTGGCTGGCGGCATTGCAGGCATTCTGGGTCTGGGCGGCGCAGTAGCCTCGGTTGCGATTCCGGTGGCGGGTGCTGTTATTGGACCGCTGCTGGGCACGGCTGGCAGGGCCATAGGAGGCATGGCACCATCCAGAACGGCTTTCAACAGCATTGCCCGGAACATCGGCGGCTCCATGGGCGTAAACACCTCGTGGGGTACCAGCCACTCTGCCACCGAGCAGACCGGCACTTCGCACAGCACCTCCGATGGGACGTCGCATGGAACATCGGACACCATCAGCCAGCAGGAGAGCCACGGCACAACAAACACCCGCGGCATGGGCCGTACCCAGCAGGTCGAGCTGTGCAACAAATCGGTGGAAGAATTGCTGGAACGCATTGAAAACCAGCTCAAGCGCGCCAAGGAAAGCGAGGATTACGGCTGTTATAAATGTGCGGCTTATTTCCTTTCGTCTACCCCGTCTACGGCGATACTTGCGGCCAATACTTACCGTGCATTGATGGTGGGCGAGGGCTCCTCGGTGGAGAGCGGCGCTGTGAATGTCTGGCAGAACGATGAGGCACAGGTGGCCCAGCTGCGGGAGTACCTCAAGCGATTCATGCACCCGGTCTTTGCCCGTCCGCTGTGGGCGGGTGCGCCGGATAGCCTGCTTTACACGCCAGCAACACTGGTTAGTGGGCGGGAACTTCCGATGCACCTTGGCTTGCCCACCCGCTCAGTGCACGGCTTGCCAATCATCGAGCATGCGGAGTTCGGCCGCAATGTGCCGGACGAAACGGTGCCGGATGCGGACAAGATGGAGCTGGGCAAAATCTACCATATGGGCAGGGAGGAAAAAGCGGACCTTATCCTGAACCGGCAGGCAATGGCCTCCCATACCTTTGTCACAGGCTCTACGGGTACGGGCAAGTCCAACGCAGTCTACCATCTTCTGGACGAGATAACAAAGGATGGACGGACGTCGTTTCTTGTGGTGGAACCGGCCAAGGGCGAGTACAAGAATGTGTTCGGCAGCCGCGCGGATGTAAAGGTGTTCGGCACCAACCCCAGAGAAACTCCGCTGCTGCGCATCAATCCCTTTGCGTTCCCGCAGGACATCCACATTCTGGAACATATCGACCGTCTGGTGGAGATATTCAATGCCTGCTGGCCCATGTATGCAGCCATGCCTGCCGTGCTGAAGGATGCCATCGAGCGCAGCTACCAGAAAGCAGGCTGGGATCTGCGCAATTCGGAAAGTGAAAAGGGGGTTTTCCCGACCTTCTTCGACCTGCTGGATATTCTGCCGGGCGTCATTGAGGAATCGCACTACTCCAAGGACACCCAGAGCGATTATGTGGGCGCTTTGTGTACCCGTGTGAAGTCGCTGACCAACGGCATTTACGGCAGTGTGTTCTGCGCAGAGGACGCGCTGAGCGACGCAGAGCTGTTTGACTGCAATGTGGTCGTGGACCTGAGCCGGGTGGGGTCGATGGAAACAAAATCGCTGCTGATGGGCATCTTGGTGATGAAGTTACAGGAATACCGGATGTGCAGTAGCGAGATGAACAGCAGACTGCGCCATGTTACCGTGCTGGAAGAGGCGCACAATCTGCTGCGCAAGACGTCGGCGGAACAGTCGCAGGAAGGGGCAAATCTGCAGGGCAAGTCGGTGGAGATGCTGGCCAACGCCATTGCGGAGATGCGTACTTACGGCGAGGGTTTTATCATTGCGGATCAGGCTCCCGGCCTGCTGGATATGTCGGTCATACGCAACACCAACACGAAAATCATCCTGCGCCTGCCGGACGAAGAGGATCGCAAGCTGGTAGGTAAGTCTGCCGCCCTGAAGGAGGCACAGATCGACGAATTGTCCAAGCTGCCGCTGGGTGTGGCTGCCGTTTACCAGAACGAGTGGCCGGAGGCGGTGCTCTGCAAGATTGAGGCGTATCCCATGCCGGAAAATGCTGTTTACCACAAGCCTTCAAAAATGCCGCATGAAATCAACGCAGAGTTTGTATTTGGACAACTGGCAGCGGGCAAAGAGCTGGAACCGCTGGGCGTTTCGGAGATGGAGCAGCTGAAGCTCTGGCTGAAACGCCATGAGATGATGTTGAAGCCGGAGGACGGCCGCTACCTGGAACAGGTCTTTGCAGGCGGCGAACTGGATGTGGCTAAGACCCGGAAAGCTGTGTTTGATTTCTTTGGTGGGATTAGCACGGTCGTTGATTACTGTGCCGCAGCCGAAAAATCGTTCACACCCCGTAAAGAATTTCTGGAACAGTTGCAGGGACAGTACGGCCTGAAAGCTGCTGCCGCAGACTGGGTGCTGAATAGCGTGATAAGCATGGGCATGAGCCTAAACCCGGATGCAAAGGCTGTAGATAATCTAAGGACGAATTTTGAACAGCAGGGAGGTCGTGTGCTGTGAGGCGAGAAATCTCAGAAGCGAAACCGATGGAAGCAAAAATGCACATTGGGTTGGATGATGTCGTCAAACAGTCATTTGAGCGTCTACAGAAAGGCGCGATAGAAAAGCCAGAAGAAAAACTGGATGCTGCTACGGAAAAGTCATTTGCAGAGCTAGAAAAAGAGCTGGAATACAAAAATAACGATGATGGAATGCCGTACCGTATGGAGCAGGATCTTTTGTCGGATGCAGAGTATAAAAGAAACGGATATGAGTATACTACCGATCACCTTGGAAGGTTGTTTACAGCCGAAGGAGACCTGCATCTGAAAGAGCATGATGGTCGTCTGCAAATTAAAGACAGCATCCATGACATCGGTAAAGGATATGAAAAAAGCACAGATGACCGTGGACACGCGATTGCAGACCGCTTTGGTGGGGCAAACGATTTGGAAAATCTCATTCCGCAGGATTCTGGACTAAATCGGAACGAATTCAAAAATTTTGAGAATAAACTGGCACAGGAAGTGGAAGCTGGGAAAAAAGTCAATCTGAAATTGGAGATGCATTATCCGGGAGACTCCTTCCGCCCGGATGCCATTACTGCTGTGACAACGATTGACGGAAAGCAGGAAGTTAAAGTATTTCTGAACGATCAGTATTTATAAGTCCATTGCACTTTCGGGTTATTACAATCTCGGTCGATTGCACATACAATACAAGTATCACTTCACAAAACGGAGGGGACTTGTATTATGGTGGACTACGCCGACATCGGAAAACGCATCCGTGCCTGCCGCCTTGCAAGGGGCATGACGCAGGAACAGCTGGCCAATGAGGTCGGCGTTGTGGTCACGCATATCAGCCATATCGAGACAGGAAACTCCGTGCCCAGCCTGAAAACGCTGATCGACATCATCAACGCACTGGACTGCTCGGCAGACGAGCTGCTGTGCATCGAGATCAAAAAAGCAAAGCCGGTGTTCGACAGCTGGATGAGCGAACAGCTTGCAGATTGCTCTGCCGATGAGGCAAAGATCATCAAAGAAACGGTGGTCAGCCTGAAAAAATCGCTCCGAAAAGTGTACGGAAAGTCCTCTAAATACAGATATGACTAAAACTTCAAGAAGCTGAACGCTAGTTGGTAGGCATTAAGTGTTTGAAAAAGCACCCATAAAGTAAACGAACCGCCCCGGTTTCCATAGCAGGAAGCCGGGGGCGTTTTGTGTATGACTGCTCCTTGCAAACGCCGCCCATTCGTTCTATATGACAAGGCAAAACTGCCGGAATTCTATTTGCAGGAAGAAAATTTGGAGAAGATCATTGCGGAGATGGGGTAAAACACACTGAAAATTCACAAATAACGTATCATCGCTGCTCCCAACGCTCTGCAATTTTGGCACCCGCTCAGGCTGCGATTAAGAATCCGAGAGCGTAAGGATCTTGCAACGGCTCTCCGTTAAAAATCAAGTATAAAACAAGGCCCACCGTCAATTTTGGCGGTGGGCCTTGTTTGTTCATCTGGGTGATGAATTGTGTTTAATACCAATGCACGGAGAGTGTGCATCATATGTAGAATCAGGGAATTGTATTCAGTAAATTCAAAACGGCTTCCTGCTGGGGCGTAAGTACTACCGGGGCAGCCTCACTTCCCTCTGCCTTTGCAAAAAACTCGGAAAGCGTGATCTGAAAAGCATCTCAGATCTTTACATGCGAAGGAATGGACGGGATCGCAAAGGTCTAAAGTCCCCAAGCGTCCAACTTACAACAAAAATGAGACAGGCGACCCACCTTTCGGGAAGCCTGTCTCATTTTTCCGTTGGGGGCTATTTGCATTGCTGAGCAACAGCCCGGTTTGGAAACTCAGTGATCGAAGGAGAACGGGGGATTACTTAAAGGCTGATATCCTTTCCGCCATTGAGCTTGCTGAAGGCCAGCAGGGAAATGACGGTCAGGATGGTCATGATGGTGGACAATGCGGCTGCAGTGCCGTAGTTGCCGCGGATGACCTCGGTATAGATCGCTACCGTCAGGGTCTTGGTCTTGCCGGTATACAGGATGATGGCGGTGGACAGTTCACTGATCATGGTGACCCAGCTCAGGATAGCACCAGAGATGATGCCGGAAGCCATCATGGGAACCGTGATGCGGAAGAATGCCTTCATCTTGGAAGCGCCCAGCGAGATGGCAGCTTCCTCAATGCTCATGGGGATCTGCTGCAGGATAGCCACCGACGAGCGGATGGTATAGGGCAGACGCCGGATGATGAGGGCCACCACCATGATGAGCATGGTGCCGCTGATGAGGAGCGGGGGCTTATTGAAGCCGATGAGCAGCGCAATGCCAAGGACCGTGCCGGGCACGATGTAGGGGATCATCGAGAGGACGTCCACCACGTTGGTCAGGGCATTGCGGCGGCGCACCACCAGATAAGCGATAAGAACAGCCAGCAGCACGATGACGACCAGTGCCAGCAGGGGGATGATGATGGTATTCTGAATGCTGCGGCCCAGCTTGCCGATGGCGGTCTGGTAGCTCTGCAGCGAGTAGCCGTCCACAAAGATCTTACCCTGCGTGTTCTTGAACGAGGTGTAGATGACGTAGGCCTGCGGCATGATGGCGATGCCCACTACAAGGTAGACGACCAGATGCACCAGAGCGTTGATGCCCTTGCGAGCCTCCCGCTCCTCCACGGGGTGCATACTGTTCAGAGCGAAGGCGTTCTTGTTGGAAACGTACTTCTGGACGAGGAACACCAGCGTGGTGACGACGATAGCGATGACGGCGATAGCGGCTGCAAAGCCGTCGCTGCCGCCCACCTCGTTGATGAACTCAGTGTAAAGGACAACAGGGAAGGTACGGTAGCCCTCACCGATCAGCATCGGGGTGCCGAAGTCTGCAAAGGATCGCATGAACACCAGCAGAGCCGCAGCCAGCAGGGTGGGCATGATCAGGGGTACGACCACTTTGAAGAAGCAGGCAATGCCAGAGCATCCGAGGTTCTCAGCCGCCTCGATGAGGGAGTTGTCGATATTCTTCAATGCACCCTTGGCGTAGAGGAACACCAGCGGGAACAGCTGGAGCGTCATGACCAGCACGATGCCGCCGAAGCCGTAGATGTCCGGGATGGCGATGCCGAGGTTTTTGAAGAAGGCGGTGATGACACCGCTGCGACCCAGCAGCAGGATCCATGAGTAGGCACCGATGAAGGGAGCCGACATAGATGCCACCACAATGAGGATATTCAGCACCGACTTGCCCTTGATCTTAAAGATCGTGAACAGGTATGCCAGTGGGGTGCCAATGGCGATGGAGAGCACCGTCGCTGTGATGGACACCTTGAAGCTGTTGATCAGGGTATCGAAATAGTAGCTCTTGGAAAAGAACTTCGTGAAATAAGCCAGCGTGAAACCGCCGGTGTCGGGGTCCAGCACAGACTGGCGGATCAGGTATGCCATCGGGTAAAGCAGGAACAGTGCATAGAGTGCGATGGTCCCCAGCGTAATGGCTCCCCAGACATCAAGACGGAACTTATTATTGTTTTTCATAAGCGTCGCTCCTGATGAGATTGGTACCACCGTCCTTGGTAAAGACGTTGATCTTCTCTTTCTTGACCTTCAGCAGCACCTTCTCGCCCTTCTTGAGACCCTCGCCAATGGAGGACTCCTCTACGATCTCCACCGAGTCGCCCTGATCGGTGTCAATGGTGTAGTGGGTGTTGAGACCGAGGTAGGTGCACTCCTGCACGGTGCCGTGGATGCCATCGGTGCCGTCCTTGCAGATAATGAACTCCTCCGGGCGGATGGAACAGCGCACATCCTGCTCGGCAGCCTTGTCCAGAGCGTCGATGTGCTCATGGTAGCCGTCGGCAAAGGTGATGATGCCGTCCTTGACGTGGGCATTCACGATGTTGGTGCGGCCGATAAAGGTGGCAACAAAGACATTCTTCGGGCGCTGGTAGATGTCGCGGGGAGTGCCAACGTGCTGGATGACGCCGTCCTTCATAACGGCGATACGGTCGCTGATGGCCATTGCCTCTTCCTGATCGTGGGTGACGTACACGGTGGTGATGCCAACGCTCTTCTGGGTGTGGCGGATGACGCTGCGCATCTCGACACGGAGCTTTGCGTCCAGATTGGAAAGCGGCTCGTCCATCAGCAGCACATCCGGCGAGATGACCAGTGCGCGAGCCAGTGCGATACGCTGCTGCTGACCGCCGGAAAGCTGGTTGGGCATACGGTCGGCATACTGCATGATCTGCATCAGGTTCAGAAACTCATCCGTCCGCTTCTTGATCTCGGCCTTGTCCACCTTGCGGTTTTTCAGACCGAATGCCACATTGTCCCGGACGGAGAGGTTCGGGAAGATGGCATAGTTCTGGAACACCATGCCGATGTTGCGCTTGCTGGGGTCCATATCGTTGATGCGCTTCTCGTTGAAGAAGATGTCGCCGCCCTCAATGGAGTTGAAGCCTGCGATCATACGGAGAAGGGTGGTCTTGCCGCAGCCGGAGGGACCCAGCAGGGTGAACAGCTCACCATCTCCGATCTCCAGATTCAGGTCCGGGATGACCGTATTATTCCCGTAGCGCTTTACTGCGTCTTTGACTGATATTCTGCTCATACTAGCCTCCTGCTGCCCTTTGAATTACTTGCTCTGCAGATCGGTGAAGATCTCAGTGTACTTGTCCACCAGCTCTGCCTTGTGGGCGCTGACGTAGGGAATGTCCTCTTCGATGACATTGATGTCTGCCATCGGGGTCATGGCATCGTTGGTGGCAGCGTCCTTCATAACAGGACGGTTGGTCAGGGTGCTGCCCCAGATGTTCTGTACTTCCTCGCTCAGGATGAAGTCAATGAACAGCTTGGCATTGTCCATGTTCTTTGCGCCCTTGATGATGGTGGCAGAAGCAGGAAGGAAGACAGTACCTTCCTTCATGTAAACGATCTTGACAGGTGCGCCGTCCAGAACCAGCTGAGCACAGGGATCCTCATAGGACAGACCCACCACATACTCGCCATCGGCAACTCCCTTGTAAACGCCGCTGGAGCTTTCGCAGATCTTGCCGTCCACATTCTCAAACAGGTCGTGGACGTACTGCCATGCCTTATCATCCTCGTAGCCGCCCATTGCAAGCAGCATATTGGTCAGGTGTGCGAAAGCGGAAGAGGAGTTGGCGGGGTCGGCAGTGGCGATCTTGCCCTTCAGGGCCGGGTTCAGCAGATCTTCGTAGCCCTCGATCTTGATGTCACCGATGAGGTCGGTGTTGACGATGAGGACGCTGCCGTCCAGCACATTGCCGGTGATGAAGCCGCACTTGTTCTTGTAGGCGTCGATGACGTTTGCATCGTTGGCGGAAACATACGGCTCCCACAGGTCCTCGTTGGTGTACATCTGCGACCAGGAGCCGCCGAACAGGACATCTGCGTAGGGATCGTTCTTTTCGGACTGGATACGCTTGACCAGTTCGCCGGTGCCGGCCTGAATCAGCTCGACATTGACGCCGTATTTCTCCTCAAACAGAGGAATGGTGGCGTTCAGCAGGCCCTCAGAGTTGGGCGAGTAGATCACGAGGTCGCCGCCGCCCTGTGCAGCAGAACCAGAAGCGGCAGTGGAAGCAGCGGTAGAACCGGCAGAAGAGGTGCTGGCGGAGGAGCCGCCGCAAGCGCTCAGAGCAGCAGAAGCTGCGATAACACCGGTAGCCATCAGGAACGAACGACGAGAAATCTTTTTCATAGTAAAAACCTCCATTTTTTACCTGAAACCTTTCGATAGTCCCATTTTAATGCTTCTAGCACAAAAATAATACTCAAATTGCAGAACAAATGGAAAAAATACCGAACGGCGGCTGTTCGGTATTTTTTCATAGACACTTATTTCAAGGTGCTCTGGTACTCCCGCACCGAGCAGCCTATGTATTTTTTGAAAACGTGGTTAAAATATTTGTACTCACCAATGCCGCACTCCCAGCCGATTTGGGAGATGGGCAGTTTTCCCTTCCGGATGAGTTCCAGAGCGTTCTGAATACGGCAGCGGTTGAGGTAGTCAATGACCGTTGTGCCAAGCTCTTTCTGAAACTTCTGGTTGATGTACCGTTCCGAGTAGTGGAACTGTTCCTGAAGGTCAGCAAGTGTTATCTTGCTCCGGTAATTCTCTTTCAGATAGGCTACGATGCGCAGCACCAGCGGGTCAGTGACCTTATCTTCGCTTAATGGCGGCAGAGCTGTCCGGCTGCGGACGGCCTCTGCCTCGTCCTCCCGCTGTTGGAGGTACTGGTTATCCCCCGCAAGGCGGACAGCCTTCTCCAGCGCAGTACGCATCTCGTCCATGTCGAGAGGCTTGAGCACATAATCCGATACGCCGTTCCGGATAGCCTGCTGGGCGTACTCAAACTCCGAGTAGCCTGTCAGGATGATGGCGATATAGTTGAATTTCTCCCGGGTGTCGGCGATCATCTCAAGACCGTTTTTTACCGGCATGGTAATGTCGGTAATGACGATGTCAGGCTGCAGTTCAGCGATTTTTTCTTCACCTGCTGCCCCGTTCTCTGCCTCGCCCACCACCGAGCAGCCGCACTCCTCCCACGGTACCGAGTAGCGAATGCCCTTGCGGATGATCTCTTCATCTTCTACAAGCAGAACGCGATACATGGTTTACATTCCTCCCAGCCGGAGCTTGAGTTTCACCGTGAAGCCTTCGCCCTCGGTGCTGTCGATGGTCAGTCCGCTGTCACCGCCGTAGCCCAGCCAGATGCGGCGGTTGATGTTCTGCAGACCATTGTGCTCGATGTTCACTTCATCCGAGCGCAGGATGTCTCGCAGCTGTTCCAGCATTGTCTCGTCCACGCCTCCGCCGTTGTCCTCTACCGTGAAATAGAGCGCATCCTCCTCCAGCCAGCCCCGTACTCTTATATGGATGCAGGGCTTTTTCTGGAATCCATATTTGATGCTGTTTTCCAGCAAGGGCTGTAAAAGCAGCTTCGGGATGATGAACTCCATGCAGGCGTCGTCGATGTCGATCTCGTAGGAGAAATTCGCACCGAAGCGGGTGGACTGGATCACAAGGTAATCCTGCAGATATTTCAGATCATCTTTAACAGGGACATTGTGCTTTGTGTTGTTGATGCTGTAGCGCAGGATGCCGATAAACCGCCCGATCAGCTGCTGGGCTCGCTGGGGGTCTGTCGGGATAAGATAGCGGATATTGTCCAGCGTATTATAAATAAAGTGGGGATTGATCTGCGCCTGAAGATTCTGCATCTCCATCCGGTTGTTCACTTCGGCAAGAGCGATGTTGCGCTGGCTCAGCTCTTGAATGCTGCGGACCATCTTGTTGACCTGACGGGCGATCTCATCGATCTCATCGCCGGTGTCGATCTCGATGATGTGATCAGGGTCCTCCTTGCGGATGATGCGGATCTCCCGCACGAGGGTGTCCACCGACTTTACCATCTGCTCGGTCATAGCGTGCATGATACGGGCGAACATTGCTGCCCAGCTCAGTCCCAGCAGTACGATCAGGAGCAGACCCACGAAAAGATAACTGTAATTCGTGGGCGAGTAGATGAAGGAGTAAGCCAACACCGTGCCGTTTTCCAGCGAGCGGCTGCTGCGCAGATAGCGGTTCCCGTTCACTCGCATATACTGCGCCGCATCGGCGGGCAGATACTTGTTGGCGTTCTTCTGGGAGAGGAAGGAGGAGTTTGAACAGGCGATGACATCACCGTTGGGTTTGGTGAGGATAGCATCGTACTGGTACTGGCTGAACAGTTTTGTCCAGTCGTTCTCATTCAGATAAACTGCCGCAGCACCCTGATATTCGCCATCCCGGTAGAGCGGATGGATCATAACGTATTCTGAGCTGTTGGCTCGGAAGTGGTAGACCGTGGTGTAGACGGCCCGCATAAGATGGCAGGCGTTGTCCACAGCGATGCCGTTGAATTCCTGCCGGTGGAGATTCATCTCTCCCTCCGGAAAGGTCGTGAACCGAACATTTCCTTTGGAGTCGGTAAGGATGAGCTGTATCTCCACAAGAGCCGAGACGTTGTAATGGCTGATAAGATAACGCAGGTTGTCCTGATCCTTCCGCAGCTCGGAGAGGAACAGCTCGGTGTGTCCAGCGTCCAGCAGAAAGGCTGACGTGTTATCGTACACCTCATGGAAGGTGGAGGCGACGCTCTCCAGATGGTCTTCCCGCCGGGCGTTCTGGTTGAGAGCATTCACAACAGCGATCGCAATGCAGAACAAAAGACATCCCAGCAGCAGGCTTGAGATCAGCTTACGGGAGACGCTCTGCTCCAGCTCCTGCTGAAAGCGGCTCTTTTTGTAGGTGCGATCGCGGTGACGATGATCCATACTTTTTTCGCTCCTGCTCTTCGACAAACTTTGCCATACGTCGATTATAATGCCTTGAATCAGATGAGTCAACGGGCGTGCTGCTGTCATTTTTATTGCATAACACAAAAAACTGCCCGGAACGCTAGGAGAAGGTCGTTCCGGGCAATTTTGGCAGTACATGGAAAAGAATTTTTTACAGCATTTTCACGGTCAGAGCCTCGCTGGTGAGGTCCTGCGCGGTGTTGCTATGGGCAGGGTCATCCAGCATATACCGCAGCACCAGAACTTCGCCTACATAGAGGAATGCTGCCTTGATGGGGATGCTGCCGGAGTCCAGCGGGCTTTCCTGTGCGCCGCAGAGAAGGACGACATCTGCGAGCAATGCGCCGGGGGAGTCCTCGTAATGGGTCAACAGGATGATTTTTGCCCCGGCGGCCTTGGCGGTGCGCAGTGTCTCCATCATGTCGCGGGTCGCGCCGGAGTAGGAGACGAAGAGCACAACGTCGGCCTCGTTCATCAGACTGGCAGTCAGCAGCTGTAAATGGCTGTCGCCTGCGGTGCGGAACTTGGTGGAAAGGCTGGCGAAGCGGGCGCAGATGTCGTTTGCCAGGAGCATACTGCCGCCCTGTCCGAGGCAGAACACCTGCCTGGCCTCCTGCATCAGGTGTACGGCTTCGTCCACGGCCTCGGTAGAGAGGGCGTTCTGGGTGCCGTTGATGGCGGTGAGAAAGCGGGCGTATGCGTGCTCGCAAAGTTCTGCGGTGGTAGCACCGGGCTGCAGCTCCCTCTGGCTGGAGGGTGTGCCGGTGGCGTTGGCCTGCGCCAGCGCAATGCGCATCTCATGGTAGCCGTCGAACCCCAAAGCCCGGCAAAACCGGAACACGGTCGCCTCGGCGACGTTGCACTCCCGGGCCAGCGAGGAAATGGAGAGATACTGCGCTTCGTCCGCATGCTGCAGCAGGTAGTCAGCGACCGCGTGACCGGATCTGGTCAGCTGGTCCTGTCGTTGATGCAGCAATTCCCAAAAATTTGTACCCATGGTCAAGCTCCTTCGAGCGGGCCGCAAGGCCCGCACTATTCCTTATACCTTCTTTTGCCCCCTTCCGCTGCACAGGGAAGGGGGCATCTTTATAAAAAGTATAAAAGAAGTTTGGCCGCTTGACAAGTGTGCCTTTCGCCATAATTCGGAAGAAAAAGCTGTGCAGAGCATCTAAAAAACGAGGAAAAGTAGGACTTTTTGATGAAAATAAATTTCAAAATTGCGGCAAGAAGAACGAAAATGATTTTCAAACCGAAAATGACAAACGACGCAGAAATGATTACAAAACGGCTACAGCTGGCGATAAAACTAGTGAAAGTGGCCAAAATCTGGCTGGTATCCCAGATATTTGTGCGGAATAGACAAGAAAACTTTCTGAAAATTGTGTATGCGACCGATGGACAAAATGAAAGAAGTTTTCTATAATAAGGCCAACAAGAGCGGTCAGGGATGAAGGACCGCCGATATGATGATAGGTAAGGAGAACTTATTATGAAGAACGCCATTTCTCGTCGCTCCTTCTTGAAGGCCGTTGGTATTATGAGCGCAGCGGGTGCGCTGGCTGCCTGCGGCGGCAAGTCCGCTTCTACCAGCACGGCGGCTTCTACTGCTGCTTCCACTGCCGCTTCCGGCTCTGCATCCGGCGCAAGCATCAAGCTGTGGACATACCCCATCGGCGGCTGGGGCAAGGACGAGACCGTGCAGGAGCTCATCGCCAGCTTCAACGCAAAGTATCCTGACATTAAAGTGGCCGTTGAGTATCTGGACTACACCAACGGCGATGACCAGGTGAACACCGCCATCGAGGGCGGCAGCGCACCCGACCTCATCATGGAAGGTCCCGAGCGTCTGGTGGCCAACTGGGGCGCAAAGGGTGTCATGGCTCCGCTGAACGATCTGTGGACCGACGACGCCAAGAAGGACATTTACGAGTCCGTCAACTCCGCCTGCCACAACGACAAGGGCGACTACTACGAGTACCCCCTGTGCATGACCGCACACTGCATGGCCGTCAACATGACCAAGGTCAAGGAAGTGGGCGCTGACAAGTATCTCGACACCGATAAGCACACCTGGAGCACCGAGGGCTTCCTGAATACCGTTGACGCTCTGTACAAGGGCGGCTACGAGAATGTGGCAGCCATCTACTGCGGCGGTCAGGGCGGCGACCAGGGTACCCGCGCTATTATCAATAATATGTACGGCGGCACCTTCACCGACGACGCTCACACCAAGTACACTGCAGACTCTGCCGAGAACATCAAGGCCATCCAGACCCTGTACGACACCGACGGCATCAACTTCGACGCTTCCATCGCAGGCGGCGACGAGATCACCCTGTTCCGCAACGGCACCCTGCAGATGGCTTTCTGCTGGAACATCGCTCAGCAGCTCAACAGCGACAACAACGACGCCGGCCTGACCAACGATGGCGACGAGATCATGCCCATGGCATTCCCGACCGAGAGCGGCGACCCGAAGCTCTGCGGCGGCATCTGGGGCTTTGGCGTCTTCGACAACGGCGATGAGGCAAAGATCAAGGCAGCCAAGACCTTCATTGAGTTCATCGCTGCTGACCCTGACCAGGTGAAGGACAGCGTCCTGGCTTCCACCTACTTCCCGGTCCGCGCCAGCGTGGGCGACATCTACGCCGACAACGCCATCATGAGCGAGTACACCAAGTTCATGGCCTATCTGGGCGACTACTACCAGATCACTCCGGGCTGGGCAACTGCCCGCACCGAGTGGTGGAACATGCTCCAGCGTGTAGGCACCGGCGAAGACGTTGCCACTTCCGTCGCAACCTTTGTCCAGAACGCCAACGCAGCCGCCGCCGAAGCCTGAGCTTTTCCGCCTGAGGGCAAATAAGTAATGACTGCCCCTCCCTCGAACATCCCGGCGAGGGAGGGGCTTTTTGTGTGAGACAAGCACCCAATCCGAACGAAAGGTCTGGTGATTTCTTTGGCTGCAAAGACTGCAAGCATCAAAGAGCCGAAGCGCAGCAGCGCACTGGTTCGGCAGGAGACCATCGCTTCCTACCTGTTCCTTCTGCCCAGCCTCATCTTTTTTCTCGGCTTCGTCATTTACCCCATGATACTCTGCGTGGTCACGAGCTTTTTTGACTCGACCATGAACCGTGCCGACATCTTTGTGGGTTTTGCCAACTACGCAGAGCTGTTCGCAGACCCCATCTTCATCGGCGCTTTGCGCAACACCTTCATCATCGTGGTCGTCTCGGTGCCTGTGACCTGTGCGTTCTCGCTGTGGGTCAGTTCGGCCATCGTCGATTTGCCCGAGTGGACCACCAGCCTCTTCCGCTGCGTGTTCTACCTGCCGGTCGTCACCGGCTCGGTGGCTGTCACCGTCGTGTGGAAGTGGATGTACAACAACTACTACGGCATCTTCAACTATCTGGGCAAGGCTGTGGGCCTCATCGACAAGAACATCAACTGGCTGGGCGATGAAAAATACGCTCTGGGCTGCATCATCCTCATCCTGCTCACTACTTCTGTCGGCCAGCCCATCGTGCTGTACGTTTCCGCACTGGGCAACGTAGACCAGTCCATCGTGGAAGCCGCTGAAGTGGACGGTGCCACCGATTTCCAGTGCTTCTGGCGCATCAAGTGGCCCGCCATCATGCCCACCACCCTGTACATCCTGGTCATCACGACCATCAACTCCTTCCAGTGCTTCGCGCTGATCCAGCTGTTGACCTCCGGCGGCCCCAACCACAGCACCGATACCATCATGTACTACATCTACTACACTGCATTCAAGCTCTACCGCTATGGTTACGGCAACGCAATGGGCGTTGTGCTGGCTGTTATCATCGCCATCCTGTCGGCTGTCCAGTTCAAGTTTGGCAGTCAGGATCATTAAAGGAGGTGCCGGGCAATGACTGCAACTGCAAAAAAACAGAAACCGTTGAAGCGTCACCCCAGCAAGCTGAAAAAGATGAGCGCTTACATGATACTGACCCTCATCCTTATCAGCATCGTGGCCGTGCTGTTCGCGTTCCCGCTGTACTGGATCATCACCGGTTCCTTCAAGACCGGCGCGGCCATCAACTCCACGACCCCCGAGTGGTGGCCCAGCCAGTGGGTGCTGACCAACTACCAGAAACTTTTCGCAGGAAAGAGCGCACCCCTGTGGCAGCTGGCCGTGCCCTTCAGCCACTCTTTCAGCGCGGATGGAGAGCCGATCTACTTTTCCGTCGGCCCAACTGCTCCGGCCGCGCTGCGCTGGATGATCAACACCGTGTTCATGGCCGTCATGTCCATGATCCTCACCTGCATCACCGCCGCAATGGCAGGCTATGCGCTGGCAAAAAAGCGCTTCGTCGGCCGCAAGCTGCTCTTCACCCTCATCGTCTGCGCAATGGCCCTGCCCAAGCAGGTCATCCTCATCCCGCTGCTGCGTGAGATGAGCGCACTGAACCTTTACAATACCATCTGGGCCGTCATTTTCCCCATCGTGGGCTGGCCCTTCGGCGTCTTTTTGATGAAGCAGTTCAGTGAGGGCATCCCCACCGAGATGCTGGAAGCGGCCCGTATCGACGGTGCCAGCGAGGCGCGCACCTTCGTCAGCGTCGTGCTCCCGATGGTCAAGCCGGGCATCGGCGCGCTGGCCATCTTCACCTTCATCAACAGCTGGAACGATTACTTCATGCAGCTCATCATGCTGTCCAGCACCAGCAACCTGACGATCTCGCTGGGCATCGCAAAGCTGCAGGCGGAGAACAGCACCGACTTCGGCCTTATCATGGCAGGCGCCGCTCTGGCCGCTGTGCCGATCATCATCATCTTCCTGATCTTCCAGAAGTACTTCACCAAGGGCATCGCAATGGGTGCTGTCAAGGGCTAAAATCCCGACCGCCGCCTGCGGCGGAAACAGGGAGGGATTTTTGGCGCCGCGGTCAGCAGGACGCGAGTGCCGCACCAAGGCACGAAGCGGACGCTGGGAACCGCAAGAGGGCGCTGCTGCCGTTTCCCGAACAGAGAGCGTGCAGGGCTTGAAGATTCAGGAAACAGGGAGAAATTTTTGGCGCCGCGGTCAGCAGGATGCGAGGCCCGCCCAAGGGCCGAAGCAGACGCTGGGAACCGCAAGAGGGCGCTGCTGCCGTTTCCCGAACGGAGAGCGTGTAGGGCTTGAATCATCAGAAAGGACATGGACAAATGAAAGACATTACCAAGTATCAGGGCGTTATCCCGGCCTTCTATGCCTGCTACGACGCAGAGGGCAATATCTCCACCGAGGGCGTCAAGGCACTGACCCGCCACCTGATCGCCAAGGGCGTCAAGGGCGTTTACGTCGGCGGCTCCTCCGGCGAGTGCATCTACCAGCACCCGGATGAGCGCAAGGCCGTGCTGGAGGCCGTCATGAGCGAGGCCAAGGGCAAGATCACCGTTATTGCCCACGTCGCCTGCAACAACACGGCGGACTCCGTCGAGCTGGCCGCCCATGCTGAAAAGTGCGGCGTTGACGCCATCGCATCCATCCCGCCGATCTACTTCCACCTGCCCAACTACGCCATCGCGGACTACTGGAACGCCATGAGCGCCGCCGCGCCCAACACCGAGTTCATCATCTACAACATCCCGCAGCTGGCCGGTACCGCCCTGACGATGCCCCTGCTGAACGAGATGCTCAAGAACCCCAACGTCATCGCGGTCAAGAACTCCTCGATGCCCACCCAGGACATCCAGATGTTCAAGGATGCCGGTATTCAGGCGCGCGGTGCGGACGGCTTCGCCGTGTTCAACGGCCCCGATGAGCAGTTCGTCTCCGGCCGTGTCATGGGCGCGGACGGCGGCATCGGCGGCACCTACGCCGTCATGCCCGAGCTGTTCCTCAAGATGAACGAGCTGATCGAGAAGGGCGACATCCCCGCTGCCCGCGAGATCCAGTACAAGGCGGACCGCATCATCTACAAGATGTGCGAGGCCCACGGCAACCTGTACGCGGTCATGAAGGAGATCCTGCGCCGTATGTACGGTCTGGAGCTGGGCGGCGTGCGCGCACCGCTGCCGGGCCTGATCCCCGAGGATGAGCCCATCGTTGTCGAGGCGCAGAAGATGATCGAGGACGCCGTCGCGGCCCTGTAAGAGGTGTGAAATGATCGTAGATTCGTTTGATTACATTGCCTGCTACAAGGGTCTGCACCCGAATCTGGACAAGGCCATCGACTGGCTGAACAGCCACACGC
>ENA-UEPH01001233-UEPH01001233.1-human-gut-metagenome-genome-assembly--contig:-NODE-1233-length-25399-cov-6.494392_pt1 | contig 25399 bp, 24 predicted proteins | sample MGYA00242891_ERZ507898 | MGnify/ENA primary metagenome ERZ507898 (study PRJEB26167, sample SAMN06115411) | human gut metagenome | host: Homo sapiens | place: China:Guizhou | collected 2014-10-15... | reverse complement strand
CCCACTGCTGCCTCCCGTAGGAGTCTGGGCCGTGTCTCAGTCCCAATGTGGCCGTTCAACCTCTCAGTCCGGCTACCGATCGTCGCCTTGGTGGGCCATTACCTCACCAACTAGCTAATCGGACGCGAGGCCATCTCAAAGCGGATTGCTCCTTTTCCCTCTGCTCGATGCCGAGCCGTGGGCTTATGCGGTATTAGCAGTCGTTTCCAACTGTTGTCCCCCTCTTTGAGGCAGGTTCCTCACGCGTTACTCACCCGTTCGCCACTCGATTTGAAGAGCAAGCTCCTCATCTCTCGTTCGACTTGCATGTGTTAGGCGCGCCGCCAGCGTTCGTCCTGAGCCAGGATCAAACTCTTTATAAATGATATTTATCACTTAAAAGTGTTAAATCTTGTTCGCTCAGCACGCAATCGCTTGCGTCCTGTGTGAATTACTTTTGGAATTGTTTTAAGTGTTTTTCCAAACACATAAAGGTTCCTTACAAGTTTTTCGATATTGTTCAATTTTCAAGGTCCTGTGCGCCTCAGCCTTGTGGCTGACGACCTGTTTATTTTACCACCGAAGTGGTTTTTTGTCAAGTCTTATTTTTTAGAAGCTTTTGAACTTTCTGAACTTGGACATCCAAGAAGTTTCTCAGAACAAACTGGAACTTTTCAGCGTCTATTGGTTCTTTTCAAGGGCTTCCTGCTGTGGCTTCGGAAGTCATTCTTTTGCCTCAGCGCTTGGCGCTCAAGTATAATACCACACCCCCGCCTCCTTGTCAACACTTTTTGACAACTTTTTTCCAATTTCTTTGCAGAGCAAAGAATCCCCCCTGTTTTTCACCCGTTACAAGACGCTCCTTTTTTCTTGACAAGACTGTGCACAGAACGTATTATGGAGTTATCCCCGTATCCTGTATAAGGTAGCTATACTTATTACATAAAGGAGAAGCGCCATGTCCTGTGTCAATATCCGCGGCTGCTGCATCGGCGAGGGCCGCCCCAAAGTTATTATTCCTATTGTAGAGCCCACGGAAACCGCCGTTCTTGAAAAAGCTGCCGAGTTTTCCACATTGCGCGCCGATTGTGTGGAATGGCGTATTGATTGCTTTGAAGGCGCAAAAGACCTTCCGGCTATCGTGCACTGCGCCGCGAAGCTCCGTGTTGCCTTGAAGGATCAACTGCTTCTTTTCACCTTCCGCACAAAATCCGAAGGCGGTAAAGTCGCTCTGGCCCACAAAGAGTATCTTCATTTTATCCGCACCGTTTTTGCCACCGACTGCGCCGATCTGATCGACATTGAATTTTTCACTGCAGGCGCAGAGCTTCCCGCGCTGATCGAAGATGCCCACACCGCCGGGGCTGCAGTGGTGTGTTCCAGCCACGACTTCCATAAAACGCCGCCGCGCGCCGAACTGGTGAGCCGCATGGTTGCCATGCAGCAGGCCGGGGCTGATCTGCCCAAGCTAGCTGTGATGCCCCAGAGCCGTGCCGATGTGCTGGAGCTTCTGGCTGCCACCGCTGAAATGGCCGACCGGCATCCGGAGACTCCCATCATTACCATGAGCATGGGAGCTCTGGGCGCTGTGAGCCGCCTTTCCGGCGAAGCCCTTGGCTCCGCCATGACCTTTGCCAATCCCGGGCAGGCCAGTGCACCGGGGCAGGTATCGCTGGACATCGTAAATGAAGTACTGGATGCACTGCATTTGTAACCAACAACTCGGAATTTGTGGAGGAAACAAACATGGAAGATAATAAATCAACGAATGTCAAGAAAACGGTAAAATCAGGAATAACTTTTGGAAGTGCATTAGCTATGGTTATTAGTTATACAACGTGGAAGTCTGTCGGTTGGGCGATTTTTCATGGATTACTTAGTTGGGTATATGTCGTATATTTCCTTTTGCGTTACTAAATTCCAGTTTGTCGCACATCCTGCCTAAAACAAAAACCGGAACGATCGTCCCTTTTTCGGGTGGATCGTTCCGGTTTTTATGTTATATTGAAAATCGTTTTATGCCAGCTTGGCTTCCAGACGGGTGCGGATGGCCTTGATAAAGCCCTCGCTGTCCACGGCGGTGGGGGTGATGCCCTCAGCCAGACCGCACAGGTCTTTCGTCATGATGCCGTCGTTCAGGGTCTGCAGGCTGGCGGCTTCCAGTGCCTCGCCAAACTTCACCAGCTCCGGCAGGCCGTCCAGTTCACCGCGCTTCTTAAACGCGCCAGACCACGCAAAAATGGTAGCCATGGGGTTAGTGGAGGTCTTTTCGCCCTTCAGGTACTTATAGTAATGGCGGGTGACGGTACCGTGGGCGGCCTCGAACTCGTACTTGCCGTCCGGACTGACCAGCACGCTGGTCATCATTGCCAGAGAGCCAAAGGCGGTGGAGACCATATCGCTCATCACGTCACCGTCGTAGTTCTTGCAGGCCCAGACAAAGCCGCCCTCGCTGCGAATGACGCGGGCAACGATATCGTCAATGAGGCTGTAGAAGTAGGTGATGCCTGCGGCCTCGAACTTTGCCTGATACTCGGTGTCGTACACTTCCTGGAAGATATCCTTGAAGGTGTGGTCGTACTTCTTGGAGATGGTATCCTTTGCGCCGAACCACAGGTCCTGCTTCACATCCAGTGCATAGTTGAAGCAGCTGCGGGCAAAGCTGCGGATGGAATCATCCTTGTTGTACTGGCCCTGCAGAACGCCAGCGCCCTCAAAGTCAAACACGGTGGCGCGCTGCTCAGAGCCATCGGCACCGGTGAACACCAGTTCAGCCTTGCCTGCACCCGGGATGCGGAACTCAGTGCACTTGTACACATCGCCGTAGGCGTGGCGGGCAATGGTGATGGGCTTTTTCCAGTTTTTGACCACCGGCTTGATGCTGTCGATCATGATGGGTGCGCGGAACACGGTGCCGTCCAGCACAGCGCGGATGGTGCCGTTGGGGCTTTTCCACATCTCATGCAGCTTATACTCATCCATGCGCTGGGCATTGGGAGTGATGGTGGCGCACTTGACCGAAACGCCGTACTTCTTGTTGGCAAGGGCGGCATCCATGGTCACCTTGTCGGCGGTAGCGTCGCGGTTGGGCAGGCCCAGATCGTAATATTCGGTCTTGAGGTCCACAAACGGAAGGATCAGTTCGTCCTTGATCATCTTCCACAGAATGCGGGTCATTTCGTCGCCGTCCATCTCGACGAGGGGCGTGGTCATTTTGATCTTTTCCATAGCAGGGTTCCCTTTCCTCTCTTTGGATCGTTTCTCCAGCCGCGCTGCACTGCCAGATGCCGCGCGGGCAGTTCGGCAGAATGTTTATTTGCGGTAAGCGGCTGCCAGCTTTTCAAGGGCCGGCAGGCTGCGCTTGACCTTTTCGGTATCGATGCAGTAGGCAAGGCGCACATAGCCCTTGACACCGAAGCTGTCGCTGGGCACCAGCAGCAGGTCAAACTCCCGGGCCTTCATGCAGAAAGCGTTGGCGTCCTCTTCCAGAGCCTTGGGGAAGATGTAGAAGGTACCGCCGGGGCGCTCCACCTCAAAACCCAGCGCGGTGAGCTTATCGTACAGCAGGTTCATGTTGGTCTCATACACACTCAGATCACTGGTCACATCCTGACAGCGGCTTACGGCCCGCTGGATGATGCTGGGCGGGCAGTTGTGGCCGGTGAAGCGGGAGATCTGGGCCATCATGTCCACCAGCACATCCTCGCCCTCACAGCCCGGACGCACCGCCACATAGCCAAGGCGCTCGCCGGGCAGGCTCAGGCTCTTGGAATAGGAGAAGCAGGTGAGAGTGTGGGGGTAGAACGCCGCCGGGTAGGGCACCTTTTTGCCGTCGAATGCGATATCCCGGTAGGGCTCATCGCTGACGAGGAAGATGTTGTGGCCGAATGCCCGGCTCTTTTCGGTCAGGATCTCTGCCATGCGGGTGAGCGTCCCGGCAGAGTAGACCACGCCGGTGGGGTTATTGGGGGTGTTGATGAGCACATAGGTGGTCTTTTCGCCGATCATCTGCTCGAATGCGTCCAGATTGGGCTGGAAGGTCGGTGCCTGCGGCGGCACCACCTTGAGGACTGCCCCGGTGCCCGCCACATAAGGGCCGTACTCCGGGAAGTAGGGCGCAAAGGTGAGCACCTCGTCGCCGGGCTGCGTGACCGCACGGATGGCATGGGCAATGGCACCCGCCGCACCGGTGGTGGGGAAGATGTGCTTCTGCTCATAGGGCAGGCCAAAGGTCTTTGTCAGGTGCGCTGCCACATCGGTGCGGAAGCCCGGGTCACCCTGACTAGGGCAGTAGCCGTGCAGGTTTACCGGCTCTTCGTTGGCCAGCAGGTCCTGCATGGCGGCAGTGAACTCCTGTGGGCAGGGCACGCTGGGGTTGCCCAGCGAGTAATCGAACACATTCTCATATCCGATCTCTGCGGCACGCTGTTTGCCGTACATGAAGGTCTCGCGGATGACGCTCTTATTGCCGAGCATCGCGCGGTAGGTCTCATTCAGCATAATACTTCCCCCTGAGAGTTTATTTGTGGGCAGCCGTATAGCTCTGTTCCACCTTGATGATGCAGCTGTAGGCTGTATCCTGTTCCTTGATGAACTGTTCCAGCTGTGCCAGCAGCTCTACCTTATCCCCTGCATAGCCTGCCGGCAGCACCAGATCGAACAGCACGTTGGTGTGGGTCCTGCCCGGCACGATGCGCAGATCGTGCAGCGAAAGGGCCGGGTCGAGCTGGCGCAGCTTTTCGGTCAGGCGGGCGCGCAGCACGCCCACGGCAGAATCCGAGGTAACGATGGGGTCGTAGTGGATGGTAACCAAAAGCCGGTCATTCTTAAAAAAGTCCCGCTCAATGTTGTCGATCAGGTCGTGTGCCTCCAGCGGGTCCTGCTCGGCGGGCAGCTCCACATGCAGGGAGGCGAACTGGTGTCCCGGGCCGTAGTCGTGCACCATCAAATCGTGCATTCCCAGCACGCCGGGATAGGAGAGCACCTTCTGCTCGATGTGGTCCACCAGATCCTCGCTGGGGCTTTCGCCCAGCAGCGGGCTGAGCGTATCCATCACAAGGCCCCAGCCGGAGATCAGGATGAACGCCGCCACGCCTACACCCATCAGGCCATCCAGCACATCCCAGCCGGTCACGCGGCACAGCACCGCTGCAACGAGCACCGCGCTGGTGCTCAGCACATCGTTGCGGCTATCCGCAGCAGTGGCAATGAGGGTCTCGGAGCCGATGATGCGCCCGATGGTGCGGTTGAAGCCGCTCATCCACAGCTTGACGAGGATGGATGCGATCAGCACGGCCACCGTGAGCCAGCTGAACACCACCGGGGTGGGGTGCAGCACCTTGACCACCGATTCCTTCAGCAGCGAAAAGCCGATGCCGAGAATGGTCACGCTGACTACCAGCCCCGCCAGATATTCATACCGGGCATGGCCGAAGGGATGCTCTGCGTCCGGGGCCTTGCCGGCCAGCTTGAAGCCCACCAGACTGACCACGTTGGACGAGGCATCCGACAGGTTGTTCAGGGCATCTGCCATGATGGCAATGGAGCCGAACAGAGTGCCTACGGTCAGCTTGCCCAGACACAGCAGCAGGTTGCATGCCACGCCCACCCAGCAGGCAAGGTTGCCGTAGGCGGCGCGCACCTTAGGGTCCTGCGCATGGTCGGGCTGGCGGATGAAAAGACGAATCAAAAACTGAGTCATAACGGTCCTCCATGGGCAGCGCTGGACACCTGCATACCCTGTCATCGCTTATAGTATAGCATTTCGCTTTATCGTTTTAAAGTATTTTCCGAAAACTTTTGCCCGGTATAGAAAGGCCCCGGCAGAGCGGGATGCCCTGCCGGGGAGCTTTATGGGAACGGTAAACCGGGATTTTCGGATGAATTACTTCTCAGAAGGCTTGCTCAGGTCCACGCTGCGGATGATCTTGCGCACTGGCAGGATGCTCTTGGCGTTCATGGACAGCTCGTCCACACCCATGCGCAGGAAGGTCTCGGTCAGGGCGGTGTCGGCACCCAGCTCACCGCAGATGCCCACCCAGATGCCGTGGCGGTGGCCCGCCTCAATGGTCATCTTGATGGCACGCAGCACAGCGGGATGGTGCGGGTTGAAGAACGGCTCCAGCTTTGCATTCTGGCGGTCCAGCGCACAGGTGTACTGGGTCAGGTCGTTGGTGCCGATGGAGAAGAAGTCGCACTCGGCAGCCAGCTCGTCCGCGATCAGCACAGCGGCGGGGGTCTCGATCATAGTGCCTACCTCGATGTTCTGGCCCATCTTCACGCCCTCGGCGGTCAGTTCTGCGCGGCATTCTTCCAGAACAGCCTTGGCATCCTGCAGCTCCCGCAGGCTGGTGATCATGGGGAACATGATGCTCATGTTGCCGTAGGCAGAAGCACGCAGCAGAGCGCGCAGCTGGGTCTTGAAGAAGTCCCTGCGGGTCAGGCAGATGCGGATGGCGCGGTAGCCCAGAGCGGGGTTCTCCTCGTGATCCAGCTTCATGTAATCGACGGTCTTATCGGCACCGATGTCACAGGTGCGGACGACCACCTTGCGGGGAGCCAGACTCTCCACCACCTGCTTGTAGGCCTCGAACTGGTAGTCCTCGGTGGGGAAGTCCTTGCAGTTCAGGTAGACGAACTCAGTGCGGAACAGGCCTACGCCGCCGGCATCGTTCTGCTGCACAGCACCCACATCGCTCATGCCGCCGATGTTGGCAAAGACATTGATGGTCTTGCCGTCCAGCGTGGTGTTGGGCTTGCCCTTCAGCTCCTGCAGCAGGGCCTGCTTCTTCTGATCTTCCTGCTGGCGCTTCTTCAGGCTCTTGAGCAGGTCGGGGGTGGGTTCAACGTAAACGCAGGCGTTGTAGCCATCGATGACCGCCATCTTGCCGTCCCAGTCGTCCTGAATATCCTTGCACTGGATCAGGGCAGGGATGTTCATGCTGCGGGCCAGAATGGCGGTGTGGCTGTTGGAGCTGCCCTCACGGGTGATAAAGCCCAGCAGCAGGCTCTTATCCATGCGGACGGTCTCAGACGGGGCCAGATCCTCCGCGACCAGAATGCTGGGCTCGGTGCCCTGCAGGCTGGCGTTGTCCACCCCCTGCAGGATGTCCAGAATGGCCTGTGCGATATCGATGACATCTGCACTGCGGGCCTGCAGATACGGGTCATCCATGGCAGCGAACACCGCAGCCTGATTGTTGCCTGCCGTCTTGACGGCGTACTCGGCACACTTTTTCTGGCTGTTGATGATCTCCTTGATGGCATCCACAAAGTCGTCGTCTTCCAGCATCATGGCGTGGATGTTGAACACCTCGGCGATGTCCTCGCCAGCCTCTGCCAGTGCCTTTTCATACAGCGCAGTCTGCTGCTCAATGGCCTTCTGCTGCGCTTCTTCAAAACGCGCCACTTCCGCTGCGGTATCCGCTACCTCTGCGGCAGAAATGGCAGTATCCTTTTTCTTGTAGATCTTGAGCTTGCCGATGGCGATGCCATTCAGGATGCTCTTACCGGTGCCTACCTGCATTGCACACTACTCCTTCTTCATCTGTGCCGGGGCCGCACTGCTCCGACAGTCCAAAAAAAGCCCCCGCAGCTCACCCGCGAGGGCCTTCCTCATCTTAACTGCGGAATCAGACGTTCTCGGTCAGGAACTTCTGGATGGCTGCTGCAGCAGCTTCCTCGTCGTCGCCCTCGACCTTGACGGTAACGGTCTCACCCTGCTTTACACCCATGCCCATCAGAGCCATCAGCTTGCGCATATCGCAGCTCTTGCCGTCCTTTTCCAGGGTAGCACTGCTGGCAAAGCCCTTGACGGTCTTGACGAGCAGGCCGGCGGGACGAGCGTGGATGCCGCATGCATCCTTAACGGTATACTGGAATTCCTTCATAATCATTTTCTCCTTACTTGATCCCGTGCGGCGCTTCTGCACTTGCACCAGACGCGGCCGAGCCGCGGCACGGTTGATACATCTATTATAAACCCTTGCCGGGAATTTTTCACCATTTCATATTGCTAATTTTTTATGCAAAATTTTGGTACAATTGAACATACAAATGTGACAAAAATGCACACATTTCACTTTTTCTTCTGTTTGTGCGCAATTTTTAGGCAAATTGCGGCCCGATTTTGCATCAAAACCCGGAGCTGTTCCCGGTCGTTTCCGGCTTTGGCTGGTCGTTCCGGTGCTTATTCCACCGGATATCCCTCGGCATCCAGCGGCAGTTCCGTATAAGGCACAGCCTGCGGCACGGCATCCGGCTCACCGGAGGTCTGCTGGGCGGTCAATTCCTCGTCATGGCGTTCGCCCCAATCGCCGCTGTAGTCCTCGCCGGAGGTCTGCTGTGCCGGTTCACTTCCGGTCAGCTCTTCGTCGTGGCGCTCACCCCAGTCGCCCTCGTAGTCCTCGCCGGAAGTCTGCTGTGCCTCAGCTTCCGCCATGGCGGCCTGCATGTCTTTCAGGCCCACCACAACGCCGGAGGGCCGTTCCAGCAGGTAAGCTCCCACGGCCTTTTTGCGGTACACCAACAGCACGCCGTAGCGGCTGGTCTCGCCGCTGCTTGCCGCCGGGATCAGCGCCGTCCATTTTTCCACGGTCTTGCCCTTGTAGCGTGCAAGGTCCATGCCGCTCTGCTGCACCACCCCGTTGAAGGCCGAAAAGCTGTCATCCCACTTGCGGGGGATCTTGACCTTGTCTGCCGTGATGGATGCGCCGTCCACATCCAGACCGTAGCCGGTGAACCACGTCTGGATGTCCTGTGCGCTCTCAATTTTGTTCCCCGCCGCCGAGACCGCAACGGTGCGGTGGCTGATGAACCGGCCCAGCAGGGCACTGCACACCACCAGTGCGCAGCACATGGCACCCAGACCCAGTTTTTTCAGGCTCGTTTTGCTCAACGTGACTACAAACATATCCCCATGCCTCCCCAGCCTGTTTATTGCTCTGAGAACAATTTATTCAGCACAGCTGGGGTGTATGACAAAAGGGCAGGTAAAACCTGCCCTTTTGTCAATATCGATCAATGTGCTTTTGTAAAATCTTCCGAGCTTACTTCGCCGTTCTGGCGGAGCACCTGTTTCAGCACCTGCATCACGCCGTATTCCCGGTGGGACGGTGCCAGAAACGGCACCTGCGCCCGCAGCGGTCCGCTGCCGTTCTCCATCAAAAAGCCGTACTTCGCAGTGGTGAGCATCTCGGCATCGTTGTAGGTGTCGCCAAAGGCCATCATGCTGTCGGCCGGAATGCCCAGCAGTGCACCCACCTTTGCCAGTGCTGCACCCTTGTGCACACCGGGGTTCATCACGTCCACCCAGTTTCTGCCTGCCACTGCCGCCGAGAATGCACCGCCATTTCCAGTGTGGAATGCGCCGTAGATCCGGTCGAAGGCTTCCTGCGAGTCATCGTTGGGCAGATAGACGGTAAACTTATCCGCCGCCGCTTCCACCGCAGTCAGGTCATCCACGTATTCCACCCGGGTATAAAAATTCTTGAAAACGGCATCGTATCGTTCATCCTGCTTTTCGGCATAAGCAGCCTGCAGTCCGCACAAAAGGCCCACGTCTCCGGCCTGCTTCGTGCTGCGGGCCAGCTGCCGCCAGCCCTCGGCAGGCATTTCGGACACAAACAGGTCTTTCCCCTTCCAGCGGGCAGCGCCGCCGTTGTCGCCAATGAGAATGATCTCCTCCAGCAGATCCGGGAACATCGTTTCCAGTGTGTACAGAGGCCTCCCGCTGGCGGCGGCAAACAAGATGCCCTGCCCGGCCAGTGCACGGATGGTCTCGGTAAACTTTGGCGGCAGCTGGCTGTACTCGTCCAGAAGGGTCGCGTCCATGTCCGATGCGATCAGGCGAATGCGGTCCATTGCAGTTTCCTCACTTATCCGATGTAGCTGATGTTCACGTCCATATCGCCCTTATAGCCGGGCAGGCGTGCCGTGCAGGTGCCCTGCCACAGGGCGCAGTCGATGGGGCTGCTGGCAACACCATAATGCGCGTTCCAGATGGTATATTTTTTCAGGCTGTTCAGATCGACACGCTTGCGGTACCACAGGGTAGAGGCATACACACCGGGTTTGTAGCCCTGTGCCTTGACCTCCTCACAGAAGGCGATGGCGCACTTGGTGCGGTCCTCCATACCCAGACCGTCGGCGCGGCCGGAACCATTGGAAGCGCCGGATGCTTCGGTGTCAAAGAAGATGGGGTAATCCAGCTTGCGTCCGTTCAGCACGTAGGCACAGGCAAAGGCTTCCTCCTTGGCTTCCTCCTCGGTGGTGGCCTGACTGAAGAAATACACGCCCACCTTCAGGCCCGCATTCTTCACATTGGTGAAATGCTCCTCGAACATGGGGTCCAGCACCAGCGTGCCGGAAGCACCATAGCCGCGGTAGCCGATGCGGACGATCACAAAGCTCACGCCTGCCTTTTTGATCTGGTTCCAGTCGATGTTCTTCTGATACTTGGAAACATCCACACCGAAGGTCTTGCCATTTTCCAGCACACCGTCCGCATTGAAGTAATAGAGTTTATTGTCGATGCACTGGATGCCGGTCACCGGTTTGTTGGTGGTCTGGCTGTAGTAGTAGGTCTTGCCGCCGGAGGTACGCCAGCCGGAATAGACTGGCTCCGGCTGAGACTCGTCTTTGCCCAGCCAGCCAAACAGGAAATTGAACAGCCAGCTGAAAAAACCGTTCTCATCGCTCAGGTCGATGCACTGGGCTTCGGCGGCATCCATGGCACCGGCATCCAGTGCGGCACGGATCTCCTCCGGGGTCAGCACGACGCTGTTTTCCGGCGTGTGCTGGTTCGTGCTGTTTTCTTCGGCTTCTGTGGCCTGTACAGGCGGTGCTTCCGGGTCCTGTGCAGCAAGCTCCGGGGTCTCCGTCTGCAGGGTGGGCATTGCCGTTTCCTGCTGTGCAGAAACAGTCTCGGTCACTGCCGCGGTACTTTCTTCCGGCTGTGCAGCCAGTGCCAGCGGTGCCCCCATTGAAAAGGTCATTGCCAATGCCAGAACTGCCGCTGCACACCGCGTTTTGCCGCGGGTGCCGCGGGCAGTCAGTTTATTCCAGAACGTTTTTTTCATGCTGTGCTCCAAACCTCATGCATTTTTATCGGGATGCCGCCCTTCGCAAAAAGGGCAGCGTTTCATCTTCTCAATACTCTTTCAGTATACACCCGCGGGCAAGCCCCCGTCAATTGCCGCACACTGCAAAGCGCAGCTCCGAAAAGCTGCCGCCCCGGTATCAGAAAATGCTCCAAAACAGATACGTCTCAGCCCGCAAAAACATTGCACAAAGCCAAAAATTGCAGATATTTCCAGCAAAATCAGCATTTTGTCTTGCTGTCTTGACATGTGTATGGTATTATACTTGACATGCAGTTTTTGCATTGAATCCACCATCTTGAAACAGAAAGGCAGTTTCTCATGTCAAATGTGAAAGATTTCTTAAAACGCAAGGATATCGTCATCACCCCGCAGCGCTATCTCATTGAAGCGCTGGGTGCCATGGCGCAGGGCCTGTTTGCCAGCCTGCTGATCGGCACCATCATCAAGACGCTGGGCCAGCAGACCGGCCTTGACGTGCTGGTAGACCTTGGCGGCTACGCCACGGCCATGAGCGGCCCGGCCATGGCCTGCGCCATCGGCTGGGCGCTGCACTGCCCGCCGCTGGTGCTGTTCAGCCTGATCACCGTAGGCTACTCGGCCAATGCTCTGGGCGGCGCAGGCGGCCCGCTGGCCGTGCTCATCATTGCCATCGTGGCTTCCGAGCTGGGCAAGGCCGTGAGCAAGGAGACCCGCGTGGACATTCTCGTGACCCCGCTGGTGACCATTTTTTCCGGCGTGGGCCTTTCCATGCTGATCGCCGCACCCATTGGCACCGCCGCAAGTCAGGTGGGCACCCTGATCATGTGGGCCACCGAGCAGGCCCCGCTGGCCATGGGCATTCTTGTATCCGTCATTGTGGGCGTGGCGCTGACCCTGCCCATTTCCTCTGCCGCCATCTGCGCCGCGCTGGGCCTGACCGGCCTTGCCGGCGGTGCCGCCGTGGCAGGCTGCTGTGCCCAGATGATCGGCTTTGCCGTGATGAGCTACAAGGAGAATGGCGTGGGCGGTCTGGTCAGTCAGGGCCTTGGCACCAGTATGCTGCAGATGGGCAACATCGTCAAGAACCCCCGCATCTGGATCGCGCCCACACTGGCCAGTGCCATCACCGGCCCGCTGGCCACCTGCGTGTTCCACTTTGAGATGAACGGTGCCGCTGTGTCCTCCGGCATGGGCACCTGCGGTCTGGTGGGTCAGATCGGCGTGTACACCGGCTGGGTCAGCGACATTGCCGCCGGTACCAAAGCCGCCATCACCCCGATGGACTGGGCTGCCATGGTGCTGCTGTGCTTTGTTCTGCCCGCCGTGCTGAGTGTGATCTTCTGCGAGATCGAGCGCAAGCTGGGCTGGATCAAAGAGGGCGACCTGAAGCTGAACTGATTTTTAAGCAGAAAAATCTTTTTGCTTTTTGATAGAGCAAATCCCGGCAGGCTGCGGTCTGCCGGGATTTGTCTTTTCACGGTTAAACACGCGGCTGCGCTCTGCACAGGAAGCGCTCAAACGATCCGTTTCCCGTCCAGCACCGCCTGCGTAAGGGTATCGCCTTCATACACCAGCTTGAGGGAGAAATAAGGCCGTTCCTCATTCAGCAGCCGGAAGAAGATTTTGTCGCCCTCCCAGATGGGCAGTTCAGCCGCCTTATCCTTCGGCACCCATTCCAGCACGCCTTCCCTGCAGGCATCGCCCTGCACCATCTCGCCCGTCCATTCATCAGCGGTGTACAGGTGGATGAACTCGGTCATGTTGCCCCAAATAAAGGTCAGCAGACCCCGGGCGCGGAAGCGCTTCAGCGTCAGGCCGGTCTCCTCCTTCACTTCCCGCAGCAGACAGTCCTCCGGGCTTTCAAACCGCTCAAACTTTCCGCCCACGCCGATCCATTTGTCGTGGTTGTAGTCGTCCTGCTTTTTGATGCGGTGCAGCATCAGGTAGGCATCGTCCCGTTCCAGATAGCACAGCGTGGTGCTGAAAATGGGAAATTCCGGGTTCATGAAGGCTCCTAGATTCATTGAGTTCTCCTTTTGATTTTGTTTTTGTGGAAAATGCCGTTTTACGCTGCGGCCCCTCCCGGGAAAAAGCACCCCGGCAAAGCCCGCAGGCTTTGCCGGGGTGCAAACCAAAAATAACTTTTTCCTCTGAATATGCCAGAGCAACGCGGCGGCAATTTAAAATCATTGCCCCTTCCGGCTTGCTCTTCCCTTGCCCGCATTGTTCAGCTTGCGCACAAGGTCGTTCTGATGCTTGCGCTGGCTGGGCGTGGGCTGCGGGTCTTTGGCCTCCTCGGCGCGGCGTCCGCTCTGGGCGGTGTCCGGATCGATGCGTTCCAGCGTCCACTCCTGATTGCCGCCTGCTACAAAGTTCCAGATCTGGGCCTGTGCACCGTTGGCGGTGTTCATGCCCACAAGGTCAATGTATTTATCCGCCAGCACATTGCGGATGCGGGTGCGCCCGCTGCGGGTGGGCTCCAGCGCCCAGCACTGGCTCAGCCCGCTGGTGCGGCTCCACTGGTGCAGCCATGTGCCCTCCACCACACCGCCAAGGGCCAGATCCATCATCTTTCCGGTAAAGCGGTTGCAGATTCGCCAGCGGCCCTCGCCTGCGTCCACGAACTGCCACTGCTGCCACGGATGGCCCGCATAGCTCCACAGCTGGATGGCCGCGCCGTTCTCGGTGTTGAAGTTCTTTACTTCCAGCACCTTCCCATTGGGGGCTTTGATGATATAAAATTCATTTTCCAGAATGACTGCCTGCGATGCCTTTGCCATAGAGCACGACTCCTTTCCAGTTTGGTAGCCCTATTATAACGTATTTACCCTTTGTCAGCAAGGATGCTTTTCCATAATCTTTTTACGTTTTATTGTGCATTTTGACATGATTCCCGCAACGATAACGTTTACGCACAACAAAACCGTCTCTGCAGGGAATTTCTTTACACTCCGGCCCGTCTTGTGATACAATAAAGGCACATGCTTTAAGGGAGGGAATTGCCATGACCAACGAAACCTTGGAAACCATCAAAACCCGCCGCAGCTGCCGTGCCTATAAGCCGGAGCAGATCACAAACGAAGAACTGGATGCCGTGCTGGAAGCCGGTACCTACGCCGCCAGCGCCATGGGCCGCCAGAGTGCAAAGATCGTGGTCGTGCAGGACGCTGCCGCCCGCGCCCAGCTCACCCGCATGAACGCCGCTGTCATGGGCAGGGACACCGACCCCATGTACGGCGCTCCCACCATTCTGGTGGTGCTGGCCGATGCTCACGCCGCAAATGCCGTACCCGACGGCAGCCTTGTCATGGGCAACCTGATGCTGGCTGCCGCTTCGCTGGGGCTGGGCAGCTGCTGGATCAACCGCGCAAAGGAAGAGTTTGAAACAGAAGAGGGCAAGGCCCTGCTCCGGCAGTGGGGCATCGAGGGCGATTGGGTCGGCATCGGCCACTGCATTCTGGGCTACCCTGCTGCAGACCCCAAGCCCGCAGCACCCCGCAAGCCGGATTATATCGTAAAAGTGTAAGGAGAACTATGAAGCCTGATTACAAGCTGGTCGCCAAGGCCAAATATATCCACGCCGCCGCCGACCTTGCCAGTGAACTCTGGCATGAGGTGTACAAGCGCTATTACCCCGCAAAACAGCTGGACACCCTTGTGGAAGAGCTGCAGAGCGCCGATGCCATTGAAGAGGACATCGACAACGATGTGAACTACTTCCTCGTGGTTCTGGGCGGCAAGACCATCGGCTACTTTGCGTGGAAGATGGAGAACACCGCCCTGCACCTGATGCACCTGTACCTCAAGCCCGAATACCGCGGCAAGGCACTGGGCCGGGACATCGTGCTCTCCTGCGAGCGGCTGGCCCGCGGCGAGGGCAAGGGCCGTGTGTGGTGCACCGTGCACGCCAAGGCCCTGCCGGTGCAGCAGTTCTTCAAGGCCCTGCGCTACCGCAATTTAAAGCCCGCCGAGCAGGAAAACGGCACCGTCCCCCGGGACGAAGTGGTGTTTGAGCACACGCTGGGCTAAAAAGCTGCAAAAGCTATTGAAATTTCTCCCCGTTTGTACTACACTGGTGTAGTGTAATAAAGTGCCTGCCTGTGGGCGGCATCTGCAAAAAAGGAGAACGACATGGCAAAAGATCATCCTACCGGCCAGTCCGGTCTGTATCAGGCATTTTTGCAGCTCAAGACTCCGGAACAGTGTTACCGTTTTTTACAGGATGTGTGCAGCTATTCCGAGCTGAGCGCAATGGAGCAGCGCTACAACATTGCCGAGATGCTGGTGGACAAGCGCATCTACACCGAGATCATGGATAAGACCGGTGCATCCAGCGCCATCATCAGCCGGGTAAGCCGGGTGCTGAGTGCCGACGACAGCGTGTTGCGCGCCTTGCTGGAAGCGGAAAAAGCTGCCGACGATCAAAACTGAACTTCCACACAAACCATGCCGCGTGCCGCCCGTGCGGTATGCGGCTTTTATCATTCAACCGGGAAGGCAGAAGTCCCCACGCCAGCGGGGTACTTCTATCGTTTTTCCTCATGCGGCGCAGATGCGCCGTCTTCATCAGAAATCAGGGAGGTTTGATTTTTATGAGCAAAGCTGTTGTATTTTTTGCCGAGGGCACCGAGGAATGTGAAGCCCTGCTGGTGGTCGATCTGCTGCGCCGCGCCAAGGTGGAGGTGACCGCGGCCAGCGCATCCGGCAGCCGCGAGATCGTGAGCAGCCACAAGGTGCATATCACCGCCGACGCACTGGCCGAAGAGGTGGATTATTCGGATGTGGACATGGTGGTGCTGCCCGGCGGCATCCCCGGCACCCCGAACCTTGCCGCCAACAAGACCGTTACCGACACCTGCGTTTCCTTTGCAAAGAGCGGCAAAAAGGTAGCTGCCATCTGCGCAGCACCCAGCGTGCTGGCATCTCTCGGCCTGCTGGAGGGCAGAAAAGCCACGGCGCACGCCGGTTTCCAAGACAAATTGGCCGGTGCTGAGGTGCTGGATACCGAAGTGGTAGTGGACGGCAATATCACCACCAGCTACGGTCTGGGCGGTGCCATCCCCTTTGCGCTGGAGCTGGTGCGCCAGCTGGCCGGGCAGGCTGAGGCCGACCGCATCCAGAACGCCATCGCCTACCGCCACTGAGGGAGGAAACTGAAATGCGTTTTGTCACCTGCCGCCTGCCGGACGGCGTAGAAGATCCGGCTATTCTTTCGCCGGACGGCACACAGATCTGGCCGCTGAGCTGGCTGGGTCTTTCCTACGAAACCCTGTCCGACGCCATCCCCTTTCTGACCCCGCAGGTTCGGGCAGGCCTGCAGCTTGCCATTGCGGGCATCCCGGCCCTGCCCGTGGATGCCGTGCAGCTGCAAAGCCCCATCCCCTGCCCGGCGCAGGATGTGGTGTGCCTTGGCATCAACTACATGGCCCACTCGGACGAAGCGGAGAAATACTCTGCCGATGCCTTTGCAACCAAACATCAGGATGCCATTTATTTTTCCAAGCGCGTTTCCCGCGCTGTGCCGGACGGCGGCTTTATTGAAGCTCACACCGACCTTGTGCAGAAGCTGGACTACGAATGCGAACTGGCTGTGGTTCTGGGCAAAGATGCCAAGGATGTGCCCGCCGGGCAGACAAAAGACTATGTGTTCGGCTACACCATCCTGAACGATGTTTCCGCCCGCGATGTGCAGACCGCCCACAAGCAGTGGTACTTCGGCAAGAGTCTCGATGGCTTCACGCCCATCGGCCCCTGCATCGTTACCGCAGACGAGTTCGGCACCTACCCGCCCAAGCTCGGCATCCGAAGCTTTGTCAACGGCGAAAAGCGGCAGGACTCCAACACCGGCCTGCAGATCTTTGATATCGACCACGTGATCCACGAGCTGACTCAGGGCATGACCCTGAAGGCCGGCACCATCATTGCCACCGGCACCCCGGCAGGCGTGGGCATGGGCATGGACCCGCCGCAGTTTCTGAAGCCCGGCGACACGGTGCGCTGCGAGATCGACGGCATTGGTAGCCTGACCAACACCGTGCGGTGAGCACTGGCATTTGTGCCAAATATCCACTGTGTTTTCCGTCTGTTTGCATGAAAATCCGCAGCGGCACTGCTCTTTTCGGAGCGGGTGTGCTATACTGGCTGTATGAATGAAAAATGCGGCCCCGGGCCGCAGAAGGGGTAAATGAACTATGAAGGAATACGCATTCGGCATCGATCTGGGCGGCACCACCGCCAAGATCGGCCTGTTCAAGACCACCGGCGAACTGCTGGAAAAGTGGGAAGTTCCCACCGACACCTCCAACGCCGGTGAGCACATTCTGAAAAATCTGGCCGCTGCCGTGCAGGGCAAGATGCAGGAAAAAGGCCTTGCCGCTGAGCAGATAGAGGGCGTGGGCGTGGGCGTGCCCGGCCCTGTGCTGGACAGCCGCATCGTGCCCATCATCTGTGCAAACCTCGGCGGCTGGGGCAAACACAATGTGGCCGAAGAGCTTGGCGGTATGCTGAGCGGCATCCGGGTCCTTGTGGGCAATGACGCCAACGTGGCCGCTCTGGGCGAGATCTGGATGGGTGCCGCCAAGGGCTGCCGCAGCGCGGTCATGGTCACGCTGGGCACCGGCGTGGGCGGCGGTGTCATCGTCAACGGCAAGGTCATTGATGGCACCCACGGTGCCGGCGGCGAGATCGGCCACATCACCGTGGACCGCCACGAGACCGCCGCCTGCGGCTGCGGCAAGCACGGATGTCTGGAGCAGTATTCCAGTGCCACCGGCGTTGTGCGCTGCATGAAGAAACTGCTGGACGAGAACCCGGACACTCCCTGCACCCTGCGCGGCACCGAGTTTGCCGCCAAGGACGTGTTTGATGCCGCCCGCGATGGCGATGCCCTTGCCGCCCGTGAGGTGGACGAGATGACCGACACGCTGGGTCTGGCACTTGCCAGCATCGCCGCCACCACCGACCCCGAGATGTTTATGATCGGCGGCGGTGTGTCCCGCGCAGGCGAGGTGCTGTTTGCCCCGCTGCGGGAGCATTTCAAGGTCTATGCCTTCAAGTCCTGCTGTGAGACCCCCATCGTGCCCGCTATCCTCGGCAACGATGCTGGTATCTATGGTTCTGTGCGCCTGATCGTGGGTGAATGATTCAGCGGTATTTTCTCAGAAACTTAAAAACCCGGAAACGACGGTCGTTTCCGGGTTTTTCTTTGTACGTTCAATAAAATTTACAGCGTATCTTCCCCCGGCAGCTGATTCCACAGGCGGTAATAAACGCCCTGCTTTGCCAGCAGCTGGTCGTGGGTGCCGGATTCTACGATGCCCTCTTCGCCCAGCACGAGGATCCGGTCGTAGTCCTTGATAGTGGTCAGGCGGTGGGCGATGGTCAGGGTGGTGCGGCCATGGGCCAGCTTTTCCAAGCTTTGGCCCACCAGGATCTCGCTTTCGTTGTCCAGTGCGCTGGTGGCCTCGTCCAGAATGAGGATGGGCGGGTTCTTCAGGAACACCCGCGCAATGGCGATGCGCTGCTTCTGTCCGCCGGAGAGCTTGACACCGCGCTCACCCACGTAGGTGTCAAAGCCGTCCTTCAGGGCCAGAATGAACCGCTCGGCCCCCGCCAGACGCGCCGCTTCCATGATCTCTTCGCGGGTGGCGCCGGGCTTGCCGTAGGCGATGTTCTGGGCCACCGTGCCGCTGAACAGGTACACGTCCTGCTGCACGATGCCGATGTCCTGCCGCAGGCTCTTCAGAGTGACATGGCGGATGTCCTGCCCATCGATCAGGATGCGGCCGCTGGTCACCTCGTAGAAGCGGGGGATGAGGTTGCACAGGGTGGTCTTGCCGCCGCCCGAGGGGCCGACCAGCGCCAGCCGTTCGCCCGGCCGGATATCCAGACTGACGTTGTGCAGCACCTTGTTGTGGTCGTCCGGGTACTCAAAGCTGACGTTTTCAAACCGGATGTCACCGGGGCCGGGCTGCAGCGGTACCGCATCCGGGGCGTCGCCGATGGTCACAGGGGTGTCCATGATCTCGGCAAAGCGCTCGATGCCGGTCATGCCGCGCTGGAACTGCTCGGCAAACTCCACGATGCGGCGGATGGTGGCAATGAGGGTGGTGACGTACAGCATATAGGCCACCATGTCACCGGCGGTGATCCTGCCGTACACCAGCGAGAGGCCGCCTGCCAGAATGACCACCAGATACATCAGGCCGTCGAACAGGCGGGTGGAGGTGTTGAAGGCACCCATGGCGTAGTAGCCGAGGGTCTTGATCTGCTCAAAATCCCGGTTGCCCTTTGCAAACTTCTCGCGTTCCTCATCCTCGGCTGCAAAGGCCTTCACGACACCCTGCCCCAGCAGGCTGTCCTCAATGGTGGAGTTCAGCTCGCCGATCTGCACGCGCTGTTGGCGGAACCGCGCCCGCAGCCGTCCGTTCAGGTAAACGGACACCACGCCCATCAGCGGCACGCAGGCGAACACCGCCAGCGTCAGCGGCACACTGGCCCGGCACAGGATGACAAAGGACACCACGATCTTGATGGCCGCAATGAAAAATTCCTCCGGGCAGTGGTGGGCAAACTCGGTCACATCGAACAGGTCGTTGGTGATGCGGCCCATGATCTGGCCGACTTTCGTGTTGTTGTAGTAGGTGTGGTCGAGCCGCAGCAGGTGGTCAAAGGCGTCGCGGCGCATGTCGGTCTCGATGTGTACGCCCATGATGTGCCCGATGCCGGACATAAAGTAGCTTGCCGCGCCGTCGATGATGCGCAGCACAAAGTAGAGCGCAGCCAGCCGCAGCACGGTGTCCACGGTCAGCGCGGCGGCAGAGACGGTGTTCGTCAGTGTGCGCATGATGGAGGGCAGGGCGATGTCGCAGAGCGTCGTCAGTGCGGCGCAGAACAAATCAAAGGCCAGTACGCCGCGGTACTTGGCCATATACGGCAGAAAACGGCGGATCAGGGTGCTATTTTTGGGGCGCTGCGGAGTAGTGGTTTCGGACATGGGTACCTCTTTCAATTAGATTTGTAGGGGCCGCATATGTGCGGCCTCTACATGGTGGTTACTCGGTGGGGGTGTCACTTTCCGTTGTTGGTTCACTCGGTGTAACTGGTTCTGGCGCAGGTACGGCCTGCAAAACCGCGTTGCAGCGGGAGCACACAACGCTGCCGTCGGGCTGTGCAACGCCGCTGTGCCCCAGTGCGGCAGATTCCTCCGTTTTTGTCTCGCCGCAGCTGCATTGGTAGGTTTTTGTGCCGCCTGCCGTGCAGGTGGCGGTGTCACTGATCAGCTGGAAATCATGGGTGTGCGGTTCCGGTGTCGGTGTCGGCACGGCGGTCGGCGCAACTGTGGGTACTGCCGTTGGCACCGGCGTCGGCGCTTGGGTCGGCACTGCCGTTGGTGCCGCCGTCACGACCGGTGCTGCGGTGGGCTGTGGCGTTGGGGAGGGCGACGGCGTGGCCTTGGCGGCCTCGACCTTCGTCTCGCCGCAGCCCTCGCGCTTGCAGGTGTAGATGATTTCCGCGCCCTTCTGCACCCCGTCATCCCAGTCGTGGCCCAGCGGCTTGATGTCCTTCTCAATGACCTCGCCGCAGATTTTGCACTTGTACTTGGCGGACCCGGCCTTCAGGCAGGTGGCGGCAGTCTTGGTGCCCTCGACCTCAACATACTCGTGTTCATGGGCGTCAGCCTTGAAATTGGCTGTCAGCACGACGCCGCCCGCATCGGCGTTCTGGGGCATCGTGAAGCTGATCGTCGCGCTGCTGTAGCTGCCGCCGGAGCTGGCCGTCCAGCCCGCAAAGACAAAACCCTCGTCAGGCACTGCAGTCACAGCTGCCGCCGTGCCGCCCTTTTTGATGAGCTGGCTCGTTGTGCCGGACAGCTTGCCGCCGTTTGCAGCAACAAATTCCAGCGGGACCTTCGCGCCGCGCACGGCGATGGGGTCCTTATTGATAAGGTTCGCGGGCACGCCGTCCGGTGTCGGGATCGTGCCCAGCGGCTGCGGGCGGCGGTCCTCGGCGGCATAAGCATGGGTGCGCACGTAGGTAAAATACGCGGTAACGGCCTCCTTCGAGAGGTGCACGCCGTCGGACAGCGTGTAGTCCTTTTTGGCCCAGCCTGTGGCATCGTCGCGCAGGACCTCGGCGCTGTTCAAAAACTTAAAGCCGTTTTCCTCGCACATCTGCACGAGCGCGGCGTTGTAGGCATCGACCTGGGTCATCGTCAGGTTCGTGTTCTCGCGCTGCCGGTCCAGCGGGGGAATGGCACTGACGATGATGTCACAGTAGGGCCACGCGGTCTGGATGGCCTGCAATCCTTGCAGATAGGTCTTTATGTAGTTCGTCGCGTCCGTCGACGAGCCGGACAGGTTGTTGGTGCCGTAGCAGATGATGATGCGTTTGGGCTTGAGCATGGCCACAGCGTCCGGTACGGTGTACATCGCGGATGAGCCCTTGAACTTTTCGCATTTCAGGGAGGTGATCGACCCCACGCCCATGCTGACAACACCGATGTTGTTGTTCAGGCTTGTGAATGCCGTGCCGGTCTCGTTGGCGTACAGCAGGTAGCGTGCCGTGTTTGAATCACCGATGAAAAGCGTCTCATCAACATAGCTGCGGCCTGCGTCGGCGGTCTCGGGCAGGATGGTGCCGACCTCGGCAAAGACAGGCTCTGCCGATGTGGCAGGCGTGGCCGCGGGCGTCGCTGTGGCGGCGGCTCCGGCAGTCTCGGAAGTGGCGGACGGTGTGGCGTCCGTCTGGGCATGGCTGCACCCGGTCAGGCAGACAGCCAGCGCCGCGGCGGCCAGCAGGACAGGTAATTTCATGCGGTACACCTCTTAAACTTGATGCTATATACTGCTATGATACACCATTTTGCGGCGCGGTGCAAATGTTTCCATCAGACTTTACAAAATTATCGAAAAACGATAAAAAATACTTGCAAAACGATATGCAGCGTGGTATACTGCAAGCATCACGAACCATGGGGGAGAACCTTGCGGCGATCCGAAACCGTTCGGGCACGCAATCAGGAGGTATACAAATGAAATTTACCTGGAGCGACCAGAAAAGCATCATTCTGACCCGCGCCGTTGTGGCGGGGACAATAGCGGGCTGCGGCATCATGACGGTAAGCGGCCCGTGGCTGACCCGTTGGATGGTATCCGCCCACGCCCTGCCGCCCGCCAGCGGCCCGGTGCTGCTGGGCATGGGGTACGTCTGCGCGGTGCTGGCGTTCGTCATGCTGATCAGTCTGTACAAATTCCTGCGCCGCATCGAGGCGGGCGCGGTCTTTGTGCCCGCCAACGTGACGGCCCTGCGGCGCATCAGCTGGTGCTGTGCGGGGGCGGCGGCGGTCTGCCTGGCCGCGGCGTACATCTATCTGCCGTTTGCGTTTCTGGGCGTGGCCGCGGCGTTCATGGCGCTCATTGTCCGGGTGCTGAAAAACGCCTTTGCCCAGGCCGTCCACATGAAGGACGAGCTTGACTACACGATTTAAGGAGGCGGCACGATGCCCATTGTGGTCAATCTGGATGTGATGATGGCGCGCCGCCACAAAGGCGCGGGCGAGTTGGCCGAGGAGATCGGCATCACGCCGGCAAATCTGTCCATCCTGAAAAATAACAAGGCCAAGGCTGTGCGGTTTTCGACGCTGGAGGCTCTCTGCCGGGCGCTGGACTGCCAGCCGGGGGATATTCTGGAGTTTGTGCCGGACGAGAATCGGTAGGGGCCGGGCATGCCCGGCCCGCGGCCCAGACCGCGAGCACCCGTTTTCCGTACACCTGCGGGCCGCATATATGCGGCCCCTACATGCGCGGCGCCGGGGAAGGGGCTGCCGGACGGAAGGTGCCCGGAGCGGTCAAGACCGCTCCCTACATGGCACCCGTGAACGGCGAATCGTAGGGAGGTGCGGGGTTGTAAGCGTGGGACCACGGTTGAGCGTAGCGAAACCGGGGAGCGAACAATGTTTGCCCCTGCGGGGCAAACAACCGCATGAGCGGGCCAGCTTTGCTGGCTGGCGGCGCTCGTTGTGCGCCGCCAAGCGGTCTTGACCCCTCCGCGGGGTTTGCGCTGCCGCATACTCCCACGGGCGGATATGGAATCCGCCCCTACGGTGCAGGGCATTGCCCTTTACCGTTTTGCCAGTTTCCCGGCTACCAGCCCGGACAGGCCGTTGATGACCAGCACCAGCACCAGCAGGACCACTGCCGTGCCGTAGGTCTGGCCGATGTACAGGCCCTCGTTCGAGAGCAGGTACATGTGTACGGCCAGGGTGCGGGTGGAGCTGAACACGCCGGACGGGATCTTTGCCACAGAGCTTGCGGTATAGATCAGCGCGGCGGTCTCGCCGACGATGCGGCCCGTGGCCAGAATGACGCCGGACAAAATGCCGGGCATGGCGGACGGCAGCACGATCGTGAACACCGTGCGCAGCTTGCCCGCGCCCAGACCAAAGCTGCCCTCGCGGTAGGAGTCGGGCACTGCGATCAGCGCCTCCTCCGTCGTGCGCATGATGACGGGCAGAACCATGATGGCCAGCGTGAACGCACCGGCGATCATCGAATAGCCCCAGTGCAGCTTGGTGACGAAGAACAGCATACCGAACAGGCCGTAAACGATGGACGGGATGCCCTGCAGCGTCTCGGTGGTGACGCGCACGACCTTGACCAGCTTGCTGCCGCGGTGGGCGTACTCGACCAGCCAGATGGCCGCAAAGATGCCCAGCGGCGTCGAGATCGCCAGCGAGAAGGCCGTCATCAGCACCGTGTTGATGAGCGCGGGCGTCAGTGAGACGTTCTCGGAGTTATACTCCCAGGCGAACAGCTCGGGCTTCAAATTGGGGATGCCCATGACCAGAATGTAGCCGATGAGGAACACCAGCACCGCGGCGGTCAGCAGGGCGGCAATGCGCACAAGCCAGCGCAGCGCGGCGGCCTGCATACGGGCGGCGCGGCGGTTGCTGCCGCCGGTGGGCATGAACGCATGCGGTTTTGCGTAGGTCATATCGGCGGCTGTTTGCGCTGCGGCAAGCTCAGGCATAGTCCTTCCCCCCTTTCACAAGGCTGAAGCAGAGGTTGATAAGCAGGATGAATACGAACAGCACAACGCCGGTGGCGATCAGCGCCTCGCGGTGGAGGTCGGCGGCGTAGCCCATCTCGATGACGATGTTCGAGGTCATCGTGCGCAGGCCCTGGAACAGACCCTTGGGCATCCAGGTCTGGTTGCCCGCGACCATGACGACAGCCATCGTCTCACCGATGGCGCGGCCAATGCCGAGGATGACTGCCGACAGCACGCCGGATTTTGCGGCGGGCAGCACGGCGTAGAACACGCTGCGCTCATGCGTCGCGCCAAGGGCAAGGCTGCCCTCGTAGTAGCTGTCGGGCACGGCGTCGAGGCACGTCTTGCTGACCGTGATGATGGTGGGCAGGATCATGATGCCCAGCAGCACGGCGGCAGTAAACAGGCTCATGCCCTTGCCGCTCTTGACGTGGAGCACGGTTTTGAAGAACGGCGACTTGACCATGGCCTGCACGGCGGGCACAAGCACGATCATGCCGAAGAAGCCGTAGACGACGGACGGGATGCCGGCCAGCAGCTGCACCGCCGGGAGCATGACCTTATTGATGCGGGGCGACGCGAACTTGGACATGTAGATGGCCGTCAGCAGACCGATGGGCACGCCGAAGAGGATAGCCCCCGCCGTGACGTAGATGCTGCCCAGGATCATCGGCAGGATGCCGAAGATGTCGTTGCCGGGCTTCCATGTCGTGCCCAGCAGGAACTTGAGCGGGCCGATCTTGAACAGGGTGGGCACGCCGTTGGCAAACAGGAAGATGCAGATCAGTGCCACCGCCAGGATGGACACACAGGCGCAGAGAGTGAACACGCCCTGCATAACGCCTTCTTTTAGCTTGGAGGTCATTTCCCTATACTCCTTATGCTCGTAGATTGGTTATGATACCCAAAAAGCCTTCCCCCTAGGGGGGGGGAAGGTGGCGCCGCAGCGCCGGATGAGGGGCGGCCTTGCCTTACCAACCCGTGAACGGGTTATCTTGGGAAACCCGCCCCTCATCAGTCCGCTTCGCGGACAGCTTCCCCCTCAGGGGAAGCCTTTTTCTTTTACTCCACGTCGCTCCAGGTGGTCAGCTCGCCGGTGTATCTGCCCTTGATCTGGTCCACGGTCATGTCGTCGGTGGTGTTGCCGGGGTTGACGACGACGGCGATGCCATCCAGCGCCAGGACGGTAGCCTTGGCGCCGCCCTCGACCTCGGAGTCCTTCAGCTCACGGCTGGCCATACCGATGGTGTAGGTGCCCTCCAGCGCACCGGAGACGCCGGTGGTGGAAT
>ENA-UEPH01001229-UEPH01001229.1-human-gut-metagenome-genome-assembly--contig:-NODE-1229-length-25503-cov-12.729411_pt1 | contig 25503 bp, 26 predicted proteins | sample MGYA00242891_ERZ507898 | MGnify/ENA primary metagenome ERZ507898 (study PRJEB26167, sample SAMN06115411) | human gut metagenome | host: Homo sapiens | place: China:Guizhou | collected 2014-10-15... | reverse complement strand
AGGTCGGAATAGAACTGATTCTTGCAGCTCTGCACGGTCACATAGGGTCGTGCGCCGCCGAGCATCTCCATGAACGCTTGCAGATAGCCGCCCATTTCCGACTTTCGCTGCGCGAGGCGTTTTTGCAGCAATCGACTCTTGAACCGTCCGTCCCGTATCACCGGGTAGATCAGCGGCAGCAGCAGATTTGTTTGCAGCTTTGCCGCAAGGGGAGATGCTTGGTCAAGATCAGAGCTGCCGAGAATTCCGTAATCCATATGAATATTCCCCCGCGCCGCCAGCAGCCCCACAAAAGAGCCGCCCAGCGAGCAGCCATAGCCCGCCCGGATATGTCCGCCGCAATGTTTCTGAATGTAAGCTTCTATTTTCTCTGTTTCCTCCGGCATAGTGGGAAACTCGGTATGTTCCGTTTCATCGAAGCCATCGTAGCTGACGCAGAGGACGCGATACCTGTCCGACAGCAGCGGAATGACCCGTCCAAAATTGCCCCTCCAGTGGCAGCAGGTGCCGGGAAGCAGTAGGATGGCCGGGGCATTTTCTGCGCCGAAGGAATAAACCTTCATCTCCCTACCCCCTTGAGGAACCCACTCTTTGCCATTTTCTCCGTGTCGTCCGATTCATCATAAGCGTCATAAGGCGCGGTGGGGTCGGGAACTCGCTTTTTGAACGGTGAGCAAAGCTTATCCTTATGGGCAAAGGCGAACTCGAAGTTGTCCGTCCAGCCGGTGTGACCGGTGAGAAACAGCGGGCGTAATCCGCGGCTTTGCAGCTTCTGCTCCAGCGCCGCCAGCGACTTTACCGCCAGTTTGTTGCTTTCTGCCAGAGAGGAAATGAAACTGTAGCCGCCGTCCGCGCCGAACCAGATAGTGTCGCCGGTGAAGAGATATTTGTCGTCAATGAGATAGACCATATGCCCCCATGTATGGCCGGGAACAAGGAAACACTCGATTTTGATGCCGTCAATCTCGAAAGTTTCGCCGTCATGCAGCAGCACCTTTTCGTTGTTAATTGTGACCTGCGGCAATTTATAGAGATGATATATGACTTTTCGTCGCACCTCGCCGGTGAGATACCGATTTTCAATCTCGCCGATATAGAGCTTTGCGCTCCGGAACAAACCGGGGCTGTCTGCCTCCACCGCGCCCACGTGGTCGGTGTCCTGATGAGTGATGAGGATGTGCCGGATGGACTGCGGGTCGATGCCCAGCCAGCCCATTTTTTCTGCCAGCCGGTCGTAGTTGTACCCGGCATCGATCATGATGGTGGTGTCGCCCTTGCGGTAGAAGAAGATGTTCGCCACCCATTCCCGCACGCAGGCCACGCGCTCATCCAACCAGCCGGTGTTCAGCGGCTTGAAGATTTCCTTGCCGCGGTACATCTTGCTCATTTCTCTTTTCTGAAATTCGGTCGCTTTCTTTGACATCGGTATTTCCCCCTTACAGCAGCAGTCCGATTCCCGCAAGGAGCAGGGAAATCACGGCCATTCCCAGTGTTCCGAACAGCCATTTCTTCTGCTTGTCTGCTTTCGAGATGTACGGCATCAGATCCTCTGTCCCCGGTATTACCCACGCCTTGGTGTGTCCGACCCAATAGCCGTCGATGCCAAGCCGGTCGATGAGATTCATCACAGACAGGATTACAAAGCACTGCCAGAAACCGCCCCAAAATGTCTGCACACCGTTGATGGCATACACGCAAATCAGCACATAAGCAAGATATCCCGGAACGCAGATCAGCTTAAAGCGCAGCGAGTTTTGCTTGATCTTTTCCTTTGTGGTCAGACCCAGCGCGACGCACCGTTCCTGTACCTTCGAGTCATACAAATGCGCCATGCCGACAGCGCCCTTGTGGATGCCGATGGCGCACACCAAGACCAGCAGCGCCCCCAGCCCCAGTCCTTCCAGAATCGCTTGCAGCAGCATTCCTTATTCCTCCCGCTTCTGTCCTGTCACGCAGAGCCAGCCCATTTTGTTTTTATGGATCTGAACATTGCAGAATCCGGCGTTTTCCAGAAATGTTTTCAGCTCATCGCCGCTGTATATGGTCATACCGTCGATGATCTCCGTCCACTTCTCATCCTTGTCCGTGTCGCCACTGCTCTCGTTGCAGATGAGAAAGGTTCCGCCGGGCTTCAGCACCCGATAAACCTCCCGAAAACACTGCGGCAGATTCGGCCAGAAGTAGACAGTTTCAAAAGCGGTGACCGCGTCAAACCAGTCCGAGGCAAAAATAATCCGCTCTACGCTGCCCTGCCATATGACGCAGCGTCCACTACCGATTGCCGCTGCGTTGTGCCTGCGTGCCTTTTCCACGCTGACGGGCGAATAATCGACGCCCTTCACCACACCCTGCGGGCATTTTTTCAGCAGCTTCCGGATATTGGCCCCGCCGCCGCAGCCGCAGTCCAGCACCTTGGCATTTGATGAAAGCGGCAAGAACTCCATGCCCCAATCTGCAAGGGGCGCATGGAACAGATTCATCATGTTCAGCATGACTTTCCCACCTAAGCCGGTAGGTTTGCGGGTGTTTTCGAAAAACGACATCCTTCGTCACTCCTTTTCCAGAACGATGATCTTATTGGAAATATTCCGCACGGCGGGCAGCCTGTCCAGCAGCTTGTAAATTGGCGCAAACGCCGCCATACCCTCGGTTAAGCTGTGTTCCTCCACAAACCGAAAATCCGGCAGCAGTTTGGCAAGTGCTTTCCCATTCTTGATTCCCCAGTTGAATTTTGCGTTGCTTGCGTCAATGGATTTTTCCTTGAAGTGCCGCACCATCGTAGGATTCATGGTTTCCACAAATATAGTAGCTTGGGAAAAGCGGCTGGAAATCACTGCGAAAATTTGTTGCACATCTTTTGCGTTCAGATACATGGTCAGCCCTTCAATGAGAATCAGCACCGGCACATTCTGCTCGCTGATTTCTCCGCCCCAATCTTCCATGGCGGACATGGCAATCTGCGAAATCGTGCCGCTTTCCGGCAGAAGCTTTTCCCGCACCGCCATCGTTTCCGGCAGGTCGAGGTTATACCAATGCGCATAACCCGACATCCGATAGCAGCGGGTATCCAGCCCGCAGGCGATATTGACGACCACCGCACCTGAATGCGCCGCAAGCCACGATTTTGTCAGTTTATCCAGCACAATGGTGCGGGCAATGACGCCGCTTCGCATGGCCGTATCCTTGTCCGCAAGGGTAAAATCGTAGTCCAGCTTTTCGATGAGTTCTTCCGCTTTTGCGTCGTGGATCGCACCTCTGCCGCTGCTCTCTTTCGCCCTTGCATAAACGGTTTGCAGCATGGTCTCTGGCACGCCGGAGAGTTTGATCTTTTCTCTCATATCATCTTTCCTCCGCTTGCATAGTCAGAAATTTTTCCGCATACCGGCAGAATTTTTCCGGGTGTACCATCACCAGTTCCGCATGGGCCATCTTGGGGATGCCATGGATGCGCGCCTTAGGAAAATAGCGCTTGATGAACCGGATATCCCGCCTGCGATCCTTCTTTTCGTCGTCGCCGTACCAGTAGGTGATTTTCGCACCGATTTTAGCGGAGCGCTTCGGAAGCGCATAGTTGTTGGCAGACCAAGAATACATTGCGGATCGTCCGATCGGAAAAGGTTTTGAGATAGGCTTCCATGGCGTCGTACTCCTTTTTGGGGTCGTGCCCTGCGGGGGTGAACCGTTCCGGCGGAAAAGCCGCTTCCAGAATTTTTCGGCTGTTCGCCGCCATTTTAAAGGACACAATATCCCGCCAAAGCAGCAGCTTTCGCACCGGGTAGAGCAGCTGATAGGGCGTGATCCCGCCGTCGATGATGGCCCGGTCGATGGGCATTTCCCCCAATGCCAGCATACGGGTCAGGCAGGCACCGCCCATGGAGCAGCCATAGGCCCCACCCAGACGGGAGACGCCGTGGCTCTTCAAATAGGAGATCACCTCGTCCACGGTCTGCTCGACTGAGGTGAAATCCCCGGGGTACTCCGGCTGATGGCCGTCATATACCACCTGAAAAACATGCCATCTCTGAGAAAGCAGCGAGATCGTGTCGGCAAAAGCCCATACAGGCTCTGCCGTGCAGGGGAAAAACAGCAGCGTCCGCTCCTGCGCCTGCCCGTGTTCCAATATCTGCATGGCTCACCCCTCCGATTTCACGCACTCTGCGTAAGCCAGCGGGAACGAGGCTTTCAGCACGGTGCTTTTCTGCACCGTCCAGCCGTTTTCCCTAAGAAATGCCAGATATTCGTGGCTTGTCCACTTGCTGTGCAGCGGAAAGCCTGCCAGCTTCATAAAAAATGCTTTGACCTTTCCAAAGAAAGCGTTATCTGCGTGGGTAAAGGTCGGCGCAACCAACACGCCGTCGTCTTTCAGCACGCGACGAATTTCAGAGAGGGCTTTTTCCGGTTCCGGTACAATGTGCAGCGCATTGACCACGATCACCACATCGAAAGACTGGTCAGCATAGGGCAGATGGAACATATCCTGCACCGAAAAATAGAGTTTCGCAGATTTCACGCCCTGTTTCGCCTGCTCGATCATCTCTTGGGAAGCGTCGGTAGCTTCAATATGGTCAGCAGAGTGGACGATATGTTTGGCGATCAGCCCTGTGCCGGTCGCCAGCTCCAGCACGGTTTTTTGCCGTACCACAGGGCGCAGCAGCCTGTACAGCCGCTCGTAAGCCGCTGCATCCTTGCGCATGAAACGGTCGTACCGCCCGGCGTTTTTGTCCCAGAAATTTTGACTGTTTCTCATGATTTCGCCCTCACAACGAGATGTTAAATTTCTCTATCTCATATAGATGGTGCGAATAAGTTAGAAGATGCTAACTATATCCCTTTTGAAAAGCCGCATCACTGCGGCTTTTCCGCTTATGCAAATAGCTCCCGGCAGGCACCCCGCACCAGCGTTTCCAGTACCTGCGGATAGAGCACCCCAATCTGCTCCTGATGGGAGACGGTTAAAATCAACCCCCGCACTGTGGCGGCAGCCAGCGCCATACCGCCCTTGGGCTGCAAGCCGCCCAATTCCAGTAGGGTACGGATGTGCGTCTCGTCATCGTGGTAGTGGGCGGTTTTCACTTCCTCCGGCAGGCGGTGCAGAAGAAAATCTGCGTCATTTTCGATGAACACAAAGGCTTTTGTCTTGGAGAGCCAACGGCAGGCAGCCAAGATCGCCGCTGCCGCGCGTTCGGCAGGAAGCAGAGTTGCGTTCTCTTGCAAGGACTTCTGCGCTGCCGCGAAGCACTCGGTATGGATGTCCTCCAGTACAGCGAAAAACAGCAGTTCCTTGGATTCAAAGAATTTGTAAAATGACCCCTTGGAAATCCCAACAGCCTCCGTCAGCTGCCCCACAGAGGTTTTCCGCATCCCGATGGTAATGCCGCAGCGTCGGGCCGCTCGGATCAGGTCCTTGCGGATTTGTTCATTCTGTTCGTCTGTAAAAGCCACTGCGCACGCTCCTTGAATTTATGACCACATTTACCATTTCAGTCAAATTGTAGCACGGTTCGAAGATGTTGTCAACGGCGTCGTTTTGCTTTCCATCTCAAACGGCGCAACAGCACCTTTTCCAGTCAAGATTTTCGGATGAATCATAGGTGATTCACTCTTGGGCTATTGGCAGGATTCAAGGAGAATTTCGCTTTTGTGGGCAAGGTGAATCAACGGTAGATTCTTTCTGGGAAATATACGACTTTGTACGCGCATCGGGATGGGTTGCTATCGTTTCTTGGAGGAACGTGTTTTGCAAGCATAGCGTTTGGATATCCACAACGCATTTTTGGGATGAACCCCAACCCCCCGCAGTTGAAAAATATTACGATTTTCTCAATTATAGCCACTTTCCATTGACAGGCTGGGAAGTTGCATGGTATCCTGAACTTGCAGAGATTCTCTGCACAGCACCTTTACAACTGAATACACAGCATAACAGGTACTTTACTCTCCCGGTGGGGTGCGCAGCACGGTCACGGCAGACCATAACCCACGACTGGAGAGAAGGCATAATGATACTCCTGCTGCCCCACGCGTCAGATGGGGTGACGGCGTTAGGATCGTAAGAAGTAAGATCCTTACAAGGTCAGTGAACGGCTGTATGCCAGCAGCCTGCCTGTTATGTTCCCACTGTCTGGGGGCAAGCGGCAAATAAGACATTTTCCCAAGCACTTATTTTGATGCACACGGTCTTTTTATTATATTTATTTATCCGTGTGATTGACGCTGGTATGCGTATTATTTGATTTTTATTGAATTTCCATCAAGATTTGCGGGGAAAGTGTACCCTTACGCCAGAACAGAAGATAGATAAGAGGCCCGGAGGGCTTTACCAAAATCGGTAAAGCCCTCCGGGCCTCTTTTTTCTCCCCGGAAGGTGTATTCAAAATAGTTACACGAAACAACGAAAAAGGAGATGAGCAAATGGCAAAAAGAAGTGTTCATTATGCCCGCGGACCTCCAGAGTGAATCAGAACTGATTCACTCTCTTGAATCAAAAACGAAAAAGTGAATCAAACCTGATTCACTCGCATACCGCGCCCAAACGCACCCTGTGTGGGGCTGATGTCCAGCATCGGACATGGGGCGGCGAAGCTGCCCGCAAAGCCGCTATTTAGCGCGTCTGTGGGGCTGTGGGGCGGCGCGAGCCGTACAACTTAACACTAGAGAGTAAAACTTACTACACGCAAAATTACGATACTATGAGATAATAGGTGTATACCAAACAAGAAAGGATGATGCAAATGACTTTTATAAAACTTCCGAAAGCAATCACTGCAGAAGAACTGCTCTCCACACCGCTGCCGCCGGTCAAGTGGATTATCCCCGGCCTGCTCCCGGCTGGCCTTGCCTTGTTTGCAGGTCCCAGCAAGGCGGGCAAAAGCTGGCTGACACTGTGGCTTTGTCTGCAGGTCGCACAGGGGAAGCCGGTGTGGGGGCGAGAAATTGAGTCGCGCACGGTGCTGTACCTCTCGTTGGAGGACACGCTCAACCGCCTGCAAGACCGCCTGTTCCGGCTTGCGGGCAGCGAGGATACCCCGGAGCGGCTGATCCTTCAAACCGAATGTCCGGGCATTGGGCAAGGCTTGGAGGAACAGATTACCAGCTTTCTTTACAGCCATTCGGATACCGGGCTGGTAGTCATTGATACCTTGCAGAAAGTTCGCTCCTGCGACCAAAGCGGCAGTATGTACGCCAGTGACTACAAGGACGTCAGCGCACTGAAATCCCTTGCAGACAAGTACGGCATCTGCATTCTGCTGATTCACCATTTGCGCAAGCAGGCAGCGTCCGACCTCTTTGACCAGATTTCCGACTCAAATGGTCTGATGGGGGCAGCAGACACCACATGGGTCATGCAGCGCAAACGAACGAGCAAGAATGCTGACATTATCCTGACAGGACGCGATTTGGACAGGCGAACGCTGTATCTGCATGAGGAAAACTGTATCTGGCTGTTGGACGAGGAGGAAACCGCAGAAGAACAGCGACTGAAAGCTGTGCCGGAATATCTTTGGAGAGTTGCAGAATACATCGAGCAAGCCGGAAAGTGGCAGGGAACTGCTACCGAGTTGTTGTCTGCAGCTGGTGTTGACGGCATTTTGCCCCATATGCTTACCCGAAAAATCGTGGAACACTTTGACACGGTATTTGTACCAAAGGATATCCACTATGAAACGCATCGCACATCGCAGATGCGCTTGCTGAAGTTTTCGCATTCTGAAAATGACGCTGATGACGCTAATGACGCTGATATTGACATAACTCAATTATCTGGCTGGGATATCTCAAAAATAGTGTCACAAGCGTCATTAGCGTCATCGGCCAAGCCTTGGCGCGGAAAATATGGGGCGTAACCTCGTAGAGAACCGCTTACTTGGTACAGATATAAACGTAGACACGATGAGTTATTGAACTGCCAAGAAATGACGCTACTTCTGAAACGTAGAAAAAGAAAAATGACGCTAAAATCGGCAATGACGCTGATTTGATTTACTAGCAAGGAGGTACAATGGCTTATATCAAACAAAAGTCCGAACGCAAGTACAAAATCACTGTCTGCAACGGCTATAAGGTCAACGGGCAGAAACGTATGAAAGCACAAACGATAACAGTACCGCCGGAAGTTCCCAAGCGTGGAATTCAGCAGTATGTTATGGCTGAAGCTGAACGCATCGAGAAAAAGTTCAAGTATGGCGTAGAAGAAAGCGACCAGACACACTTTGACCGCTACGCCGAGTCGTGGCTGAAACGGCAGGAACCGTATTTCAAGGCCACTACGCTGGCCGGATACAAGAGAAATCTGGAAATTGCCTATCTGCAAAGGCGGGCGAGGCTGTCAACAGCGGTGCGTATGCGCCGTTCATCTTGACCGTTGACTGGCTCGGCTGGCTTTGCTATTTCTGAAAGATACAAAGTGCCGCAATGGGAAGATACATACTCAAAAGGGATAAGCTCTGCCATAGTCCTTCAAACGCAATTATTGTTCCTCTATAATTCGGCTTATCAGCCATTACAAATAGCGCAAAAAAGACTATTGCAAAGATAAAGCAAATTAAAGATAAAATTCCTAATAACCCATTAGACACTTTGAAAAAATATAATCCGACAAACAATGGTGCAAGTGTTAAAAGTAGAAAACCTATTACTGAACCATAACCATGTATCTTTGCGGAAAGAGTTTCAAGGCTTTTGGTTTCTCCAACTGAAAAAATCCCGGAAAGAATACAACCGCCTACGGCGTAAATCACAATGACGGAAAAAAGCATTATGGATATAGAACTTGATACTTGTGCGACAGTAGGATAAAGCTGTAAGGTGCTGATTAAAATTGCAACTCCAAACGCAACCAGCCAAATGTTATAAATTGAATGTAATGGTGCTTTTGAATTTCCTAAAACGCTCATTACTTGTGTCAAATGATTATAGTCTTTGTAAAATGGAGCTAACAAGAATGGAATAATTAAATCTAATGCCAAAAGCACCGGCAAAAAATGAGATAAATAATTCTTAATCATTGGTTTTACCTCACTTTTAGAAAATGAAAATCGCAATATGGCGAACCATTTCCTAATGTGCCAGTTCGTTCAAAACGAATTTTGGGTAATAAACCTGAAAAAGAAATATCATCATTTTCACAATACACACAACATAACTCTGGACAATCATACATTTTTGTTAGTTCCCAATAAATGCAATTATGCAAATTGAAGTGTATCTCTTTGCCATTACATTTAACCCATTCCGTTGTCCAACCGTCATCGGGAAAATTTTTTCGCATATGCTTTTTTACACCTAACCGATAGATGGTATATGCAAAAGGCATACTTCCTAACTTTTTCATTTCTTCTTTTTGAACGTTTGCGGCTTTATGGGTTTCGTTTCTAACATATTCTAACGCTTCATTTTGGTTTATACCCTCTCCTCGAAGTGCCTTGTAATAAGCCAACGTTGGAAATAGCTTTAATTGCAAATGATTTTGAATTGCGGCGTTATTGCGATAGTCGGCGTTATTCAGAAGTTCTTGATAAATTTTTTCTGCTTGCTCAAAAATCAGCTTTCCTTTTTCTTGCCCAAACTGTTGAATACAATCCACTTCTAAAAAGGGAAGCGTAGTTTCATTTAGTTTCATCATCATTTCCTCCCTTGAAGTGGCCTAAACCTTTCAAAATCTTTACAGCAACCTCCTTCATTACATCAGCTTTGACTACAGCTATTCCTTGTTCCTCATCGCCTAAAACGAGTAGCGTGTCTCCGGGATTTATGTCAAATATTTCTCGCGCTTCTTTGGGAATGACAATTTGTCCGCGCTCCCCAACCTTAACAGTTCCAAATATGTGCTTTCCTTTTGGCATGGACATTGTACAGCATCTCCTTAATTCATTCTTTTCATACTTACATGAAAAGTATACACCACTTCAAGAAAAATGTCAAATCACCTTTACTGATTACGGAATAATGGGGATAGCCGTCTTTCATATTGTGGTGTTACTTTATGGCACATGAGCATTTACCTATCGCTTCAAGCTGATTTTGAAAGCCAACAACCTGCCGTTGGATTTGAATGTGCATAGCTTACGGCATACGAACGCCAGCCTGCTGACTGCGCAGGGCGTGGATGTCCGCACGGTGGCTAGTCTATTGGGTCATGCACAGGCCAGCACAACGCTGGATATTTATGCCCACGCCTTTGACAAGAACAAACGCAAGGCGCAGGAAAAGTTGGGAAAAGCGATAGGATTATGAGAAAAATCAAGCTGACGCGCGCCAATAAAATTATTTTGCTGAAAGCGCTGGGCGATTACTATTATCGGCAGAGAGCCATGAACACAGGTTGGCGTGAAACTGGATATTTGATACTCAAAGTGGATTCTCTCCCAGTGGGTAAAAAAGCAGTTTTCACCAGTGAGGAAGTCTGTCTTGCAAGAAACGCTGTAAATCAGCTGCGAAACAAGAAAATTGAGCAGGGGCAGTACACAGACGCCACTGATGATATGTTGCTGAAGTTATTTTAAAAAGCCAAAAAAGAAAAACCTCATCGCAAAAAACACATTGCAATGAGGTTTTCTGGTGCGACCGGGAGGATTCGAACCTCTGGCCTTCCGGGTCGGAGAACTACGACAGGGGTGCACAGACCAACGATAAACCGTAAATTTTGTCAGTTCTGCCCAACTGCACCCAAAACAAGAAAAGCCTGTTGTTGGTTGTCACAACAGGCTTTTTCGGTGTTTTGAAGGGAAACTGCACAGTAGTGGTCAAATGGTGGTCAAAATGCAAATAAGCGGCAAATCCACAGGAATGCCGTTGCACTTCATAATGCCGAGATACACGGCTGTCGGACTTTCGATATTTTCTACGATGTATCTATGTTTCGGAAGATAGCGGTCAAACCAGGCGTTAAACTTGTGATACAGCCGCAATGCAAAATCCGAGTCAGCTGCACCATAGCGCACGGTTTCCGCGTCCTGCGCATCCAGTTCATTAAAATGCTTTCCGTCCGTCAAACTCGAAAATGATGGCAGCGGCTCTCCGAATAACTCTGATGCCAGACGCTTCAAACCGCTTTCGTTTAGCTTACGGAATTCGTAGGTGCTTTTCAGACTCATCTGCGAGGCACAGATGGTTTCATACACGGGAGCCTGAATCACGATGCCCTTCGCATATGCCATTGAAGATTCAAAGGCAATGTTGTGAGCTATCTTTACAATTGCTGAATTCATAAGAAACGCCGCCAGAAATGAAAAAAAGTCTGTTTTGTCTATATTGGTTCCGATGCGGTGGGCAATGTGAACATAGATGCCCGTTCCTTCCTTACCGACCGACACTTTTTCATAAGTGCTGACGGTTTCGCCAAGCCATGTGGGAACTTCCTCGCCAGTGATTTCCCGCTGCTCTTTTATGAAGGATGCGAGGGTGTTTGCGTTGACCGTTTCCGTGACCAGGCTGCCATATCCGTTTTCTTTCAGTGCCTGCATCATCTCATCCTTGCGACCTGCTGCCGGGGATGCAAACAATCTGCTCTTCAAGTAAAATGTGCTGCCGTTTCTGGAAAAGCGGTCAAGTTCCGCTTCTGTCATGGCATCGGAGAGCTGAAGGTCAAGCTCCGTAATCTCTGCGCCCAGAGCCTTGGTCTGTGCTTCGAGGTCTTTCTTCTGTTCCTGCAGAGTCTTGAGCCTGTCAGCCATTTCAAAAATTTTTGTATTTTCCATCGGTGACTACCTCCTTTCACTTACTACCGAAAAATTCAACCCCCTCGGAGTTTTCAGCTTTTGAAGGGATTTTTCCCTTGGCGGTAATCATCGACCAGCATTTTTGCCAGGTTGATTTTCTTTCGCAGTGCATACAGTACCTTGCGGTCAACCGTATCCTTGCATACAAGATAGATATAATGACAGTTTTCTGTCTGCCCGGCTCGGTGAATACGAGCCTTTGCCTGTTCAAAATTCGACATTGAATAATCAAGTGAGTAAAAGATCATGGTGCTTGCTGCGGTCAGCGTAATGCCCAGCCCTGCTGCCGCAATCTGCCCCACAAATACACGGCACTTTGCGTCATACTGAAAACGGTGAATTTCGCTGTCACGATCTTTTACACCGCCGCGCACAACGGCGTAGCCGATTTTCTTCTTTTCAAGAAGCTCTTGAATATCGTCCAGCTCCGGCACAAAGCGTGCCATAATAACGAGCTTTTTACCTTCTGCCATCGCGGTGTCGATAATATCCGAGAGAGCATCCAACTTGGCGTGACTTACTGTATTTACCACGCTGTCATCATCCGTCAGATGCCCGCCGGTAATCTGTGACAAGCGGAGCATTCTGGTAAGAATATTTGCAGTCGCAACTTCGGAATCGTCCATCTCCGCATAGCTGTCTGCTTCAATGCTGTCATAGAGCTTTGCCGCTTCTTTCTCCAATTCCACGGTACGCACTTCTTCGGTGATAGCAGGGAGGTCAAGGCACTCTGCTTTCGTTACACGGAATGCAATCGAATGGAGCTTACGAAGGAAATCGTCCGTCATCCATTTACGGAAGATTGGAGTGTGATTGCCGTAGCCGCCCATATCAAAATACTGATTGCGGAAAGCATAAAACGATGTGCCGAATATCTGCGGATTTAGGAATCGGTACTGAGAGAACACATCCAGTTCACGATTTGTAATGACCGTACCCGTAAGTAACAGCTTGTAACGAGCCTTATCTCCGATATGCTGCATTCCCTGACTCTGCTTGGAGCGATTTTCCTTCAGCTTATGCGCCTCATCCGTAATCACCAGGTCAGCATTATATGTAATCAGTTCCTTCTCCAATCGCCATGCACTCTCGTAATTCACGACCACGATTTGCAATCCCCTATCTGGCAGTTTAGTCAGCTGCTCCTTTTTCTTTGCCGCCGTACCTTTCAGAACGGTCAGTGAATAAGGAAAATCTGCGAATTTTTCAAATTCCTCTTCCCAAACACCGAGAATGGAAAGTGGTGCAACTACCAGTACACGATTTACTTTGCCGTACTGATACATACATCCTGTAATGGCGATACTGACGATGGTTTTTCCGGTACCCATTTCCATAAGCAGCGCTGTGCCACGACTCTTGAGCCGGTTATCGAAAACACCGAATTTGTCACAGGCAAATGCGAAAGCCTTCTTCTGATGCTCATATGGTGTTGCCTTAATTGGCATCATGAGTTCAATGTTTTCACTCATGGCTCTCACCTCGTATTTCCTTGATTTCGATGCCCTGCACGGTTTCGCCCGGTGTCAGAACAAGAACCTCACAGAAATCTCCAAAGAGAAGGGTGAGCAGCTTTTTCGGAATGCTCCTGTGTTCACTCTGCAGGACCTCCTGCTTATTTCCGTTTTTGTCTGCGATATTAATACGCACTTTGTGTTTTAATCTCATAGATTCGTCCTCCTTTTTATCCGATCTGCTTTGCTGCGGAGGATGGATGTATTTCCTTCCTCACTCACTACCGAAAAATTCAACCCTCTAAAGAGGAGAGGTCGGGGAGGACTCCGACCTCTAGATCTGCCACCGGTCATAATTCAGTCCTGTTTAGAGGACTTACGGCGTTTGATACGTTCTACACCCAGTGCTTTTGCTGTCTTGTCAATGATTTTGTTCTTACGATTTGTCAATGCCTGGGAGGAGGGCAGTTTTCCTGTTTCCTCCGCTTCAGCCTGACGCATCTGTTCAAGCTGAGTTTCCATTCCAAAGTGCTCGAAATAGAAATTCTGCTGCGCTTCCGTGCAATCTTCATCAATGACGCGTCGGACCTGGGCAGCTAACGGATTCTCCGGTTCTGGCTCGGAAAACATAGAATCTTCCGGGTTACTGCCTTTGGCAGAGATTGTGTCCCAAGGATCAATCGCATCCTCGTCATTCGGATCAGCCTTATAGCTTTTGACCTTGGCTTCAAACAGCGGATCGCGCAGCTCATTCTCGTATCGATCCTTCAAATCAGAATCGTGGTCAGACTCATCAAGCATGATGGTCAGTTCAAGCGACAGGTCTTTGCCGACCTCAAGCCTCTGCGTAACCGTCTGTCCTGTTTCGATGTCTTCGAACTTGTAACAGTAGTACTTGCCGTCTGCTGTCAGATAACAGGCACGATCGGGATTGAACCCGCTCTTGCGAATTTTCGATGTTTCTTTTTTCTTCATTGCAGTGTCCTTTCCGTCCGAGCGGGACGGAAAGACACAAAAAGAGCCTGCGGCGAAGATGAACCACAGGCTCCAATGGCCGAAAATAGGCGCATGAAAGCAACGGTGGGAGCATCTTCATTCCAAACACAGCCTTTTTGCTGTGTTCAAAACTCTTATGCATCCCTCCGTCCTTATAGCGCTATTCGGACCAAGAGATTGATATTTGTAAAGCGACTTTTAACGAAGTGTGAATTTGTATATGCGTCCGCACGATTTTTTTACAAAAATGTAGAATTGCAGTTTAAACTGTGGTATTCTAAAAAGTAGATTTACACTTTGAATTAATTCACGTGTTCCACCTTCGTCGTCCATATCTGCTTTACACTTACCATTCTACTAATTCGCCTTTTTCAAAAAGCGGACTGGACGGACAGATTCGGACAAGTTCGGACAAACAGTTTTTAGACAGGAGGTACATGCAGAACATGCTCTTTTCTGAATATGCTTTAGGTCTTTTACCGTACATTTCTGGTAAAAGTTCAAAAGGTGAATATTTAACAGAACTCATTGGAAATTTCATTCAAGATGGCGCAATGGATGCGTGCCCAATCCTGCAAGCAAAGGCCGATACCAAATGCAGATATATCAACGGCACTCGTAGAATTTCGCCGCAAAATGCACAATATCTTTATAATCACAGAGACATAGACAAATTTACTGGGTGGCTCGGTGATCGAATGGATGACTCTGATTCATTTGAGAACGTTGCCGATTGGCTTCATAAGAATGGAATTGACACCAAGGAACCTGACTCTGCATGTGCAGAGCTATTGGAGAGTATTTTTCTTGACACTTCCAAAGGGTTTAAATCCGATCAAGCAGATCAGGAATCTGCAATCGATATGCAATTAATCGAAGATATACAGAAAAAAATTGAGTTGCTTCCTCGCCCGGCGGATGTGCCAGTGCCAAAGGAAGCAACTCAAGATGAACGTGTCTATATTGAGGAGCTATATAACGCATATGGTGATGCAGAGGGCCTAGACTCTTTTTCCGAAAAAGATCTAAGCTCCTATTCAGAGTACGCAGAAGATTTAGATGATCGCCGAATTGATTACTATGCTGCCGAAAGCATCCGTCGCGGTGTATTGGAGTTAAAAGGCAATAAGCTGATTGGACAATTTGAAGTTCTAAAAAACGAAACTCTTGATGGCGTCAAAGATACAGCAAAACGAACTCATATAAATGGATATGAGCATATGCTTGCCGTTATGGAACAGGCAGTTAATGCGCCTATCTCAAATTATATACTCTGTGCTTCACCATATTGGATTAATGGAAAAATCAAAAAGGGAGTATGTCATCACCTTGTTAATGACGGGAAATTAGTATGGATAAAGAGGAGAAAACGGCAATGAATGACTCGACCATTGGTTCCACATTTGAAATATCGCTTCGTATCCTTCTGATGCTAAATTGCTTATCTCCCCTGCAGTTGGATGAGCAGCAAATAGGCCTGATTGATTTTATTGCAGTCTATGCCGCTGATTTTGGACTATTGGATGAAAATCTGCATGGATATAGCAATTATCGTTTTAGTGAATTCCCGGCAAGGAAACAACCAATACAAGCGGCCTTAAGAGATCTGATATTAGATGAATATGTTCATTTGACTTCCACTTCTAAGGGATATGAATACGCTATTACTGTTGCCGGAAAGAGTGTATGTAAACAACTTCACAGCAGTTATTCCGAAGAATACTGTCTGGCAGTGAAAACGACAGTATCCGCCTTCAACTATGCAGATACTACTGCCATGTTAAATGCAATTAATAACCTCACCGTAAAATCGCTAAAGGAGGTCACGCATGAATAGATTCTATATTGAAAAATTGATGGTGTCCGGTGGTGGACATCACGCCTCTGTTATTGATTTTAAGCCAGGTTTGAATTTTATTCTTGGTCCTTCCAATACTGGCAAAAGTCTCGTGATGGATTGCCTGGACTATATGTTTGGCTTTACACCAAAGAAAAATAAGCCTTCTAAAATCGTTGATAACAATAATGGCTATGAGCTAATTACTCTTCAACTTGCCACAGCAAACGGAACAGTAATTCTTGAAAGAAAAATAGGTGAATCCAAAATTACTGTTAGTGGCTCTGATCAGACTGTTGAGCACGGCAAATATAGCGTAGGACATACAGCTAAGAAAAATATTAATACCGTTTTCTTGCATTTACTTGGCATTGATGAACCTCATTCCGTACGTTCTGCAGAAACAGGAGCCAAAACACAGACTTTAACATGGCGAAGCATGCTCCACTTGTTTTTCCTGAAGCAAGGAGATGTTGCACGAGAAAGCTCTGCTCTGCTGGCGCCTGGAAGCATGGGTGCTACTGCTTCTGCAGCTGTACTTTTATTCCTTCTAACCGGGCAAGATGCAAATAATCTTGTTCAAGATGAAGATCCAAAGATCAGTGAGGCAAAGAAAAAAGCTTTGATTGGCTATATCCAAGATAAGCTTCAGGAGGTTTCCAATCGACAGACAGAAATAAATCAAGTGCTTATGTCATCTAATATCGTTGATCCACAGGCCAGTGTTGAACAAGTGCGTAAAGAGATTGCTGAGTTGCAAAAAGAAATAAACTCTGCAACTAAGGAAAGCCAGCAATTGATGTCAGGAATTTATGAATGGAATGGAAAATTATCCGAAGCAAAAACGGTTGCTTATAATTTTTCTGTTCTTCATAAACAGTATCAATCCGATATCAGACGCATTGGATTTATCGTTGACGGTGCATCGACAATCCAGCCTGCGAAGAAAAAAGTAAGATGTCCTATATGCGGTGAAGAAACCGTGCGTGTACACGACACCTCTTTTATCAGTGCATCTGCTGCGGAGCTTGAGAAGATCCAAAAGCATCTGGCTGAATTAAGCCTAGCGCAACATGATATAAATATTCAGCAAGAAAAGATCCGTGGGAAAATTCAAGAGCTGGAACAAAAGAAGTCTGTTGTTGATTTACATATTTCTGAGCTTCAAGAAAAGCTGTCTTCCTTCGAAACTGAACTGGAATATCAGCTGAATTTCATCCGCCTCAAGAGCGAGTTGGACGTCATTCGCAAAAATGAAATTCAATATAAAAGCGAGTTATTTCAAAAAGAAACCGAGGAAGCCGTCGAGCCTTCTAAGCACAATATATTTGAGGACTATAGCTACGACCTAATTCATGGATTTGAAGAAAAATTAAAATCTATTTTACAGGATACAAAGGTTGGTGGAGCCGATTCCGTTAGAGTCAATATGGAAAACTTCGACATTGAAATTGGTGGTTTTAAGAAATCTGTTTCAATGGGAGGTGGATTCTGTGGAATCCTGAATACTCTGACTACACTTGCCATGAGTGGATATTTGATTGATTTAAATCGATATGCTCCTGGCTTCTATGCAGTCGACTCCTCTCTTACTCAGCTATCTGAAGCCGAATATAAAGAACAAAGCAGTACCATTAAACAGAACTTTATCGAATACCTCATCGCTCACGCGAAGGAAAGACAGATAATTATTGTTGAACAATCAAAACGTATGCCTTTCATTCCTGAGGATAGTGATGAAAAAAGTGTCCATGTAATTTGCTTCTCCAGAAACAAAGAAGATGGACGATACGGTTTTTTGAACGAGGTTTATAATCCGGAGGATCAGTAATCCCCAAGCATCTACATGAAAGAGCAGGAGGTAAAATATGCGTATAAGCTACAACAAGTTATGGAAAATGCTAATAGATAAGAACATGAACAAACATGCTCTTGCGGAAAAAAGTGGTGTCAGTTCAGCTTCAATTGCGAAACTTAGCAAAGGCGCAAATATCACCACGGATGTACTTCTAAAAATATGTGAAGCTATGGATTGCACATTAGAGGATATCATGGAAACAATAAAGGATTGATAAAGGGAGGGGTATCTTGCCAAATGTAATAACACTCAATATGGACCACCCCACCGTTCAATACCTATGCAAAAAAGATAAACACTTAGCAAAGGTCATCCGTATGGTCGGTCCCATAACCTATGTTCCGCATGACAAATTTATTTATTCATTTTTAGTGCATGAAATCATCGAGCAGATGCTATCTGTAAAAGCCGGGCAAAAAATTTATGAAAGGCTCGAGAATTTGTGCGATGGCGAAGTGACCCCAGAAAAAGTCAATACACTTTCAGATGATGAGATACATAAAATCGGAACTTCTTCTTCAAAAGTCAAATGTATCCGCGGTGTCACCGAAGCTGTAATATGTGGAAATTTGGACTTTGATAAAATGCATTCTCTGTCTGATGAAGAAGTCATTCTACGCCTAACCAAGTTTCACGGCATAGGCAAATGGACTGCAAAAATGTTCTTAATTTTTGTTCTAAATCGTCCGGATGTTCTCCCCATTGAGGGTGGTGCTTTTTTACAAACATATCGTTGGGCATATAAGACGGATGACTGCAGTGAAAAAGCCGTTATCAAAAAATGTCGAAAAGGGAAACCTTATTCATCCATTGCTTCTCGCTTTTTCTATCGAGCATTGGATGCCGGATTAACCAAACAGGAATTTCACTTATTCAAATAGGAGGTTGCTCATATATGGCTACAAAAGGAAATAAGAAAACAAATTACGAGGCCAACGAAGCCTTTCTACAATATGAAGAGGAAATAGTAGCTCATCCTGCATATGCTGGTATGCCAGATCTTCGCCATGATGATGGCACCATTCAATGGGAAGCTCCATCAAACAGAGGCTCTGGTGTTTTTCAGTTTTCTCATGACAGACGATATCAATGGTGGGTAGAAAAAGCCAAAGAAATCGGCATCAGCACCGATGAAGATAAATGGATTAGTAAGGTAGCCAAAACCATCCATCCGACAAAACAGCACCCGTGCAAAGTCTGCGGACGTGTCATGGACATCCGCTATTGCTATTTGTCATCTAATTTTATAAAAAGGGTGCAAAAATTACCCTTTTACGATGGTTCCGTAAGTATGGATGAAACCACTCATATTTTGGATTTTGTTACAGCATTCGTTGATATGTACGGCGATATCGCATATGATTCTTTGCCAAAATTGCTAAAATGCACTCAAGCTAAAGAGATTCCGAACTTACCACACGACTTGTCATCATGGACATCGTGGATAGAACTAAACTACATTCCAAAAGAGCCAAGTATGCTTAGTCCTGGTACGATGTCCAATGCTCCCGATCGGCTTGACGGTTTTCATACATTTAACCGTTGCTGTCGTTCTACCGCAGATAAAGGTCGTTCAAAGGAAAATCTCGCATCATATTCAACCGACAGAAGAGCTTTTGAAAACTGGAGCGATGGCAATTGGATTACCGCCAATAAGCTAATGGGTTTTATAAACTCAAATCCATGCATGAAAAAAGAACACTGCGCCAATGAAGGAAGCGGTGGTCAGCATCCACGTCCATGCAGTGCTGACCATATCGGCCCAATATCACTTGGCTTCTGCCATAGACCAGAGTTTCAGCTTCTTTGCAAGTCGTGTAACAGTGCAAAGAATAACAGGATGTATTATACAGATGTTCTCCATCTGATGGACGTTGAAAAAGGCGGAGAAACTGTTGCAACATGGTATGCAGACCCGATTTGGCAAAAGTGTAAAGGTAGAGTAACTGACAAGGAATCAGCCCTGAGACTTAGCCGTATAATGCGCGATAATCGCAATGTTGCGATGATGCTTTTGGCCGATTTTATCACCAGAAACGAATTCCTTTTTCTTTTTACACTTCTTAATTTGGAGTATGCCAACTACGAGTATGACATCATACCTGAAACGATGAAAATCAATCATCAAATTGTAACTGTGGATTTTTCGCAAAAAGCAAGCACCTTGAGGTATGTCAATATTCAGAAAACGAGGAAAATTCGTGTCGCTTTTTCTTCACTTTCCGAGTATGCAAAGAAGGAAAACCGCAATGGATACACTTACACTAATGCAAAGATTGAGGCACTGAAAAAACAAGCCTTCTCCATTCTTTCCAACATCAATGGTAATATGAAGAAGCTAAATGCGACTCTTATTGCGGCTCTTTCCAATGAAGAACGCATTGATACAGAAATCGAGGCATTTTTATCTACTGTAGATTATGCGGCACTAATGCATACACAGGAATTTATTGACGTAAAGGAACTACTTAAACAGATTATGGAGTTAGTTGCTCAAGAAATATCCTCCAATTGGGACGATCCTCGTTATTCAAGAGAAGCTTTTGATGAATAAAAATAGCCGACCATCTGCTAATCTGTAGGTGGTCGGCTTATTCTATCAGAGATAACTGTCAAGATATTCGTCTGCAGTTATTTCTCCTCTCATAAATTTTTGATAAAGATTTGCAGCAGGAAAACGGTAATTATATTGACTCCCATTTTCTCCTGGTTGGAGCGGTGGCAAATCGCCAATTGCATCCTCGGCACCTATAACGGGTGGGAGCAGCGATAATTGTCCATCCTTGGGAACACACGATATTCCATTCATGTTAAAGCCTTGAACAAGGTCGGCATCTCCACCAATGATTATTACACGCTCTCTTCGTTGCGGAACTCCGAAGTTAGCTGCACTGACCTGGTTTACTTTTATTTCTGCAACACACTCTTTCAACTCAGACTTTATCATTTCAAAGAATTTTCCTTTATCTAAGTTGAGGATTCCACGAACATTCTCAAAAACAAAGCCATCCGGTCTGATTGCCTTTACTATACTGGCATAGGATTTAAATAACCAGTTGCGCATATCTTCAGTTCCTCGCCGTGTATTCGCAGTAGAGAATCCTTGACAGGGAGGTCCTCCAAGAACAAATAGTGGACGGCTTGGATTTGCGCTCTTTGCGGCTACCGCGGCGCTCACAATCGCGTCATGAACCTCTTGACTGTTAATATCACCAACAATGGCTTCTCCACCAAGATTTCGCTTGTGCGTTTCTACTGCGTACTTGTCAATGTCATTTCCGATTATTGGAGTCCAACCGGCCCAAATGAAGCCCAACGCAAGTCCTCCTGCACCACAGAAAAGGTCAACAAACTGCCCCTTGAAAGGAATATTCTTGGCAATCTGATAGGCAAGCAGTGGGGGGACAGCATTTCCAATCTGATTATTTATCGCCCCAAGTGATCCAATAAACTCAAATGAATCTGGGAAACTCTGAAAACGTGCCGCTTCTCTTTGTGATATAGTCCTGTCTTGCTCATAATGCATATGGCATCCATTGCCTGGACGATTAAAATAAGTGTTGATTGTATATGCAGGCATGTCAGGACGAAGCCTACCATAGTATGTGGATCGGCTTCCTTTCCCGGCTTTGTAGCTTTCTCTGATTTGAGCAAGCCTTTGTGACGGCACACTTTCCGGTATGTTTTTCCAATTGCCACCCGGTGGAACACACTTTATTACCTGCATATCTAATTCACTCAACGAAGATGCGTAGTGATTGAAAATCATGGTTTTCTTTTCTTCATCCTGTCTTTTTTCTCGATACTGTCGAACAATCTTTGCTCGTTTTTCCTGATCCAGCTTAAACGAATCTACAATAATTTCATATTCATCAGTTGGGAGGTTGTATAGATGTGCAACTGCCAATTCAATAGCGTCTTCAACATCCTGACCCGCCAATTGCTTATCCACTAACTCTATAATGTTCATATCAACAGATGGTCGAGGAACATGAATCTGTTTCACGATTCCTGCTGACACATGGTTGGATACCAGCATACTCCTCGCTTGATATTCAAATATCATCGAATTCATGATTGCAAGTAACATTTTGAGACTTAAAAGTGCGGTTTTATCGCCATAAACTACACCAAGAGAATTTCCACAGATGAATCCCGGTGGTAGCAATGTGGCTTTAATGCGCCTTGCTTGAGAGTCTCGTGATACATCACGCCACACGACCTTGCTCATGAATGAACTCAGCGGAGGAATTACCATTTTCTCATTCAAGAACAATCGATCGCCTGTAAAAGAATATCTGTCTACCATATAGCCTTTTGCGAATTCGATTTCACCAGCAGATAACAGTTTTTCTTTTACTCTTGTTTCGTCCAATTCACGAGTGAAACTTAATCCTGTTGCAACACAGAATTCATCAGTCGAAGGCAACTGTTCAAGATACATCATTATAGGGATAGCCTCAATTCCCGTTTTGAGTGGGATGCAAAAACCTGCTCGCTTGATATACTCGAAAACAGCTTTTTCTATCCTTTTTTCTTTGTATGTGCCCTTATCACTATAAATCCTAACGCCAATAGTCTGATCAGTTTCTCCACCCTTAGCCACCATTGTGATGCTTGAGATATCCGCACTTCCATAGAGTTTTAATTCTGCAGGATAATAAGAAACATTTATAACCTTGTGGTTTTCAAAAATCCAACTTCTAAGTCTGCTTGAAACTTGGTCATTGAGCAAGGAAGCCGGAGAAACAATTCCGCAGACACCACTTGGCTTTATTAATCTAAGTGCAACCTCAGTTCCGCATCGTGCAAGATTTGTTCCCCATTTACCGAATTTTGACGATGGTTGCGAAATCACAAATGATTCTTTCATGTAAGAATCATACTTTTCTATGGCATTTCGATACTCAACCATTGCCTCTTCGTCATTACTCTTGGCAAAGAGTTTCTGGGGTTTCAAAAGACTCCACGGAGGGTTTGTTACACAGATATCGTATTTGCCTCGAACAGCACAATATTCTACAAACGCATCTGCTTGACGCGCATCAATTTCATATTTTAATCCAATGGCTTCACAAAACTGCGCTATATCGCTTTTAGCCGTATCTACAGCATTCGCATCTATATCCCATATCGATATAAATAAGCAATTTGATGATAGTTTTCCTGAATCCTGTAATTCTGAAATTAAGGAAATAATCAGCCTTCCATCGCCACAAAACGGATCAATAATGCGTAATTCCGAAGAGAATGTGTCACTTACATAATGTTGGCTTAGTATCCGCATCATGCTTCCTGCTATATCAAAATCAGTATAAAATTTACCAAGGAGTTTTTCGTTTTCAAAATCAGACTGTGTAAACTCATTAACGAACTGATAATAGTCCGAACTGATTTCATGTGGGGTTTTAATTGGCATTTTCGATTCCTCCCAAGCATAGTCATTTCATCAGTCCATTGCACTCTTCCCACTGGCTACCCAATTGTCTAATTCTGTACATTTGAATTTCCACTGTTTTCCTATTTTATGTGCTGGGATGTCCTTTCCCTTCCTGATCCAATCGCGGATTGTTCCAGGCTTAACTCCTAGGTACTCCGCCGCATCATCTATGCTTATCCACTTGTCGTTTTTAATCTCTGCCATTTCAGCACCTCCGAACAAACAAAGTACATTATTTATCATAGCAGATTTCGACTTTGTTTTCAATCTGTTTCCTATTGTTTTCTGTGATTTTTTGTCATTTACCTGTTTTCTATATATCATCACTCTGAAAAGCAAAAAAGTCAACTGATTTCGGCAAAATAGGCATAAATGAAACTCTGCACACCCCCCATATCAAAATATCCTTTTCATCGTTACGGGATATATAAATCGTTACGAGGGTATGCATTTTTCTGTTCATACACCAAAAATCCGAACTATTCTACAACTATAATTCCTGCTTTCAGACAAAAAAATAAGCCCTCTGCACACCCATCGGTGCGAGAAAGGCTATAATTCCTGTGTATCGTAAAACGCCCTAACGAAAACGGGCAGAAATCCTTGTATCAATCATGCAACGCTTTCATCATACACGCGCCCCTTGAACGGCTGCAATATCTCAACCAAGGTACGCACAACACAGGACGGCGTGAAGAATTCGCCGCCACGCTTGCCCTCCTGCTCGGCAAACATGGACAGGCAGTATTCGTAGGTGCGACCAAGAACATCCTTTTCGTTGCTGTAATCCAGCATTTTGATATTGGTGAACAGGTCTACCACATCGCCCAAGCGACGCTTGTCCAGTTCCGGACGGGCAAAGTTCTTGGGCAAAATGTCCTTCAGGCGCTTGTTTTCTTTTTCAATAGCACGCATGGCATCGTCAATTACCGTGCCAATCTCCGGCGTGTGTGCTTTTGCAGCAATTTCGCTCCAACGCGCACCAGCGGGGACGAAGAAAATGCCCTCAGAAGTGTATTCGTCAATGTCTTCCTCGAAGCCGTCGCCCTCTTCAACAAGCTGATTGTACTTGTCCTCAAAGCGGTCAGAGATATACTTTAGAAAAATCAACCCCAAAACAACACTTTTATATTCCGAAGCATCCAGATTGCCGCGCAAAACGCAGGCAGCATCCCAGATCTGCTTTTCAAACCCGATATTTGCAGTGTTCTTGTCAGCCATACATACAGCCCCCAAACTTTTATTCTAATTAACTACATTATACAATTTTTGTGTCGAATGGGCAATATTAAATTGTGCAACATTTCAATGCGCAGACAAACAAAAAAGAGCCTAAAGATTCCTACATGTTGTATCTCTTCAAGCTCTATTATTAAATCAAAGCTTGCCCTTTATCTAGGCATTGCCTTATATTTCCGGCCACATAATCTTCCACTCAAAGTACTCTGCCTGCGTAATCTCCCCAGCATACAACTTCTTCTGAACCGCAGCCCAATCCTTTAGAAAATCATCCAGAATCGTATCATCAAACCACATCGCCACGGGGGAGCGCGGAGGCCAGCTATCGTTGTCATCATAGTGCAGCGCAAGGTCTGGGTTGGCATTATACCGTGCTGTGCCGCGCTCAGTGGGGACCAGCTTGATAACGCCGGGCTGCTCCTCGTCCAGCCAGAAAAGTTGCTCCAGAATATCATTCGCCGGGCCGTTTCCGTCATCGGAAAGCGCCAGCGGAGAAACACGCAAAGCCTCTGCTATTTGATTTAGCAGGGGCTTTTTTGGTACGCGGTAACCCATTTCGTATTGCGCAATGCGGTTTGCGCTGAGGTCGACCAACTCGCCCAACTCTTTCTGGGTCATGCGGCGGTGCTGGCGGATGCGCTTGATTTTCTCTCCGATGTTCATTTCAATTCACTCTCTTTGCAGGATTTTCCTTATTGTACCACACCATAACATAAAAGCGCAAGAAAAAAGTAACAATTTTGCGAAAACTATTGACATTCGCATAAAAGCGCAGTATCCTATATTTGCATCGCAAATATGCGAAAGTCAAAATTCAAGGATGGTGATCGAATGGATCGTAAAGAAATCAGGGAAATGTACAAGCTCATGTTTGCGGAGTACCCAGACATTGTAACGGTCAAGGATCTGCAAGCCATGCTGGGCATCAGCCGCCACGCGGCCTATGACCTGCTGGGGGAGGG
>ENA-UEPH01001222-UEPH01001222.1-human-gut-metagenome-genome-assembly--contig:-NODE-1222-length-25587-cov-7.251548_pt1 | contig 25587 bp, 21 predicted proteins | sample MGYA00242891_ERZ507898 | MGnify/ENA primary metagenome ERZ507898 (study PRJEB26167, sample SAMN06115411) | human gut metagenome | host: Homo sapiens | place: China:Guizhou | collected 2014-10-15... | reverse complement strand
CGAAGCAAGACCGCATAATCCTATGAAATTCTACGACAGCCCCTTATTTTCGTGTCTGCTGCTCGGGGAACAGTCCAAAAAACGGTCTCCCTTTTTAAAACGGATTGAATGGATTTAATATGAAAAGGGAAATCCAAGAACCTCAGGTTCTTGGCGGGAGGGCGGGTTAAAGCCCCAAAAGCGTTTCCTCAGTGGTGAATCACATCATCCGAGGCCTGAATCCGTTTCACGGCGTTTTGTCCCGCGTCGCTGGTCAGATAGGCATACGTCGTTTCCGGCACAAGCGGCCGAATGGCTTCAATCTGTCCGTCATGGATGAGCTGGCGGACGTGCGACGCGCTGATGGCCTCGCCCTGCGCCTGTGCGCGGGGGATGACGGCCAGCTCAATGCCCGCCTTGGGCAAAACTTCGGCAAGCGCTTCGTTGTACAGGCTGGTCGTGTGGGAGAACGGCTCTTCGCCGACGTAGCGCCGCGTCAGGTTGAGCGCGGCCGCGATGCGGGTAAACAGCGTGGCGTCCAGCTCGGCGTGGGTGCGGGTGACGATATCCGCATCCTTCAAGAAGTACGAAGGAAACGTTGCTGACGAAATCATGTAGCTTCCGGAAGACACGACGGAAACGTTGTCATACTTTGCGCATGCGGCTTTGACCATCGCCAGCCTGTCTTTGTAAGGCACGAGCGAGCGGTCTTCGCTGAGCACAAACAGCACAACGCGCTCGTTTTCCCTCGCCGCGCGCTCCGCGAGCGCCGCGTGGCCGAGCGTAAAGGGATTGGCGTTCATCACCAGCGCCGCGCCGGGACGTTCGCCCGCGTAAGGCGCGAGGCTTTTCAGATAGCGGGCGAAACCGTCGCGGCGGTTTTCCATGAACACGAGACGGCCGTCCACGCGCGCAATTTCAGTAAAGCCCAGCGGCGCAAAGAATTTTGCGCTGTCGATTTTGGTGTACAGAAACAGGTGCGTGTTGCCGCGTTCAAGCTGCGCCTGAACCAGATGCGCGACGATCACGGCCATCAGCCCTTCGCCGCGGTGCGCGCCGTCCACGGCGAGACAGCGCAGCGTGTTTTCAAACAGCGAGCCTGTGGCGATCATCTGTCCGTCGTCATCATAAATGGCGGCGGAATAGGTTAAATTGCGGTCACGCTCGATGCCCTCGCGCTCAAGCAGCGCGTCCATCTGCGCCCGCGCGCGCTTGTTCGTCGGGGAAATCGGAACGGCGAAATATTCATCCATCATGGCGGTAACTCCTGAAATCAACTTGATAAGGGGATTATACCATGAAACGCCGAAAAGAGATAGAGGAAGCGGGCGGCTTGCGCGCAGAAAGCAATTCTGATAAAATACGGAGGAATGAAACATTTGGAGGGCAAAACAATGGCCGAACGGGTGACGGTGCCGGATATGATGAATGCGCGGGAGGCGCGCGCGCAGGCGCAGCGGACGCTGCTGGCGCGTTATCCCGGCGCGGCAGTGGTGTGTTTATGTATGAACATCGCCGGGCCTGTCAAGCGGACGGAGAACATCGAGCGGGCGTTCGCGTGGGGCGCGGCGCAGGTGAAAGCGGTGCTTGCGCCGTATGAGACGCTGTTTGACGCGGCCATTCATGAAAAGACCGGGCCGGAAGCGATGATCTGCGTGCGCGCGGAAGCGAAGGACGTCAAGAAACGGCTCTGCGCGCTGGAAGACGGAGAAGAGCTGGGGCGGCTGCTGGATATCGACGTCATCGCGCCGGACGGCGGCAAGATTTCGCGGACAGATATCGGCCTGCCTGCACGGCGCTGTCTGCTCTGCGACAAGCCCGCGCCCGTCTGCGCGAGAAGCCGCGCGCACAGCGTGGACGCGCTCTTTGAGCGGGCAAACGCGATGATCGACGCGCATTTTGAGGCGGCGTTCGCTGCGCGAACGGCGGAAAACGCGCAGCGCGCACTGCTCTGCGAGGTGGCGGTTACGCCCAAACCCGGTCTGGTGGACAGACACAACGCGGGCGCGCACAACGATATGGATGTGTTCACCTTCATCCACAGCGCGTGCGCGCTTCGGCCCTATTTTGAAAACTGTGCGCGGATTGGCCTTGCGCACCGGGGCGGGGACGCGACGGCGTGCTTCGACGCGCTTCGCGTACCGGGGCTTTTGGCGGAGGACGCGATGCGCCGCGCGACGGGTGGCGTGAACACGCACAAGGGCGCGATCTTTTCGCTGGGCATTGCGTGCGCGTCGCTGGGCATGGGTTACGGCGCTCCGCTCGATGTGCATGAAACGCTGATGCGCTGCGGCGCGATGACGGGCGCGCAGATGCACAAAGAGCTGGAGGCGGCGAAGGCCGGGCAGGCGCGTACTTTCGGCGAAACGATTTACCAAAAAGCGGGCATTGGCGGCGTTCGCGCGGAAGCGGCGGGCGGGTTTGCCAGCGTGCGCGAAATCGCTCTGCCGAGACTCGAAGCGGGGCTGTCCGCCGGGCTGCCGCTCAACGACGCGGCGCTTTGCGCGCTGGTCGCGCTGATGGCCAGTACCCAGGATACGAACGCCGTTCGGCGCGGCGGAGAGGACGGCGCGGCGGCGATGCGCGGCGAAGCGCAGGCGTTGGACGGCGAAATTGTGCGCGCGTTGGAAGCAGACGAGCTTCAACAAAAAATCGGCCGACTGAAAGAACAGCTGACCGATTGGGATGTGCGCATGAGCGCGGCGGGGATCAGCCCCGGCGGCTGCGCAGACTTATTGGCAATGGCGCTTCTGATGGCGTTTTGCGAAGAGGACGAAGGGAACGGGGGGAACGAGGGGAACGAGGGGAACGCTTGAGGCTCCGCCTCAAACTCCGGCAGGAACCTGAGGTTCCTGCACCTCCCGCCTACCGCTTCGCGGCATGCCGCGAAGCGAGGACGGGGTTTGGGGTCTAAGACCCCAAGCGGGTTTGGGCGGCAGCCCAACGTAACCCAACGTAACCCAACGTAACCCAACGTAACCCAACGTAACCCAACGTTTCCCTCAATGTCACCCCAAAATCATCGTTTCCAGCGCTTTTGCGGCAATGCTCAAAGCCTGCCCGCTGCGGCGGGCCATCAGCAGATGGCGGGGCGGAATGGTTTCCGAAAGGGTCAGCCGTCCGATTTCCTGCGCTTGCAGCGCAGGCGCGGCAAACGCTTCCGGCAGAAAAGCCATGCCGAGATCCTGCCGCACGAGAGGGAGAATCTGGTCGGACGTGGCAACCTCAATATCCGGAGAAAACGCGACGCCGTTTTCGGCAAACAGGTTGTATGCGAAGGCATAGCTCGCCGTTTCGTGCCCCAGACTGATGAACGGATAGGCCGCCAGATCGGCCAGCGTCAGCTTCTGCCCGCATAGACGCATCAGGGACGGGCCGCAGACCGGCACTTCCTCAAATTGCCCCAGCGGCTCGATGTGCAGGCCGCTCGTATCCTCCGTGGGCGAGGTGACGACGGCCACATCCACCAAACCGTTTCTCAGCGCAGCAAGCGCCTGCGGCGTGGAATGGTTGGAAATGCGCAGACGAACGCCCGGATACGCCCGATGAAACGCGCCCAGCACGGGCAGGAGAAAGCCGTGCAGCGCCGTTTCGCTCGCGCCGATGGAAACCACGCCGCTTTGCAGACTGCGGTCGCTGGCCAGCTCTTCTTCGCCCGCCTGAATCTGTTCGCAGGCGACGGAGACGCGCGCAAACAGCTTTTCGCCCTCCGGCGTGAGCGATACGCCGCGGTTGCTGCGCACAAAGAGCGTGCAGCCCAGCGCAGATTCCAGATTGCGGATTGTTCGGGTGAGGTTGGGCTGGCTGGCAAGCAGCACACTGGCTGCTTTGGTGAAGCTGCCGAACCGCGCGACGGTATAAAATACGCGGTAAGCGTCATAGCTGACGATCATGGGGAAACTCCTTCATGCGTTTTGGATATATTCAGAATATCATTTATATATTTTTCATATCGACGTATTTGTAGTATAGTCGGAGCGTTGAGCGTTGTCAAGCCTTGCGTTTGGACAGGAGGAAATGGATATGAACGATATGATCATTTGCATCGGCAGACAATACGGAAGCGGCGGACGCGAGGTCGGCGAAAAGCTGGCGAAGCGGCTGGGCGTGACCTGTTACGATAAACTGCTGCTCAAGCAGGCGGCGAAAGAGGGCGGCGTTTCGCTCGGCGAGGTTGAGCGGCAGGATGAAAAGCCCGTCAGTGCCAGCGCATTCCTTTCCGGCAACGTGTTTGCGGACAGCGCGAGTATCGGCGGCGCGTTTTATTCCCAGAGCCAGCTTGTCTACGACGCGGAGAAGAAGGCCATTCTGGACGCGGCGGCTAAGGGCGGATGCGTCATCATCGGCCGCTGCGCGTCGTCGATTCTGAGAGATCGGAAAAACGTGCTTTCTGTCTTCATCTACGCGGATGAGGCGGATCGCGTGGCGCGCATTGCCAGGCGCAACGGGCTTGATGAACGCGAGGCCCGCGCGCGGATGCGCAAGATGGACCGCATGCGTAAGCGCTATTTCGATTTTTACGCCGATACGCAGTGGGGCGATCCGGAAAGCTATGATGTGATGCTTTCCAGCAGCCATTACGGCGTGGACGGATGCGTGGATCTGCTTTGCGAAAGCTTACAGAAGGGGAACAGCCATGAATAAGGATTTGACGGTCGGCGATCCGGCGAAGGTACTTTGGAAATTCTGCCTGCCGCTTTTCGGCAGCATCATCTTTCAGCAGCTTTACAACATCGCGGACAGCTTTGTCGCGGGCAAATTCATCGGCGAAAACGCGCTGGCTGCCGTCGGCAACAGCTATGAAATCACGCTGATCTTCATCGCGTTTGCGTTCGGCTGCAACATCGGCTGCTCGGTCATCGTCTCTCAGCTCTTCGGCGCGAAAAAGCTGGGCGAAATGAAGACGGCGGTCTATACGACGTTTATCGCCAGCGCGGTGCTGTGCGCGCTGCTGATGCTGGCGGGCACGCTGGGCTGCAACGGCATGCTGCGTCTGATCAATACGCCGGAAAACGTGTTTGCGGATTCCAAATTGTATCTGGATATCTACATCATGGGTCTGCCGTTCGTGTTCTTCTACAACGTGGCGACGGGCATTTTCTCCGCGCTGGGCGATTCCAAAACGCCGTTCATCTTTCTGGCCGCATCCTCGACGAGCAACATCTTCATGGATATCCTGTTCGTCACCGCGTTCAAGATGGGTGTGGCCGGCGTGGCGTGGGCAACGTTCCTGTGTCAGGGCGTGAGCTGCGTGCTCGCGGTGCTGTTTGTGCTGCGCCGCCTGAAGAGCGTGGAGACCGAGGAAAAGAGCGCGATTTTCTCCTTTCCGCTGTTTTGCCGCATTGCGGCAATCGCCGTGCCGAGCATTTTGCAGCAGAGCTTCATCTCCGTGGGCAACATCGTCATTCAGGGCGTGATTAATTCGTTCGGTTCGAGCGTGATGGCGGGCTACTCCGCCTCCGTCAAGCTCAATAACCTCGTGATTACCTCGCTGACGACGCTGGGCAACGGCATTTCCAACTTCACGGCGCAGAACATCGGCGCAAGCAAGATGGATCGCGTGCGCGACGGCTTCCGCGCGGGTCTGAAGCTGGTGTGGATGCTCTGCCTGCCGATTGTCGCGCTGTATCTGCTGGGCGGACGCATGCTGGTGAATATCTTCATGAACGAGCCGAGCGAAGCCGCGATGGCCTCCGGCGTTCAGTTCCTGCGGATTGTGTCGCCGTTCTACTTCTTGGTTTCCTGCAAGCTGGTTTCCGACGGCGTGCTGCGCGGTGCGGGGCTGATGAAAGAATTCATGGCCGCGACGTTCACGGATTTGATTCTGCGCGTCGGGCTGGCCATCGGCCTTTCCAAGGTGCTGGGCGTGACGGGCGTGTGGTGCGCATGGCCGATCGGCTGGACGATCGCGATGGTGCTGTCCGTGCTCTTCTATCGCCGCGGGCCGTGGGAGAAGCAGAAGGCTTAACTTTTTGAAGCGCTTTCCTTCGGGAAGGCGTTTTTTTGACTCCTTCCGTCACGACTTCGTCGTGTCACCTCCCTCCAAGAGGGAGGCGTTTGATATGCGTTTCCGCAAAAAACAAACCGCATTTTTAACGAGTGAAATTGTGTGCTTTCTGTGGTATAATAGAATTAACTTGGCGCGTCAAGCCGAAAGAGAACGTCAAAAAACAGGGAGGAAACGAATATGGAACTCAAAGGCAGCAAGACCGAAAAGAACCTGATGACCGCGTTTGCGGGCGAGTCTCAGGCGCGCAACAAGTACACCTATTTTGCGTCCGTAGCGAAGAAGGAAGGATACGAGCAGATCGCCGCGATCTTCCTCAAGACGGCCGACAACGAGAAGGAGCACGCGAAGATGTGGTTCAAGGCGCTGGGCGAATTGGGCGACACGGCGCAGAACCTCGCGGCGGCGGCCGAGGGCGAGAATTACGAATGGACGGACATGTACGCGCAGTTTGCCCGCGAGGCGGAGGAAGAGGGCTTCAAGGCGCTGGCGGCGAAATTCCGCATGGTCGGCGAGATCGAGAAGCACCACGAAGAGCGCTACCGCGCGCTGCTCAAGAATCTGGAAATGCAGCAAGTCTTTGAGAAGGGCGAAATGACGATGTGGGAGTGCCGAAACTGCGGCCATCTGGTGATGGGCAAGAAAGCGCCGGAGGTCTGCCCGGTCTGCGCGCATCCGCAGAGCTATTTTGAGGTTCGCGCGGAGAATTACTGATAGGATGGGGACGTTTGGAACTCCGTCCCAAACCCTGCCAGAAACCTGAGGTTTCTGGACTTCCCATATCCTCTATTGCTTCGCAATAGCAATACGAAATTTGAAACAGACGAAGGGGCGGCCGTTGGCCGTCCGTTCTTTCAATCTGTGACAGGACGGTAGGCACACAGGAGGAACGACCATGGAATACAGCACTTTGGATAAGCTGGGCGTGCGCGTCTCGCGTCTGGGTTTTGGCTGCATGCGTTTTCCGCTGACGGCGGAGGGCAAAATCGATGAGCCGCGCGCGGCGGCGATGCTGGATACGGCGTACAAGGCGGGCGTGACGTATTACGATACGGCGTATTTTTACCATCAGCACACCAGCGAAGCGTTTTTGGGGCGCGCGATGAAGCGCTATCCGCGTGACACGTTTTATCTGGCGACGAAGATGCCGATGAGCATCGTCGAGTCGCTGGACCACGCGAAAGAGATCTTCGAGGGTCAGCTGGCCGCGCTGCAAACGGATTACGTGGATTTTTACCTGCTGCACGCCATCAACGGCGAGCGATGGAAGCAGGCGCAGGAGATGGGCATTGTCGATTTCCTGCTGGAGATGCAGAAAGCGGGGCGCATCCGCCACTTCGGTTTCTCGTTCCACGGTTCGTATGAAGAGTTTGAAACGATTCTGACCGCGCGCGACTGGGATTTCTGCCAGATTCAGTTTAACTATATGGATCAGGAGATTCAGGCGGGCATGCGCGGCTATACGCTGGCGGAGAGGCTCGGCGTGCCGATCATCGTGATGGAGCCCGTGAAGGGCGGCAGTCTGGCGACGATCAGCGACGACATCACCGCCAAGTTTAAAGCCGCGCACCCGGATTGGTCGGTCGCCTCGTGGGCCATGCGCTGGGTGGCCAGCCTGAACAACTGCAAGATCATCCTCTCCGGCATGACGGAAGAGGATCAGGTTGCGGATAACCTCGCCACGTTCAGCCATCTTGAGCCGCTGGGCGAAAGGGAGCTGGCCGTGATCGAGGATGTGCGCGCGGCGCTCAAGCAGCGGGTTTTTGTCGGCTGCACGGGCTGCAAATACTGCATGCCCTGCCCGTTTGGCGTGGATATCCCGCGCAATTTCAAGCTGATGAACGACTATGAAATGTACAGCAACGAGCGCGCGCTCAAATCCGGCTGGAATTTCATCGATGAAGGCGCGCGGGCGACGGCCTGTAAAAAATGCGGCAAGTGCGAACGCGCCTGCCCGCAGAGACTGCCCATTCGGCAGAAGCTGGCGGAAATTGCGGAGAGAATGAATGAAAGCGGGCTGACCCCGCCGGTATTTCCGCCCCAGTCCTAAAGCCTTAAAGCTTTATACACGCGGGCAGACTTTACGCAATTTCTTCATGCGTAAAAAAATGGACTGCGTCAGCAGTCCAAAACGGGAAATCCGGGAACCTCAGGTTCCTGGCGGGGTTTGGAGCGGAACGCCAACGTTTCCGACGCCCTCCACGTTCCCCGTCTTCAAATAGTTTTCAATGCAATCGCATAGATCGGCGAGCAGCTCAGGCATGTCCAGCGGCTCGTCTTTCTTTTGGCCGTCGGGCGTGCCGGAGGTGATCCATTCGGGAATAGCGTTCGAGCTGAGATGCAGATAGCGTCTGTTTTTGCTCACATAGAGATAGATATATTCGCCGCCGACGTTCGGCCCCCAGATGGCCGCGTCGCTGGAAATGGTTTTGATTTTCCCCATGTAAGGCTTGCCCAGCGGGGTATCCACATCCGCAAAGGCGTTGCAGATGGATTCCGCCGTCACCCCTTCGGGACAGGCCAGCATTTTGATATCCGGGCTGTTGCGGTTGACGCTCTGCGGCGAGGCGGAGACGCACAGCGCCAGCCCGCCGATGAGCAGCATCGTGCCCAGCACGATGGAATCCCGAACGATCAGCACCAGCCCCAGCGCGGCCAAAGCGACGCCGCCGACGCGGAAAAGGAAGAACCGCGCTTTGCCACGGTCATCCAGCGAGGCGATCTCTGCCAGCTCGTCCTGAACCCACCAGACGGCACGCTCCGCCCACGTCGGCGCGTCCTCCGGCACAGCGCCGCTCTTGAAGAAACGGACGATATCCCGAATGCAGGCGTAGATCCACCAGACAAAGGCGATAAACGCCAGCGGCAGGGCGAACCAGATGCAGATGGTGGCAATCAGGCCGCTGTTGGTGCGGTCCGTGATATGCAGCGTAATCAGGAAAAACAGCGCGGCGTAGAGCACGAAGCGAAACCGCTTGAGACAGACTTTGACGAGCATAAAACGCCTCCCTGAAGGATGATGGATAGGTTTCACATTCGACGGCGGGCGGCGGTTTCCTCTCAATTCTGCACGAAAAGCATTTTTTTTACACGAATGAATAGGACGCCCTCCGCCCAGATATGATATAATAGAACAGAAACATATTCGTAAGAACGGATGACAAAGGGGAACGGACGTATGAAAAAAATCGTGACGCTTGTTTTTGTCCTGCTGACGCTGCTGACGGCGGCCGCCTCGGCGGAAAGCTATACGCAGGCGGATTTTGAATGGGCCGAGGCGGTTCAGGATCAATCCACGCTGACGCTCAAAGAACAGGCGAAGTATCTGGATATCGTGAAGCAGCGCCAAAGAGGCATTGCCCTGCTGGCGATGGGCGGGGCGGACACGCCTTTCCAGATTGCCAGCGCCGCGCAGCTGGCCGAGCTGGCGCAGTATGTCAACGCGGGGGACGCGACGTTCGTCTCGGCGCATTATGTGCTGACAGACGACGTGAACCTGTCCGCATACGGCAACTGGACGCCGATCGGCACGATCAATCAGCCCTTTGCGGGCGTTTTTGACGGGCAGAACCACGTCGTCACGGGGCTGAAAATCGACAGAAGCCAGGGCGTATGTCAGGGCCTTTTCGGCTGCGTGAACAGCCAGGACGCAAACCGCAAGGCGCAGGTTAAAAACGTCATTGTCAAGGACGCGCAGATCCGGACGAAAAACTGGTCGGGCGCGGTGGTCGGTTGTTACGGCGGCTGGGCTTCGCAGATGGAGCCGCTGGAAAACTGCGCGATGGTCGGCGGCAGCATCGAGGGCTGCGTGGATAGGGCGGGGTATGATCAGGCCTCTTCCATCGGCGGCGTGGTCGGCCTCAGCTATGCGGACGTGCGTTTTTGTTATTCCACGGGTACGGTGATCGTGCCCCAGTCGGCATGCGATATCGGCGGCGTGGTCGGATGGGTTGACGGCAATGTTCAAAGCTGCTATGCGGCGGGAAGCATGGACATCTTCCCGTATTCGACACGCCAGATTTTCAACATCGGCGGTCTGGCGGGCACCGTGGATGACGACGTCAGCGATTGCTATTCGACGGTGGACGTCGTGGGTCTCGGCGATAACACGTTTACCTTCGGCGGCGTTGCCGGCACGGTGGGCGGCAGCGTCACGCGCTGCTTTGCCACGGGCAATGTTCAGGCATGGATGACGGTGGGCGGCGTGGCCGGTATAGTCGGCACGAGGGGCGGCAGCCTCACGGACTGCGTGGCGCTGAACGGCGCTGTGAGCGGCACGGAGAGCAGATCTCAGCGCATCAGCCGCGTCGGCAACGTGCTCAAGAGCGAGGGCGGCAGCGAAAGCGGCAACTACGCGTGGAGCGGCATGAAGGTGAACGGAAACACCGTAACCGACGACGACGTGGAAGGCTCAAACGGCGCGGATCTGACCTATGACGACCCAAACGGCCTGGGCAGGCAGTTTGAAACGATTTTTGGCGGAAATTCCGCGTGGACATACGCCGAAAACGGCCTGCCGACGCTCAAAAATGTCGGCGGCACGCAGTCAAGCGAACTGCCGAGCTGGATGCTCGGCAGCGAGACCACGTTTTACATCACCACGGCCCAGCAGCTCAAACGGCTCGCCGACGAGGTGAACGCGGGCGACAGCAAGAGCGACAAGACCTATCTGCTGGCGAACGACATCGATCTGTCGGGCTATCCCAACTGGACGCCCATCGGCACGTTCACTCCGAACTCGCCTCAAGCCAATTATCCGTTTTCTGGCGTATTCGACGGACAGGGATACTCGATTACCGGCCTGAAAATGTCCGGGAATGAAGACTCGAAAGGGCTGTTTGGCTATGCATACTGCGCGGCCATTCGGAATGTCGTGATTCGCAATCCGGAGATCGAGGGGAAGGATCAGGTCGGCGCACTTGTCGGCTATCAGGCTTATTCAAACCAAGGCATCAAGAACTGCGCGGTGATTGGCGGAAAGATACAGGGACGCAACCACGTTGGCGGTCTGGTCGGCTATATGGAAGAAAGCCCGATCCAAAACTGCTATTCGACGTGTGAGGTTGTCGCAATGAATTTTTATGCAGGCGGAATTGTCGGAGACCACCGTGTTGTGGCGAGTATCCGGAACTGCTATGCGACAGGAAATATCAGCGGAACGTATAGCGGAGGTATCGTCAGCGTGGCGCAGGACGTAGAGCGATGCGTGGCGCTGGGGCAGACCGTGACAGGCACAAGCAGCAATCGAGTGACTGATTCGGTTAGAATATCGGATGTTTACGCGTGGGGCGGCATGAAGGTGAACGGAAACACCGTGACCGGCGGCGCGGCGAACAACGAAAACGGCGCAGACCTGGTCTGCAACGGCGGCGCGCTCTCCACGCAGTTCTCCGAGATTTTTGCAAATGACGACGCGTGGACGTACACTGAAAACGGCCTGCCGATTTTGAAGGTCGTCAAGGGCGAACAGAGCAGCGAATTGCCGAGCTGGATGCTCAGCGACGCTTCCACGATTTACATCACCACGGCCCAGCAGCTCAAACAGCTCGCCGACGAGGTGAACGCGGGCGACAGCAAGAGCGGCAAAACGGTGCTGCTGATGAACGATATCGATCTGTCGGTATACCCCAACTGGTCGCCCATCGGCACACTCAAACCGAACACGTCTCAAGTCAGTTATCCGTTTTCGGGCGTATTCGACGGACAGAATCACACCATCAGCAATTTGACCTGTACGTCGGTTACGAACGGCTATGCGGGGCTGTTTGGCAACTTTGACGGAACAGTTCAAAATCTGATCCTTCGCGATGCGCAGATTACGGTGGAAGGGCAAGCCGCCGCAGTTGTTTGCGAAAACTACAAAGGTCAAGTGCTCAACTGCGCCATGATCGGCGGAAGCGTGAAGGGAAAAAGCGTCGCTGGCGGCGTTGTCTGCTATAACAGGGGAACCGTTGAAAACTGTTATGCGACGGGCGATGTTACGTCTTTGAGCGGCGGCCGGATTTGTTATGCGGGCGGCGTTGTCGGCTATAATTATAGGGAAGGAACGGTTCAAAGCTGTTACGCAGCAGGCAGGGTTGAGTCTGAAGAACATGCGGGCGGCGCTGTCGGAACGAATTATGGAACGGTTCAAAACTGCGTGGCGCTGGGGCAGAGCGTATCGGCCCAAGTGGATGCGCATCGCGTCGTCGGCGAAAACAGCGGCAGAAAGCTCAGCGGCAACTACGCGTGGAGCGGCGTGCAGGTGAACGGACAGCCCGTGACCGACGGCCTGGCTGACAACGAAAACGGCGAGGATATTCTGGCGCACGACGGCCTGATTTATGGAAAGAACGCGCAGATCTTCGCGTGGCCGGGCTTTGACACGACCGTGTGGGAGCTGCGCAACGATCAGACGGGCAAACTGCCGAGAATCCGCGGCACGAACGCAGACCCGACGCTGAGCCTGTCCGCGCAGACCGGCACAGTGACCTGTGACGTGGAGCTGAACGGAGACGCGGGCGTTTCCGGCTTCCGCTATAAGGTGAACGACGCAGCGAACGATACCGAGTATAGCGGCGTGTTTACCGTGAACCTGCTGGACAAGCTGGAAATTGAACCGACGATTCGCACAGGCTATGCGTTTGCGCAGTGGAGCGACGGAAAGACGGATAACCCATATACCATGGCCGTGACGGGCGCTGTCTCGCTGACGGCGCAGACCCAAATCGAGACGTATACCATCGATTATGAGCTGAACGGCGGCGCGCTGGAGGCGGGCAAGACGAACCCGGCGACATACAACTTGGAAACGGCGGCGTTCAAGCTGGAAGAGCCGACGCGAACGGGTTACACCTTCGCGGGCTGGACGGGCAGCAACGGCACGACCCCGCAGACCGACGTCGGCATTGCGCAAGGCTCGATCGGAAATCTCTATTTTGAGGCCAACTGGACGGCAAACGGCTACAAGATTCTCTACACGGGCGTGGAAGGCGCGGATGTCTCGACGTTCCCGACGAAGCATGTCTTTGGAAAAGACACGGCGATCCCGAACCCGACGAAGACGGATTACAGCTTCGCGGGCTGGAAAGTCAACGGAAGCGCGGCAGCGCGCGACCTGACGCTGAGCGGAACGGCGTATACGGCGGATATCGCGCTGGAAGCGACGTGGACGGCGAATGAATTCACCATCACGTACAGCGGCGTGGAAGGCGCGGATGTCTCGACGTTCCCGACGAAGCATGTCTTCGGAAAAGACACGGCGATCCCGAACCCGACGAAGACGGGTTACGGCTTCGCGGGCTGGAAAGTCAACGGAAGCGCGGCGGCGCGCGACTTGACGCTGAGCGGAACGGCGTATACGGCGGATATCGCGCTGGAAGCGACGTGGACGAAACTGACCGAACCGACGCCGTCCGTGATCATGGAAGGCGGCACGGCCTTCATCGTCGGCAAAGCGACCGAAGATGCAATCATGCACATCGGCAAGGGCGTCGCGAATTTCGGCGTGGCGAACCTCGATTACGTCGATGTGGATGGCAAGCGGCTCGATCCGCAGTTCTATACCGCGAAGGACGGATCGATCATCCTCACCGTGCATCAGGCGTATCTCAACACGCTTTCCGTCGGCGAGCATATCCTGACCGCGCACCTCAAAGGGCCGGGATACGAGGGACAGACGGTTTCCGGAAAGATCGTGGTTGCGCCCGTGCCGGATATGTCCAACCTGCCGCAGACGGGCGACGCCAGCCCGGTGCTCCTCTGGGGCGCGACGCTGGGCCTCTGCGCGGCGGTACTGGCCGTGATGAAACGGAAAAAGAAGTAAGCGGCCTGAGGCCGCCTGCACTTCCGCCGCAATCAGCAAAACCCCAAAGTTTTGCGCACGCGGATGATTTTTGAGCAATTTCTCATGGATTAAAAAAGCGCGAACCTCCCGAATGCTGAAAAGACGGGAGGTTCGCGCTTTTGTCATTATTTCTTGTTTTTGGGATTCCCGTTCGCGTAGTCGCACCATGCGCGCAGCGTGCAGGTTTCGCACGCGGGTTTGCGCGCGGCGCAGACGCGGCGGCCGTGGTAGATCAGCCAGTGGTGCGCGCGGCTCCACTGATCTTTGGGAACGGCCTGCATGAGCTGATGCTCGGTCTTGAGCACATCCGGCGCGTCCGCCAGCCCCAGCCGATTGGTGACGCGGAAAACATGCGTATCGACGGCGATGGCGTCCTCGCCGAACGCGCAGCTCATGACGACGTTCGCCGTCTTGCGTCCCACGCCCGGCAGGGATTCCAGAGCGTCGTGATCCGCGGGCACTTCGCCACCGAAGCGGGCGACCAGCTCCCGCGCCATCAGCACAAGGTTTTTGGCCTTGTTGTGGAACAGGCCGCAGGTCTTGATATACGGTTCGATCTCTTCCGGTTCGGCCTTGGCCAAAGCCGCCGCGTCGGGATAGGCCGCGAAGAGCGCGGGCGTAACCATGTTGACTTTCACATCCGTACACTGAGCGGAGAGAACCACGGCGACGAGCAGCTGAAACGGATTGGCAAAGTGCAGCGCGGGTTTCGCGTCTGGATACAGCCGCGCCAGCTCGGCGAGAATCAGGCGGTTTTTCTCTTCTCTTTCCATCATTGACGTATTTCTCCTTGGCATTGGTGTACGCAAAGCAAATCGGGAAAACCAAGAACATGAGGCTCCTGGCAGGGGCGGGGCAGAACCCCCTGTATTTCTTTTATTATACTCGATGCGTCACCGTTTTTCAAGCAGCGGCGTGAGCGACAGATGGCGCGTGCCATAGCCCTCCACCCGGTAAAAGCCGATGAGCGCGCCGGGATTCAGACGGCGATAGACCTGCATCACCTGCGGCGTCTGTGCCAAATCAAACCGAACGGACAGGCCGCAGCCGATGGCGACTTCGCGCGGCGTGGCGATCACCCCGGCAGACAGACCGGCGCGGTGCAGCGCGTCTTCCATCCGCAGAACCTGCGTGCGCGAACGAAAGGCGGCGAGACCAAAGGAATCATTCATGCAAAGCTCCCCCTCTCATATACTCCACTGTATGAGCACGCGCAGGCGGCGGTGCGAGAAAGGGGAATGCGCTTGATTTATCTGGATAACGCGGCGACGAGCTTTCCAAAGCCGCGCTGCACGGTGCAGGCAATGGCGGACGCGCTGGAAACAAGCGGGGCAAATCCGGGACGCGCGGGGCACAGGCTTTCGCTGGCGGCAGGGCGGATTATCGAAATATGCAGGCAGCATATCGCCGAGATGCTGGGCGAGGCGGATGCAAGCCGCGTCGCTTTTGCGCAAAACACGACTGACGCGCTCAATATGGCGATTCACGGCGCGGTGCATACGGGCGACCACGTGGTTTCCACACTGATGGAGCACAATTCCGTTTTGCGCCCGCTTTCGGAACTGGCGAGAAGCGGCATCATCACGCTCACGCTTGTGCCGCCGGACGCGGACGGCCGCATTCATGCGCAGGAGATCGAGCGAGCGCTGACCGCGCGGACGCGGCTGGTCGCGATGACGCACATGTCCAACGTCCTGGGGCTTGAGCAGGATGTCGCCTCTGCCGGCGCGGTGTGCCGTCGGCGGGGCGTGCTGTTTCTGGTGGATGCGGCGCAGACGGCGGGGCATGTGCCGCTGAAACCGGGAAAATGGGGCTGCACCATGCTGGCCATGCCGGGGCACAAGGGGCTGCTAGGACCGCACGGCACGGGCGCACTCTGGGTCAGAAACGGGGTGACGCTTGCGCCGCTGCGGCAGGGAGGAACGGGTTCGGCCTCCGAAAGCATGTTTCAGCCCCGCATGATGCCGGACAGTTTGGAGAGCGGGACGCTCAATCTGCCGGGCATCGCGGGGCTGGATGCGGGCATGCGGTTTGCATTGGCGCATGCGCGAGAAGCGCACGAAACGACGGCCGCGCTGTGCGGCATGATGCGCGAGGCGCTGCAAAACATGACCAATGTGCGGGTTTACACGAAGGAGGGCGCGTCGCTGCTGAGCTTTAACGTGGAGGGGATGGCTTCACAGGTTGTGGCGGCGGCGCTGGACGAACAGAATATCGCGGTGCGCGGCGGGCTGCATTGCGCGCCGGGCGTGCATCGCTTTTTGGGAACGCTGAATATCGGCGCGGTGCGCGTCAGCCCGGGGCTGATGAACACGGCGGCGGAAGCGAAAAAGCTGATTGACGCGGTATGGCGGATTGCGAAGGAATAAAGAAAGGCCGCTCGTCCTGAAGAGACGGGCGGACAGAGAAATTTAGTTTCCGGCGTTTTCCGCGGCATTAAAGAGGGCGACGATGGCATCCACTTCATCGCGAAGTTCGGTCATCGAGCCGGTGAGCACGCTGCCGGCCTGCAAACGCTGCTCAGCCGCGTCGAGCGTGGTGATGCAGTCGGAGAGCATCGAGCCGTCCACGATGACCGTGCCCGCGCCGTAAATATTGGAAGCCAGCGTATTGAGACACTGCATGGCGTAAATATGCGCGCGGACATTGGAGAGCAGCGTCATGGTATTGGTTCCGCTGGACTGTGTGAGCCGATAGACGGCGGTCTGCGCCTCGTTGGCTTCGTTGGTGGCGCGGGCCATCAGCGCGTCGCTGGTGGTGCGGCTGGCGGAAGAAGCGCGCAGATAGGAAACGGTTAAGCCGATGAGCGCAATGGCCAGTACGAAAATCACGATGCTCAAAATGCGGATGGTTTTCTGGCTTTTGCGTTTGCTGCTGCCGGTTTGAAAGGAATACATAAACAACCTCCCTGTCATGAAAGAGAAAAGAGCTTTGTCACGCAAAATCATTATAGCACATTCATCAAATGGCGTAAAGGGGCGAAAAAAGAGACGGTTTTAAGATGAATGTGGCGGTAATGTGTCTAAAAATGTGCGAATTTGAATGAAAGTGGAGAACTATGCCCAAATCGAGACGAAAGCTTGAACAAACGATACGCGATAGAGTATAATATATTGGATAGCGGCTGTGAGAGCAGCCATACGGGAGGAAAAAGAGATATGCCGATGAACATTGCCATTGACGGCCCGGTGGGCGCGGGCAAGTCTTCGATTGCCGATCAGGTAGCGCAGAGACTTCATATTCTGCATTTGGATACGGGCGCGATGTATCGCACGGTCGCGCTGTATATGCTGCGAAACGGGATTGATCCGCAGGATGAGCAGGCGGTTTCTGCGTGCTGCGGCAAGGCGGATGTGCGCGTGGCCTATCGCGACGGCGCGCAGCGGACAATGCTGGGCGAGGAGGATGTGACCGATTTGATCCGCACTGGCGAGGTTTCCGCCGCGGCGAGCGGCATTTCCAAGTGGCCGGCGGTTCGCCGCCGCATGGTGGCCGCGCAGCGCGAGATCGCCGCGACGGCGGACATGCTGATCGACGGACGGGACATCGGCACGCGCGTGCTGACGAATGCACCCGTGAAAATCTTTTTGACGGCCACGCCGGAGGAGCGCGCACGCCGCCGCTACAAGCAGCAGGTGGAGAAGGGCGACATGACCCCTTATGAGCAGGTGCTCAGCGAATTGAACGCGCGCGACGAGCAGGACATGAACCGCGAGACCGACCCGCTCCGGCAGGCGGAGGATGCGGTGCTGGTGGATTCCACGGACATGACGCCGGAACAGGTGGTGGACGCCATCATCGCCGTGGTGGAGGATGTTTATGGAAAACGGGCGTAACGGACAGGCTGCGCAGGCGGAAGAGAAGCCCGAAAAGCGCATGGAGGCAATGCCTGCCGAACAGGCGGAGAAACCCGAAGCGGAAAAGAAGCCCGGCTACCCGATGCATAAGCGCAGATATACGCCGCTTTACACGATCATCGTGTTCCTTTACGGCATTCTGGTCAAGCTGCTGTTTTTCATGAAGATCGAGGGCCGGGAGAATGTGCCCAAAGACCGCAACTGCATTCTGATGGGCAATCACCAATGCCTGCTCGACCCGGTGACGCTGGCGCTGTGCGTGCCGGATCGCGAGATTCACTTCATGGGCAAGAAAGAACTGTTTGAAAACAAGGCGCTCGGCTGGATTTTTCGTCAGGTTCACGGCTTCCCGGTGGACCGGGGCAACATGGATATGGGCGCGATCCGCACGGCGATGGGCGTGCTCAAAGAGGGTGAAACGCTGGGCATTTTTCCGGAGGGAACGCGCAGCAGGACCGGCCATATGCTGCCGCTTTTGGGCGGCGCTTCGCTGCTGGCGCTCAAGAGCGGATGCGACGTGGTGCCGATTTACATCGAGGGCAGCTACAAGCCGTTTCATCGGATGATCGTTCACGTGGGAAGACCGGTGGAGATGGCCGATCTGCGCGCAGGCCGCATGAACAGGGAAACCTGCGACGAACTGACGCGCCGCATGGAAGCCGAATTTGCTCAGCTCAGCGGCGGAAAATCGCTGCCGCCTGCCGAAGCATAACCGGTTTTGGAGAAAAAAGGCGCGCAGATGGAGAAATTTTTTAAAAAAGTTTGAAAATTCGGCGCGCTTCGGCAGGAAAACCGAAAAAGACCTAGAATGAATAGAGATGGGCAATATGGAGTAATGGGGCGTAAGCCCCTTTGAAGGCGGGAGCAGGTGCGTATGAAGCTCACAATCGGAGAGCATGCCGGATTTTGTTTCGGCGTTCGGCGCGCGGTGCTCAAGGCCTTTGAATGTGCCGAAAAACAGCTCCCCTGCGTGACGCTTGGGCCGCTGATCCACAATCCGCAGGAGGTTGAGCGCCTGCGCCGGGCGGGCATTCGCAGCGTGGAAACGCTGGATGAAGTTGCGCCGGGCGAAACGGTCATCATCCGCAGCCATGGCGTGACGCCGGACGTGTATCGCACATGCGAGGCGCGCGGCATTCCCGTGATCGACGCGACGTGCCCCCATGTGGCGCATATCCACCAGCTTGTGGAGCAGTACAGCGGGAACGGCGACGCGGTGGTGATCGTCGGCGAAGCGGATCACCCGGAGGTGATCGGCATCGCGGGCTGGGCGCACGGAAAGGTTTTCATTCTGCCCGACGCGCAGGCCGCCGAAGAGGCGGAACTGCCGAAAAAAGCGCTCGTCGTCGCGCAGACGACGATTCGGCGCGATCGATTTGACTCGGTTTTGCAGGTGCTCAGGCGGCGCGTGCCCGACCTGACTGAGCGCATTACCATCTGCGCGGCGACCAGCCAGCGCCAGCAGGAGGCGGAAAAGCTCTCCAGCGAGGCGGATGTGATGGTGGTTGTCGGCGGAAAGAACAGCTCCAACACGCAGAAACTGCTGGAAACCTGCCGTCTGCGTTGCAAGCGTTCCATTCTGGTGGAAACGCCGGAAGACGTGCCGCAGAACCTGGCGAAGGCGGACGACCGCGTGGCGCTGACCGCCGGCGCGTCTACGCCGCAGTGGCTTCTGGAGCAGGTGCGCGCGCGCATTGAAGAAAACGCGAAATAAGACACGCAAAAAACAAATCAGTGTTTCCCGGTGGTCCCCGCCGCCGTGATTCAATAAAGTATGTATCATCCCCCGGCATGCCGCCGGGTAGAGATACTTGAGGAGGTTGTACCCGCATGAACGACATGGAAAAGAATCAGGTTTCCGAGAGCGAAGACTTTGCCGCGATGCTCGAAGAGACGATGGTCAAGTTCCGCCCCGGTCAGGTTGTTAAAGGTGTTGTCGCCCAGGTGAGCGACGACGGTGTTGTCGTGAGCATTCCCGGCAAGGCTGACGGTTTCATTAAGAAGAACGATCTGGTGACCACCGACTGCAAGGTGGACGACGAGATCGAGGCCGAAGTCGTCAAGCTCAACGATGGCGAAGGCTATGTGCTCCTTTCCGAGCGCAAGGTCATGGCCACCAAGAATTGGGAGAAGCTCGTTGCCGAATACGACGAGGGCGCCTATGTGGAAGCTACGGGTCGTGAGGCCGTCAACGGTGGCCTGATCGCCGACGTGATGGGCGTTCGTGCGTTCATTCCGGCTTCTCACCTGTCCCGCCGCTTCGTCGAGAACATCGGCGAGTTTGTGGGCAAGACGATGACCGTCAAGATCATCGAGGTGGACAAGGCTAAGAAGCGCATCGTCGCCAGCCGCAAGGCGTATCTGATGGACGAGAAGAAGAAGGCTTGGGAGAAGATCGAGAAGGATCAGATCGTGACCGGCATCGTCCGCCGCCTGACCGACTTCGGCGCGTTCGTGGATATCGGCGGCGTGGATGGACTCATCCATGTGACCGATCTGGCCTGGCATCGCGTGAAGCATCCGTCCGAGGTTGTGACCCCGGGTCAGGAAGTGACCGTGAAGATCATCGGTGTGGACAAGGAAAAGGAGCGCATCCAGCTGAGCCTGAAGGCGCTTCAGCCGCAGCCGTGGGACGTGGCCGAGGAGAAGTATCCGGAAGGCTCCATCGTCGAGGGCAAGGTTGTCCGCATCACCACCTTCGGTGCGTTCGTGGAGCTGGAGCCGGGCCTCGACGGTCTGGTTCACATCTCCCAGTGCGCGCTCAAGCGTATCGCCAAGGTTGAGGACGCGGTGCAGGTCGGTCAGACCGTGCGCGTGAAGGTTCTCAAGGTGGACAAGGAAGCCAAGCGCATCAGCCTGTCCATCCGCGAAGCGCTCACCGAGGAAGTCGATTATGACGCCGAGGTGCAGGGCCTGGACTTTGACGATCTGGGTGACGCTCCGGCTGACGACGCCGAGTAATTCCCAATCGCATATCGCAGCATTCGCCGCGCGGGTTCGCCCGCGCGGCGTTTTTTGACGCGCAGGAAAATGCATGAGGCTGTCTGCGCGTATAAGGCTTTGAAGCTTTACAGACTGTGGCGAAAACTGCGGCAACGCGATGAGACGACATTTGGGAAGCTTGTTTGCATCGTTCATTCATTTTGAATTGACTTTTGGGTATCTTCATTGTATGATGAAGCCATCATAAGTCGGGACGTACTCGTCCCTGAAAGGATAAATGCTATGCACGAGAAGAAAAACCCCAACAAGCCGTTGATCGTCTATTATATCATCGCGCTCGTCGTGGTGATGCTGCTCAACGCGCTGCTTTTCCCGCAGATTGAACGATACAGCGTCAAGCAGGTTGATTATTCCGAGTTTCTCTCGATGCTCGACGAAGGCAAGATTAAGTCCGTTCAGATTGAGGATACGCAGATCGCCTTCACGCCCGTCGAGCAGATTCAGGATGGCAAAGCCACGTATTACACCACCAACCGCGTGACGGCGGACGACAAGCTGGTTGACCGTCTGCTGGCGGCGGGCGTTGAATTTGGCCAGGTTGTGCCGGAAGAGATGAGCCCGATTATCTCGTTCTTCGTCTCGTGGGTGCTGCCGCTGGTGATTTTCTACGCGCTCGGCTCGTTCATGTTCCGCAAGATGAGCCAGCGCATGGGTGGAAACACCATGAGCTTTGGCAAATCCAACGCCAAGATTTACGTCGAGGCGCAGACCGGCAAGACGTTTGACGACGTGGCGGGCGAAGACGAAGCGAAGGACGCGCTCAAGGAAATCGTCGATTTCCTGCATGACCCGCAGAAATACCGCGATATCGGCGCGAAGCTGCCCAAGGGCGCACTGCTTGTCGGCCCTCCCGGCACGGGCAAAACGCTGCTGGCCAAAGCTGTGGCGGGCGAAGCCAAGGTGCCGTTCTTCTCGATTTCCGGTTCTGAGTTCGTCGAGATGTTCGTCGGCATGGGCGCGGCGCGCGTGCGCGACCTGTTCAAGCAGGCGGGCGAAAAAGCGCCGTGCATCGTGTTCATCGACGAGATCGACGCCATCGGCAAGCGCCGCGACAACGCGGGCATGGGCGGCAACGACGAGCGCGAACAGACGCTCAACCAGCTGCTCACCGAGATGGACGGTTTCGATGCAGGCAAGGGCGTCGTCATTCTAGCGGCGACCAACCGTCCGGAAATTCTGGATAAGGCGCTGCTGCGCCCGGGCCGTTTTGACCGCAGAATCCCTGTCGAACTGCCTGACCTGGCGGGCCGCGAAGCCATTCTCCGCGTGCATGCCAAGGATGTAAAGACCGAGCCGAATATCGATTATACTCAGATTGCCCGCGCGACGAGCGGCTGTTCCGGCGCGGAATTGGCGAACATCATCAATGAGGCTGCCATTGCCGCCGTTAAGGACAACCGCAAGGCTGTCTCTCAACGCGATCTGGAAGAAGCGATTGAAACGGTCATCGCCGGTTATCAGCGCAAGAACGCCGTCGTTTCTCCGCGCGACAAGCTGACCGTATCCTATCACGAGTGCGGCCACGCGCTGGTGGCGGCGAAGCTCAAGAACGCTGCGCCCGTGCAGAAGATCACGATCATCCCACGCACGAGCGGCGCGCTTGGCTACACCATGCAGGTGGATGAAGAAGAGCGCCTGCTGATGACCCGCGAACAGATTCTCGACAAGATTACCACGTTCTGCGGCGGCCGCGCGGCTGAGCAGCTCATCTTTGGGCGCATCACCAGCGGCGCGAGCAACGACATTGAGCAGGCAACCAAGCTTGCCCGCGCAATGATCACCCGCCTCGGCATGAGCGACACGTTTGGTATGATGGCGCTGGAAACACAGTCCGGCCAGTATCTCAGCGGCGATTCCAACCTGGTGTGTTCCGATCAGACGGCGGCGCGCATCGACGTGGAAGTGAAGCAGATTATCGCCAACTGCTATGAGCAGGCCTATCAGATTCTGAGCGACAACAAGGAAAAGCTGCACGAGACGGCCAAGGTGCTGCTGGAAAAGGAGACCATCACCGGCATGGAATTCATGGCGATTCTGGCTCCGAATCAGCTGCCCTCTGCCGAGGGCGAAAAGGCGGAGGAAAAGCCGGAAGAAAAAACGGACGATTCCGCAGACGACGTTGAAGTGAAGTAAAAGAAGCAAGGCTGTCAGGATACAACTTGACAGCCTTGCTTTGGGTAGGGGGGATACCTTTCCGCTATCTGTGGACGGTGGAAGGGCGAAGGACAGCATGAAGAGCATTCTTTTGACCGCATGGCTGGCGATGAACATATTCACCTTCAGCCTTTATGGCGCAGATAAACGCAAGGCCCGGCGCGGCGCGTGGCGAATTTCGGAAAAGACGCTGCTGACCTGCACATGGCTTTTCGGCGGCGTGGGTGCGCTCATCGGCATGCGCGTGTTTCGCCATAAGACGAAGCACCGCGCGTTTACCGTCAGCGCGCCGATTGCCGCGGCAATCAGCATCGCGGTCGCATTGTACGTGACGATGATGTAAGGAGGATTAACCGTGAACCGATTTGAACAGCTGCATGCGCTGCTTGACCAGAAGCCGCGCGCGAACCTCGGCTTTTTCCCGACCCCGTTGGTTAGGCTCGACAGACTGAGCGAACAGCTCGGCGTGAATCTCTACGTCAAGCGCGACGATTTTTCCGGCATGAGCCTTTTTGGCGGCAACAAAATCCGCAAGCTCGAATATCTGCTGGGCGACGCGAAGGAAAAGGGATGCGACACCGTGTTTACCTACGGCGCGACGCAGTCCAACCACGCCATGCAGACCGTGACGGCCTGCCGCCGTATCGGCATGGAGCCGATTCTCTACCTGAACGCTTATGTGCAGCCGGATGAAAACGATATTCGCGCAAATATGCTGCTTGACCGCATTCTTGGCGCACAGGTGAACGTCATTCCCGGCCTGCCGGGCGAAACGGAAGCGCAGACGGAGGAACGTTGCCACCAGCTGGGGCTTGAACACGCCGCGCGGCTGGAAAAGGAAGGCCACCGCTGCTATGATGTGCCGATGGGCGGCGCAAGCCTCGTCGGTTCGGCGGCGTTTGTCGGCGGTTATCTGGAAATGATGGAGCAGTGCGCGCAGATGGGGATCGTGCCGACGCGCCTGTATGCAGCGACGGGCACGGGTGGCACGCTCGCCGGACTGGTTGCGGGCCATAAGGCGCTGGGCGTCGGGCCGGAAATCACGGGCGTGGCCGTCAGCCGCAAGGATGCGGGCTACGAGGGGCGGTGCGCAGAGCTGGCGAACGCGTCTCTGGCCTGGCTGGGCAGCGACACGCGCGTGACGGCGGCGGATTTCAATGTGGATCGCGGCTATTTCGAGCCAGGCTATGAACAGCCGAACGAGGCGGCGAACGAGGCCATCCGCCTGCTGGCGCGGACGGAAGGGCTGCTGACCGATCCGGTTTACACGGGCAAGGCGCTGGCGGGGCTGATCGACCATGTGCGCACGGGGCGGGTTGCGCCGGGCGAAACGGTCGTCTTCTGGCATACGGGCGGCGCGACGGCGCTGTTCGCCGAGCAGGCGATTCTGGGGGATCTGGCAAAGAAATAAAGGACAGGAATATAAAATCAATCGGCCTTCTTCCGTGTGATGGGAAGAAGGCCGATTTTGATGTGTTTGAAAAGATAGCGCAGCTTACTTCGTCGGCACAACGGCGCCCTTGTAAGTCTCGTTGATGAAGTTCACGATTTCGTCGCTCTGAAGCACTTCGACCAGCGTTTTGAGCTCTTCGCGGTCATCGCCTTCGCGGACAGCGATGATGTTTGGATAGGCCACCTCGGTGCTCTCGTAGGCAATCGGCGTGCCGACAACGTCCACGCCCGCCTGAAGCGCGTAGTTGGAGTTGATCACGCCCAGATCGACGTCAGCCAGCGTGCGCGGCACCTGAGCGGCCTCGACCTCGACGAAATCGAACTTGTGCGGGTTCTCGGCGATATCCAGCACAGTCGCGGTCTGGCCGGCCTCGGTGTCGAGATTGATCAGGCCGTTGAATTCCAGCAGACCCAGCGCGCGGGACTCGTTGGTGGTGTCATTCGGGATGGCGATGGTCGCGCCGTCCGGGATGGAATCCAGCGCGATGCTATAAAGAGTGTGAAACCGGATGCATTTGTTACCACAAATCTGATGGGAACGTTTAAAGGACTTGATTATTTCAAATGGGCAAAGGAGATGGATGTTGTATCCTGGGATAATTATCCTTCCTATGATACGCCGTGGAGCAGCATTGCCATGACACACGATCTGATGCGCGGTTTAAAAGATGAGCCGTTTATGCTGATGGAGCAGACACCAAGCCAGCAGAACTGGCAGAAATACAATTCCCTGAAACGTCCGGGGCAGATGCGGGCACAAAGTTATCAGACACTGGCACATGGGGCAGACACGATCCAGTTTTTCCAGCTTCGTAGAAGTGTGGGCGGATGTGAGAAATTCCATGGCGCTGTGATTGCACATGCAGGAAGTGAAAATACCCGTGTTTTCCGTGAGGTGGCTCAGCTTGGCGCGGAGCTGGAAAGCTTTGGAGACCGTACTTTGGGATGACGCAATGAAGCGGAAGTCGGACTGATTTTCGACTGGGATAATTACTGGGCATTGGAGTACACCAGCGGTCCGTCCGAGGATTTAAAATATGTGGATCAGATTCATCAGTACTATCAGTATTTTTACAAAAAGAATATTGGTGTGGATATGATTCCTGTGGATGCGGATTTTTCAAAATACAAGATTGTTGTGGCACCGGTGCTTTATATGGTAAAGGATGGTATGAAAGAAGCGCTGGAGAATTTTGTGAAAAATGGCGGTATTCTGATTACTACGTTTATGAGCGGAATTGGCGGAAGTGTTGCGTACGGTAAATCCTCAAAAGTTTGATTTTGTCTTGTTTGATGCGTGTATGATGGGG
>ENA-UEPH01001188-UEPH01001188.1-human-gut-metagenome-genome-assembly--contig:-NODE-1188-length-26180-cov-7.022564_pt1 | contig 26180 bp, 19 predicted proteins | sample MGYA00242891_ERZ507898 | MGnify/ENA primary metagenome ERZ507898 (study PRJEB26167, sample SAMN06115411) | human gut metagenome | host: Homo sapiens | place: China:Guizhou | collected 2014-10-15... | reverse complement strand
GAAGAAATGATAAATTTAATAAATGAAATTAAAAAGGTAAACAACGAAAGTGGTAATATTCCGCTATTTATAAGTATAGATCAAGAAGGCGGAAGGGTAAACAGAATGCCTCGAGAGTTAAAGAACATAAAGAGTGCTGGAAAGCTGGTTGCAAAGGATAATATAGAAATAATAGAGCAGGCTGGAATGGTAACTGCACAAATGTTAAAAGAATCTGGTTTTAATATGGATTATGCACCTGTGCTAGATATACAGAGATTTGAGGATGGGCATGCTATTGGAGACAGGTGCTATGGTAAAAATGCAGAGGAAGTAAGCAAAAACGGAATACAAATAATGAAAGAACTAGCTAATGGAGGAGTGATTCCAGTTATAAAACATTTTCCTGGTCATGGTCTTACAAAAAAAGATTCTCATTTTTTCTTGCCAGTGATAGACGCTAAAATTGAAGATTTAGAAAAAGAAGATATATTACCTTTTAAAAGAGCAATTGGGCAAAATGCTGAAATTATAATGGTAGGGCATTTAGTTGTAAAAGACGTAGATAAGAAAAATCCTGCATCTCTATCAAAAACGATAATTAATGATTATTTAAGAAACAAATACCAATACAAAGGTCTAGTAATGACAGACGATTTAAAGATGAGGGCAATAAGCTTAAGATATGGATATGTAAAAGCCACGATGAAAGCATGCAAAGCAGGAGCAGATATAATAATGATAGGAGCACCTCACAACACAGTAATTCACGCAATACATAAAATAGAAAAGAATGTTAAGAATAAAAAAATAGACATAAATCAAATAGATAAAAGTGTGGAAAAAATAATTAAACTTAAAGAAAAATACAACATAACAGATGAACCGGCAAAAGGTTGTAATATTGACGAAATAAATAGAAAAATTGAAAAGATAAATATGAAATTACAATAGAAAAATTTTTAAAAAATGTATAATAAAAAATAAACAAAGACCAATTAATATTTTTAAACGAAACTGGATGTGCACCTTCTGAAGAGTACGAAGATGCTCTTTCTAAGCACAATGTGCCGAGACTTTATAAAAATATGAATTGGTCTTTTTTGCGAAAAAGTATTATTTTAAGTGGCCATGCACGTTATTTATTTTTCTTTCATATATTGTGTTATAGTTATGGTTAAAAATGTTTACAATTTTCAACCGAAAATGGAGGTGCGTGTATGCTAACCATTTCTTTAATGGGCTTTTTAAAATTTTTACAAACAGCAGTGTTTGTTGTAGGTTATATTTCAAACAATAATTTATTTCCAGAACCACTTTCATCAGAAGAAGAAAAAATTTATTTAGTAAGAATGTCTGAAGGCGATGAAGAAGCGAGGAACATATTAATAGAAAGAAATTTAAGGTTGGTGGCACATGTATGTAAAAAATATGCGTCTACGAACGTTGACCAAGAAGACTTAATTTCCATTGGTACTATTGGTTTGATAAAGGGAATAAATAGTTTTAAAATTGAGAAAGGGGCAAGGCTTTCTACATACGTGTCTAGATGCATAGATAATGAAATACTCATGTATCTGAGAAGCACGAAAAAACTTGGGGCAGAAGTTTATTTGGAGGATACTATTGGAAAAGATAAAGATGATAATACTGTAACGTTAAAAGAGGTTTTAGAGAACAATGAGAGAAATATTGAAGATGAAGTAGATTTAAAATTTAAAATAAAAAGATTATATGAAAAGATTAGAGAAATTTTAAAAGACAGGGAGAAAACTATAATTGAGTTGCGTTTTGGCTTAAATGGAGATAAGCCAAAAACACAGAAGCAAATTGCGAAGATGATGGGGATATCTAGAAGTTATGTTTCAAGAATTGAAACAAAAGCAATTGGAAAATTAGCAAAAGAATTGAAAGAGTAAAAGAAAAAAATATTTTAGAAAAAGTAAATAGTTATTTTAAACGCAGAAAAAAGTCAAATAATGTCGAATTATTGTACATTCAAGCTTGAAAAGGACAGAAGATGATGTTATAATGAGTGTCGTATCCTAGTAGAAAGGAGTATGTACTATGGGTATCAAGTTGACTACAGAAGTGAAAGAAGTCATCCATCAGATGATAGCAATTACTAAAGAATTTGAACCTGGGATGATGAACACACTAGTACTGTTTGATGCGCTTCTTTTGAATCGGCTTTTTGCCACTTCAATGGAAGTATCTTCGAGCTGTAAGCTGGAGTTAATTTCTGATGATGTGCAACGGATTCTTAGAAACGGCTACTGCGAAGATGCAAATGAGGAGGGAAACAAGACAGAAAAAAATAGCACTGATGCTGTATTTCCTTCGGAACATGAAACAAAGACTACGGAAAATTTTATTGAAAGTAAAGCATACCAAGAAGATGACGTTCATATCTTTACCTCGTGCATTGTTGATGCATGTGGAACAAATTGTGGAGGTATTGATTTTTCACAGGATCTGGCAGATGTTTTTAACTATGCAATTCAGATTGTGACAGAAGAAAAACGTGAATGGGTAACATTTAAAGACATTGCTATTTCTTTTTCCGAAAACTTATCTAAAGCTATGATGGAACTTTTGGTAGAATGGGATACTGATATTTCGGAATTCCAAAAGAACTACAATGAAGCAACTTCCAACATGGAACAGGAATTTTATATTCCGACGTCTCTTACAGGATGTGTAACAATTTTGAACAGTAAATTTATTGATAATCCGAATTGTGAAATTCTTGGACGGGATGCTGAATGTGAAGAAATTTGGCGCAACATGATGAAGAAAACAAAACGCAATGTAATCCTTGTGGGAAAACCTGGCGTTGGTAAATCTTCCATCGTGTATAAGCTGACTTCTGACATTGTTAATCAGAGATGCCCTGAAATGTTTAATGATTTTATCGTTCTTTCTTTGGACGTGAATAACATCATTTCTGGCACTACTTTGAGAGGACAGGCAGAAGAACGGTTTCAGGACCTCATTGAATTGATGAAAAAACATAACAATGTTATCCTGTTTATCGATGAGATTCACATGATTGTTGGCGCTGGTGCTGTCTCGCACGGAGAAAAACAAGATCTGTCTAATGCATTGAAGCCCATTTTGGCTGGCGATGATGCAATTGTCATTGGTGCAACGACTGATGAAGAATATGCACAAACATTTGGCATGGAAGGAGCTTTGAGGCGTAGATTTAAGACAATCACAGTAAGAGAACCTCGTACCACGGAAGTCTACGACATGCTGAAGGAATCTATTAGGCAGTTGGAAGAATTCCATGGAGTTCGCATTTCTAAGAAGATGGTCGAAATGATTATTTTCTACTCTTCGTGTTTCAACTACAACACAAGCAATCCAGACCGCACTAAGGACTTGATTGATGTGTCTATGGTTACTGCACGTATGAGTGGTAAAGATCGCGTTGACCGTGAATCTATTATGAAAAACTTTGGAGCAAACTTCGAAGAATTTCGTAATATGTCTGAAGAAATGGTACGAAGCACAGCTTACCATGAAGTTGGACATTTTATTGTCCAGCGTTTTTCTGATAAGCTGATTGACCGGAAGGCAATTGCTATTTCTATTGTTCCTGCTGAAGGCTATCTTGGCTTGACAGTGACTGACGCGACTGATAAAACTGTAAATAAGGATAAATCGTATTTTACGGATTTGATTGCAGATTTGTTGGCTGGCCGAATTGCTGAAAAGCTTTTTATGAAGTCTGAAAATAATGCAGGGGCTGAGAGTGACTTGGAGAAAGCAACGAAAATTGCGTTTAAAATGGTAACCAAATATGGTATGGCCAGTAGGCTTGGGGAAAACCAAATCTATTTGAACGACAAGGATTATCAGATGCAGACTCCGGCAGTTACCGAAATTGTGAACCGAGAAGTCCAGAAAATTTTAGAAGAAGCGGCTAAAAAGGCAACGCTGGTCTTGGACGAACACCAAGAAGTGGTAGAGGAGCTGGTTAATGAGCTTACGAAAAAAGGCATGCTGAGCGGAAAAGAGCTTAATTCTATTATTGAACTTTATGAGCAAAAGCAGGCTGTGACCGTATAATAAACACATAGTATATCGCAATGGCAGGGAAGTTTTCCCTGTCATTTGCTATACTAAAATTTGATGACGAAAAAAGTTGAAAAAATTTGAATAATGAAGTATAATAGAAAACGACACATTTAAAGATATTAAAACGGTTTGAAAAGTATTTAGTATATAAAGAAAAATAACAGGGGAAGATTATGATAAATATACTTTTTTGTGGTAATTATAAAGTATTTGATGGAGCATTAACAGAGCTTATATCTATTACAAATAAAACAAGCGAAGCGGTAAATTGTTATATATACACAATGGATGTTTCTAGAATTAATCCGGATTTTATTTCGATGAGTGATGAACAAATTGATTTTTTAAATAAAGTAATTAAATCAAAGAATTCAGAGAACAAAGTTACCAAAATAGATGTTACAGAGATATATGAGAAAGAATTTGGTCATGGAAAAAATGAAAATGCATATTGTACTCCTTATACTTTGTTAAGGTTGTTTGCAGATATTGTTCCCAACATGCCAGAAAAGCTCTTATATTTAGATATAGATATGATGGCTGCAAAAGACATAGCAGAACTATACAACACAAATATTGAAGAATATGAGTATGCAGCTGTTAAGGAAAAATACGGCTCTAAAATAATTAGACCAGATTACATTAATGCTGGAATGTTATTGCTAAATTTAAAGAAGATTAAAGAAACTGGATTGCTAGAAAAAGCAAGAGCTTTAATAAAAAAGAGAAAATTATTATTTGCTGATCAAGACGCTGTTTTCTGGAGTACTACTAGTAAACTTTTATTACCAAGAAAATTTAATGAGCAGGCAAGCTTTAGAAGACAAGATACGGTAATTTGCCATTTCTGTAAAAGGCTTATGTATAAACCATATCCACACACAGAAAATTTTAAACAATGGCAAATTGATGGAATTCATAAAGAACTAAAATGTTTTAGTTTTGATGATGACCTAAATGAATATTTGGAATGGAAAAAAGAATTTGAACAAAGAGGTTGCAAATTTGAAATGATTGAGAAAAAGTAAATTATAGAAGTAAAAAATATTTATAAAAATGAAATATAGAATTAAATATTATCTGAAAAATGGAGAAAGTTGAAAACAAGTTTTATAGGAGGAGAATTTTAAAATGAACAAAAATATAGTACCAGTTTTTATGGCAGTAGATGATGGATACATTCCTTTTCTAGGAGTAGCGTTAAAATCTGTTATAGAAAACTCATCAAAGGAAAATAAATACGAGATAAAAATATTATATACAAAGGTATCGGAAGAAAATAAAAACAAAATAAAAGCATACGAAACAGAAAATGTTAGTATAGAATTTGTAGATTTAAGTAGCAAGTTACATGAAATTGAAGATAAATTATATACACGTAACTATTTTTCAAATACAACATATTTTAGATTGTTTATACCAGAGCTTTATCCAGAATATGATAAAGCAGTTTACATAGATAGCGATACTGTGACTTTAGCAGACATTGCAGATTTATATAACACAGATATGGGAGATAATTTAATTGCAGGAATTCCAGACGGTGCAGTACAAGCAATACCTGTATTCCAAGAGTATGTTGAAAAAGTTGTTGGAGTAATAGATTATAACAATTATTTTAATGCAGGAATTATTGTAATGAATTTAAAAGCTTTAAGAGAATATAAATTCCAGGAAAAATTCTTATATATATTGGAAAAAATTAAATTTGAAGTTGCACAAGACCAAGATTACATGAATAGATTGTGCAAAGGTAGGGTAAAGCTATTAGGGTTTGAGTGGAACAGAATGCCAGCAATGGGAAAACAAGAAGGAGCTCTAAAGCTAATACATTATAATTTGGGTTGCAAACCATGGTACTTCGACGATGTATTATATCAAGAGTATTTTTGGAAATATGCAAAAGAGACAGAATTTTATGATGAAATAAGAGCTATGAAGAGTAAATACACAGATGCAGACAAAGAAAAGGATGATGCAAATAGCTCAAAACTTATAGAATTAGCTAAATTGGAAGCTGATTGCGTTGGCGATGATAGAAGAAAATAGGAGATAGTTTTAATGGATACAAAAAAATTGTTAGCAATTTCGAAAAAGGCTAGACAAGAAAGAAGACAAGAGAAGGAAAAGAGAAGACAAGAAAAATTACAAGTGGCAGAAAATGAAAAAGAAATTGTTGAAGAAATGCTAAAAAATCAACCAATAAAAGTAAGAGAAAAGCAAGAAGCAAGAAGTGCATTAGAAGAAAATGATGGACAAATAGAGAAGGCACAAGATAGGTTGGAAGTTTTAAAAAAGATAGAAGAGTATGAAAGAGAAGGCAAATTTGACGTAGATGTTGAAGAAGACCCTCCTACAATAGTACTAACACCAGAAAACATAGACTATCTTAGAGAAAAAATGTCTAGCAAAATAAAAAGAATATTTGCCAACGAAATGGGAGAAAGATTTCTAGATAACTTACTAAAAAACAACAAATTAATAATAAAACAAGTAAATGGAATAGAAAATTTAAACAAAGTAAAAACGGGAGCATTAATAACATGTAACCACTTCAATCCATTTGACTGTTTTACTGTAGAAAAAGTGTTTAGAATGTCTGAAAATGAAAAAGATAAAAGGCTATACAAAGTAATAAGAGAAGGAAACTATACAAATTTTCCAGGATTATATGGCTTCTTCTTTAGAAATTGCGACACATTACCATTAAGCTCAAACAAGAGAACAATGGTAAACTTTATGAAAGCAGTAGACACAATATTACAAAAAGGAGATTATATATTAATCTATCCAGAGCAAAGTATGTGGTGGAACTATAGAAAGCCAAAGCCATTAAAAAATGGAGCATTTAAGCTGGCTGCAAGAAATAACGTACCAGTAATACCAATATTCATAACAATGGAAGACAGTAAACTTATTGGTGAAGATGGATTCAACATACAAGAATATACAATAAACGTGGAAGAACCAATATATCCAGATGAAAAACTATCAGAAAAAGAAAATACAGAAATAATGAAACAGAAAAACTTTGAAACCTGGAAAAATATATATGAAAAATTTTATGGAGTTCCATTGGAATATACGTGTGAAAAGAATAATAATAAATAATAAAAATACAATGCAAAACTGTGGAGCAATTATACTTCACAGTTTTTTGAAAAAAGCTAAGTTGAAAAAAATTACAATTTTGGCTACGTCAAATTTCATTCATAACGCGGTTACATACAGTAAATTTGCTTTTTGAATATCATTTTCTTGCAAAAATTTAATTTTTTTCAAACTAAAATGGAGGTGTAAAAATGGAACAAAAGGTTTTATATTATAGTGATGAATTAAATGATGAACTTGCTCCAGCAACTATACAATCAAGAGTAATAGACGAAAAGTTTAAATATAAAAAAGGTTTAATTTGGAATGTATGTTCATTATTTATTCAGAATGTACTAAGCATGCCAATAAAATGGGGATATTTAAGAATAAAATTTAGACATAAATTTGTTGGAAAAGAAAAACTAAAAGAATGTAAAAATCAAGGTTATTTCATGTATGCAAATCATACACAACCATTTGCAGACACATTTATACCAAGTGTTGCAGATTATCCTAAAAGAAATTTTTTAATAGTAAATCCAGTAAACATTTCGCTAAAAGGAACTGGAACATTAGTCGAAATGCTTGGTGCAATTCCAATTCCATCAGACATAAAAGCAATGAAAAACTTTTTAGCAACAATAGAAGAAAAAATAAAAAACAAAGACTCAATAACGATATATCCAGAAGCACATATTTGGCCATATTATACAAAAATAAGACCATTCAAAGCAGTGTCATTCAAGTATCCAGTAAAATTAAATGCGCCTGCATATTGTATAACAAATACATATCAAAGCTATGGTAGACACAATAATAAAATACAACTCGTCTCATATGTAGATGGACCATTTTATCCAAATGAAGAACTACAATTAAAAGAAAGACAACAAGATTTACGAGATAGAGTATATGAAAAAATGGTGGAGAGAAGCAAAAATAATAATGTGGAACATATTAAATATGTTAAAATAGAAAAAATAAGTATAGAGTAAATTTTAATAAATAACAAGAAGAGAAAATTGTAATTTTTCAACTGAATTGCTAGGTATAAATAAGAATGTAGGCTATGTATATGTGCGAGAGTTAAAAGAGGAAGGAAGAATAAGAGATGATGAAATAGTAAGAAAAGTTCGCAGAGAAACTCCACCAAAAGAGAAAGTTAGCAAGGAAATAACAGAGGGTACAAAAAGACAAGATAATGCACAATTACAACAAATGACAGAAGAAAGAGAAAAAAGAATATTAGAATTATTTGAAGCTGATTGCAAGAAAAAGTCAAAGCTAAAAAAGAAACGTGTGAAATTGAAAGATAATTAATGTTGGTAAAAAGGAGAAATGAGAAAATATGAGAGATATTAATGAAGCTATAGAAAAAAATATAAATTTTGAAATGCAAGTACTAGAATTGAGGAAAAATGAATACACGGTTACTGAAATATCTAGCATATTACATGTAAGTTCAGAAAAGGTGAGCAATGCTATAAAGAGTTTAACAGAAAAAGGACTGCTTGCAACAAAATATAAAAATTTACATGGTAAGAGTATGTTAAAAAGAAAACAAAGAGCATTGGAATTGCTTGAAGATGGAAAAACAGTAAAGGAAATTGCACACGAATTAGAGGTATCTATAGATACAGTATATAAATATATTAAAGAGTTTATTAAAGATGGAAAAGTAACAAAAGAAGTGCTAAATAGAAATGCAGATTTGGAGTTGGAAAGTAGAGTATTAGAACTTAGAAACAGTGGTTATACCAAACCTCAAATTATGGAAGAATTAGGTTTAGGAAACCTTTCTGTCACAACTATAATACAAAAATTAGTTGAAAATGGACAACTGAAACATACTAATTTAAACCCAACACCAGAAGAAACTGGAAAAGAAGCATATATTAAAAATGAAATACAAAAATTAATAAAAAGTGGTTGTGCAATATGTGAAGTAGTTAGAACTTTAAAAATAAGTATTAGTATGGCATATAATTATACAAAGGATTTGATTAGCGAAGGAAAATTAGATGAAAGCTCAGTTATGTTTGAAAAGCAATATGGATTACATGACCTAGAACAAATGCTAATAGAGATGATGGAAAATAGAATTAGCAGAGTTCAAATGGCAAGAGAATCAAAAATGTCATATAATAAAATAGGTCCAATAATAAATAGGCTTATCAAAGATAATAGAATAAAAGAAAATGAAAATACAAGAAATCCCAACTTATTTTCAAGAAAATTAAAAAAAGAAATAGACATGAGAAATAAAGAAGGTATTATACATGACTGTAGAGAAGAAATGAGTAAATATGAACGAGATATAAGAAGAAACATAATCAGTGAAGCCATACAACAAAAATATGCTAGTTGTTGTAAAAAAATAGTTGAATGCGGTGGAAACTTGACTAGAGAGGAAGTAGATATATTAGCTGAAACTATTGCTTATGGAGATGGAAAGTTTTCTCCAGAAAATCTTCTATTTATTAGTAATGAATATAGAAAGCTAGGAGAGTATGCTGTTGCAAGAAGATTATGTGCTACTTGTGAACAAATATATGGAAAAAATGAGTTGATTTCGGAAATAAGTGTTACACTAAAAGTAGCAATGGAGAAACAGCAAGCATATAATCTTTTGAAAAATGGAAAGACGAATGAGGAAATAATGAATGCTACGAATTTAAGACAAACTGATATTATAAGAATGAGAAGAGAGTATGGAGGTTCAAGAAAAACAGAAGTAGCAGTAGAACCCGAAGTATAAAAATAAGTGAATAATTAATGGACAAGTAGAATACTATGTATAAAAAGTACATAGTATTTTTTATGTACAAATGAAAAGGGAGGAATTTTTATGTGGCATTCTAGTAGTATTGAGGAGATTGCGAAAAATCTTAAAACTAATATTAATATTGGTTTACCAGATGACGAGGCTCAAAAGAGGTTTGAGAGATATGGACCGAATAACTTAAAGGAGAAGAAAAAAGAGAGTCTATTTGTTAAGTTTATTAAACAATTTAATGATTTTATGATTATTACATTAATAATTGCTGCTATTATATCGGCAGTTGTTTCTAAGCTTAACGGAGAAGCGGATTACATAGATTCTATTATAATTGTTGCAATAGTTATTTTTAATGCAATTATGGGATTGGTTCAGGAACAGAAGGCAGAAAAATCGTTAGAGGCACTAAAGAAGATGACTGCTCCGAATGCAAAAGTTAGAAGGAATGGACGAGTTCAAGAAATTGATGCAACATTTGTGGTTCCAGGTGATATTGTAATTTTAGAAGCGGGAAATTATGTGCCAGCGGATTGCAGATTGATAAATTCATATAATTTGAAGATTGAAGAGTCGGCATTAACAGGAGAAACAATTCCAAGCCTAAAAGATAGTAGTAAGATTTTAAAAGAGAATACTGCAATGGGTGATTTGTGCAACATGGTATTTGCAACTACAATAGTAGTAAATGGTCATGGAGAGGCAATAGTTGTTGAAACTGGAATGAATACAAGAGTTGGCAAAATTGCTGGAATGATAATAGAGGATGAGTCTCCAGAAACACCAATTCAAAAGAAACTTGCAGAGGTTGGGAAGATTTTAGCAATTGCTTGTATAATAATTTGTGTATTAATATTTGTAATAGGAATTTTTAAGAAGATTCCTATTATAGAAATGTTTATGACGTCTGTTGGTCTCGCGGTTGCAGCAATTCCAGAGGGGCTACCCGCAATTGTTACTATAATGCTTTCTATTGGTGTTACAAAAATGGCTAAGAAAAACAGTATTATACGTAAGCTTCCAGCAGTTGAAACACTTGGAAGCAGTAGTGTAATTTGCTCGGATAAAACAGGAACTTTAACACAAAACAAGATGACTGTAACAGAAATTAGGAATTGCTTTGGAAGAGCTAACAGCAATGAAAGAAAGTTTATTTTAGAACTTGGAACTATGTGTACAGATACAACAGAAGAAAGAATTAATGGTAAGCTAGGATTTGTTGGAGAGGCGACAGAAGTTGCAATCTCGAATGCAGCAATGGAAGAAGGAGTAAGTAAATCTTTCTTGTATGATGAAATGAAAAGAATTAATGATATTCCATTTGACTCGAAAAGAAAGATGATGACAACAATTCACAAGTACGGAAATGGATATAGAATAATTACAAAGGGAGCACCAGATGTATTATTAAAGAGATGCAGTAATTGTTATTCTGGTGGTCAGGTTGTGCCAATCTTTAGTAAAAAAGACGATATAAATGAACAAAATAATCAGATGGCAGAAAAGGCTTTAAGAGTAATTGCGGTAGCCTATAAAGATGTAGAGAAATTGCCAGAAATGCAAGAAATGGAGAAAGACTTAATATTTTGTGGTTTAATTGGAATGATTGATCCTCCAAGAGAAGGAGTGAAAGAGGCAGTAAGAACTTGTAGAAGAGCTGGAATCAAAACAGTAATGATAACAGGAGACCATTTGCAAACAGCTAAGGCAATTGCAAAAGAACTTGGAATTCTGAAAAGAGGAGATTTAGCAATAGATGGTGAAACTTTGGAGAGAATGAGCCAGCACGAACTTGAACAAAATATAATGGATTATTCGGTATTCGCAAGGGTTTCACCAGAACATAAGGTAAGAATTGTGAAGGCTTTTCAGAGTACAGGTGCAGTAGTTGCAATGACTGGAGATGGTGTGAATGATGCTCCTGCATTGAAGAATGCAGACATAGGAATTGCAATGGGAAAAGGTGGTACAGACGTGGCAAAAAATGCAGCAGATATGATTTTGCTAGATGATAATTTTGTTACAATTGTAGAGGCTGTAAAACAGGGCAGGAACATATATGATAATATAAAAAAGGCGATACATTTTTTAATTTCTACTAATATAGGAGAAATAGTAACAATATTTTTCGGATTAGTATTAGGAATAAAATCACCATTACTGGCAATCCAGCTATTGTGGATAAACTTAGTAACAGACTCACTTCCAGCCATTGCATTAGGATTAGAAAAAGAAGAAGAAAATATAATGAGCAGGCTCCCTAGAAACCCTAAAAAGAATTTATTTGCAGATGGATTATGGTGGAAAATAATAATAGAGGGAGCAATGTTGGGAATGTTTACTCTATTGGCATTTAGTATTGGAAATCGTTTATATTCCGTAGAAGTTGGCAGAACAATGGCATTCTTAACATTAGGAATTTTGGAACTAGTTCATAGTTTTAATATTAAGAGTGAAGAAAGTATATTTAAAATTGGAGTACTTGAAAATAAGTATTTGGTTGGAGCATTAGTATTAGGAGTAATTTTGCAGGTAATAGTTGTCGTTGTAAGTCCGCTTGCGCAGGTGTTTAGTTTAGTTCCATTAACAGGAATGCAATGGCTATATACAATTTTAATTGCAGTAGCACCAATACCAATAGTAGAGATACAGAAAGCGGTAAATGGATATAAATTTGGAAGAGTAGTGTATGCAAAAAACAATTAAATATATATTAAAGAAGCAAATGAGGAATAGCATTTGCCTCTTTTTTGTGGTATAATGTATTTATTGGATATATGAAGAAGGAGAAAATATGGAGCAAGAAAAGCGTATATTAATAAGAAAACAATTTGAGATTAGTAGTAATAAGGATAAAAAGAATGTTATATTATATTTATTAGATATGGGATATGATAATAAAGACCTTACAGAAATATTGGGAGTAAATGTAAAAAAAATATATAATATAAAAGCTGCTAAATTAAACCAACATTATATGGAGCAAATTATTGGAACAAAAATATATGGGTTAGTTGCTGAACTTGTAAGAGAAGATGAAAATCAAATTGCCGATTTGGCAATGAAAGGATATTCAATAGATGATATAGTGATAAGAATTGGATACTCTAAAGGTACTGTCGGAAATATTGCACAGAGGGTAATAGTAGAAAGAAAATTAAAGGTTCCTACAAAAAAAGAGATAAAACAGGGGAAAAAAGGCAAAGAAAAAGGTACCGAAAAAAATATTTCTACAACACAAAATAAAAAGCGTACAAAGAGATTTTCAATGGAACAAGCCAATAGCGAAGAAATTGAAAGACTAAAAAGAAATTATGCACAAAATAAAATAGAAAGTAACAGAGAAGCTATAAAAAGAATAATAACCAAATTAGGTGATGAAAAAATAACAGATTTAACAAAGAAAAAAATTTTAGAGTATTGCAAAGAAATAGTAAAATATGACGGAACATTAACAGAAGATGAATATAGAATATTAACAGATGTTATTACAAGAGATGAAGCAATACCAGATATGTCTGGCATAAGATTTGTTTTAGATGTATGTACACAACAACATAATTTTTTGCCTGCAATGAAATTATTAAATAATTGTATAGAAATATATGGAAGTTTACCACAGCTTGAAGAAGCAAGAGATGTCATTAGTAAAACGCACAGAAAACAACTAATGATAAATAGTTTAGAAAAAGATGGAAATGTTGAAAAAACTATGAGAGAATTTGGAGCACAAGAGGCAGAAGTTAGAGAAATTAAGAGAGTATACATAGATACCAATAAAGAACAATCAGGTAATAAACAAAGAGATAAAAGAATGAATAAAAAAGATGATGGAATAGAAATGTAGTAATCGATATGAATAAAAAATTTGCATTTGTATAAAATATATGGTATAATGGAAAGCGTCGCAGTTAAAAAGGAGAGTGAAAGTATTTTATACAATAGATTAAAACACTGCACGAAAGAAATTTTTAGATTGCTAACAATTGCTTCAATAGCACTATTTATAATAATTGCAATAGTATTTGTAAAATATAATCCAGTGTATGCTGTGAAAATAAACGACGAAATAATAGGCTATGTAAAGAGCAAAACGGCAATGGAAGAAAAGATAAACAATGAATTATTAACATCAGATAATCCATGTGCTGTGTTTTCAGAATTAACAGTGGAACCAACATATGAATTAGTTTTATCAGATGTTGAGGCAGAAGATGACGATAAAATTGCAGAAATGTTATCAGAAAATATAAAAACTATGTATAAAGTTTATGCGGTTACGATAAACAATGAAATAGAAACATATGTAAACACCGTGGAAGAAGCAGAAACTATAGTTGCAGAAATGCAGAGTGAATATTCAGAAGACGTTGCAAAAGTTGGAATTCAAGAACAATATACAACAGACTTCGAGAGTGTTGGAACTCAATCATTAGAAGTTGCAAAATTAAGTGTTGATACAGATTTGAGAGGAATAAAAACAGAGCAAGAAAGAATAGCAGAAGCAACATTTAATGGTGTATATTTTAGTGTAAAACCAGTAGTAGGAAACATTACATCAAGATATGGCGTAGTAGAGACTAGTGTAAGAAACCATGCTCATGGAGGACTAGATATAGCGGCTCCATATGGAACAAGTATTAAAGCAGCAGCTGATGGAACAATTTCATATTCTGGATGGATGAGTGGTTATGGCTACTTAATTATAATTGACCATGCAAATGGAGTGCAAACATATTATGGACACTGTAGCAAATTATATGCATCTGTTGGAGATGAAGTTACAGCAGGAGATGTAATTGCAGCAGTTGGTTCAACAGGAAATTCAACAGGGAACCACTTACACTTAGAAATAAGACTAAATGGAAATAAAATAAATCCACAATTATATTTATATAAATAGAAAAGAATAGCGAAGGCTATTCTTTTTTCACAAATATTTGCCTTTTTTTCACAAACTTTTCACAAATATATTGTATTATAACTCTAGATTAGGATAGAATGAATAATGGAGCTAATCTTAAGAGAATAAGACGAGTCAAAAAGTATTTTTTGACACAGTAAGAAAGGAGAGTAATTAAAATGGAAGAGAATAAAGACAATGTAAAAACACCAGATGCAGTTGTAGATAAATCTGGTAAAGAATTTAAAGCAGTAAAACAATCAGAAAAAAAGCAAAAAGGTCAATCTAATTTTGGAAAAAGTGTAGCAGTACCATTTTTGAGCGGTGTGCTTGGTGCAACACTTGTATTAGGAACATGTTTAGGAGTTCCAGAGATACGAAGCAATATAATAAGAGAAAACAATAACAATAATAATTCTGTTTCAACCAGCACAAGTGCGTCAACAGGAACATTAAACACAACACAAATTTCTTTAGCAGAGTATTCTGGAACAGGAATTGCTGTTGCAAAAAAAGTATTACCTTCAATAGTAGGTATTGAAGTAAACTACACGGTTAATTCAATGTTCTTTAATCAACAAAATACAGCAACTGCAACAGGCTCGGGAATTATTATTAGCGAAGATGGATACATTATTACAAATAACCATGTAATAAGCTCAAGCTCATCTTCATCATATTATACAATTGGAGAGGCAAACTCTATAAAGGTAACATTAAATGGTGATGAAACTAAGTATGATGCTAAAATAGTAGGAACTGATTCACAAACAGACTTAGCTGTAATAAAAATAGATAAAACAGGTCTAACAGCAGCAGAATTAGGGAACTCAAGCTATGTACAAGTAGGTGAATTTGCAATGGCTGTAGGAAGCCCATTAGGAATGCAAAACACTGTTACAGGCGGTATGATTTCTGCACTAGATAGAGAAGTAACAGATTCAGATGGAAAAACATTTACATTAATTCAAACAGATGCTGCTATAAACTCTGGAAACAGTGGTGGAGCCTTAGTAAACAGCCAAGGTCAAGTAATAGGAATAAACACATTAAAAGTTTCATCAACAGGTGTTGAAGGAATGGGATTTGCAATTCCAATTGATTCTGCAAAACCAATTATAGAACAATTAATTCAATACAATAAAGTAAAAAGACCATATATAGGAATTTCTGGTAGAGATTTGGACGAAACAACAGCAAAGAGAAATAACCTAGTAGTTGGTGTTTATGTTGCAAGTGTAGACGAATATTCAGCAGCAGAAAAAGCTGGAATAAAGGCTGGAGACGTAATAGTAAAGGCTGACGGACAAGAAATAAAAACTATGACAGAATTAAACAATATTAAGAATACACACAATATTGGAGACACAATGACAGTAACAGTAAACAGAAATGGACAAGAGAAAGAGATTACATTAACATTGCAAGAACAATAATGTTATTGAAAAAAATTAAAATTTTAAAGACTATATAAATTAAACATGAATAAATTTATATTACCAATACAAATTAATAAAATACTAATTAGTTACATTCAGTTCACAAAAAGGACAAAAAGTATTGGTAATATATAACCATAGTTAGTAATAAGTTACTCCATTACTAACTAAAAAATTAGAACATCCCCTTTTATTTTCGGATCGATTGCTAAAGAGATAATAGCAATCGATTTTTTACGCTTAAATTGAATGATTACTGAATAAAGAAAAAAATATCCTTAAGTGTTTATTACTTAATGATATAGCATATGCGTGGCTTGGACAAGATTGGGTAGATAAAGGATATACTATGTTTTCTGCAAGAGCTGAGTTCTACCCCAAGGTCCCGATATTACAGCTTGAACAAATTTATCATTTTAAAATACAAGTTGTAACTGCAAATAACTTCAGAAAAGCAATAAGAGCATTGAACTTAGATTTAAGGCAATATAGGGGACTGTGTGTACAATATGTAAAGTACTAATGAAGAAAGAGATAATAGTTTTAACATATAAAATTTTCCATGGGAAATTTTCCAGTACTCGTTGCACAACGTCGAAAAAAGGTATATAATAGATAATCAGTGAAATGGGGAGATTTATTGATGGAAAGTAATATTATAGATAAACAAATATATGAAGATTTAATAAGTCAAGTTGACGCAAAGAAGCTAGATTTGGCTTCAAAATTAATGCAGAATAAAGCTATTGAAATAAATAAGATTACATATGATAATAAACAAAATTTTGAGGTTCATTCAATCGTAAAAGATGAGAAGAACGATGACGGAATTATAGTAAAACAGAAACACAAAGTTTATATTAAGGTTGCAGAAGGCGAGATTGAAAATTTATCGTGTACTTGTGATGATTACAAGGAAAATTATTGTGCCTGTGAACATATTATTGCAACAGTTAAAGAATTTGCGAGTAACTCTGACTATGTAAGAATTTTTTCTGGAGAGAAAAAAGAGAATAGAAGTACAGATACGGTTAAAGAACGTGGAGAAAACTACAAGATTTTCAATCAACTGGTAAATGAATTTTACAGAATTAATGAAGAAGAGGAAGAACAGAATATATCTTCAGGCAAGGAGGAAGGATTCGTTCATATTGAGCCAAAGATTATATGTAGTAGAACAAATAATAGCTTGAAACTAGAAATAAAGCTTTCTAAAAAAGATGAGAAACAGAGCTATAAGGTAAAGTCTTTACCAGAATTTTATGATAGATTTGCGAGTGGTGAAAAGTATAAATATGGAGCAAAGCTTGAATTTGCACACACAAGAGAAAAATTTGTGGAAGAAGACAGAAATTTTTTAGATTTTGTGCTTAAATATTCAGAAATAATAAAATATGCTAATGAATCGTCTACAGGATATGATTATTACACAAAAAGAATGGGAGAAGATGCAATAGTTATTTCTAACACAGGTTTAGATGATTTATTTGAATGCCTGAAAAATAGAGCAATTTCAATGGAAGACCAGTTTGGAACTGATGCTGTTGTTTTTGTACCAAATGAGCCAGACATTAAATTTAAATTAGAGGAAAATGATGATGGAGAATATAAGATAACTGTAAATGTTGATATATATGCGTATATGGTTTATGAGGGCAGAAAATATACATATTTAATGCTTGATAAGAAATTATACAGATGCTCAAAAAAATATAGCAATACTGTTATTAAAATGTTGGAAGTATTTAGAAAGAACTTTACAAAAGAGATTTTGCTTCCAGAGAGCCAGTTGTCTAATTTCTTCTCTATAGTACAACCAAGCATAAAGAATAGTGTTAATATTGGAGAAAATGAGTACAAGAAAGTTGAAAAATACATTCCTGCAGAGCTATATGCAAAATTATATTTGGACTACAATGACTTAAATTATGTGCTAGCAGACATTAGATTTATATATGGAGATGTAGAGATAAATCCGCTAGATTCTAAGAAACAAGTAGAAGTACTTTCTAGAAATACAATAAAAGAAAGCAAATTAATTAACATGTTCGTTAAGAGTGGATTCATGCTAGACCAAAAGAACAATAGATTGGTTCTTGCAAATGATGACAAGATATATGAATTTTTGACTAATGATATGGATTCATATATGAAGAATTTTGAAGTGCTTGCAACAGATAATTTTAAGGCAAAAGAAGTTAGAAGTACATCTGCCGTTAATTTGGGTGTAAGGGTAGAAAATAATTTGCTAGACATAGATTTTTCTAGTCTGGACTTCGACCCAACAGAACTTCAAGAGATAATGACACAGTACAAATTAAAGAAGAGATACCATAGATTAAAAGATGGTAGTTTCGTGAATTTGGAAGACAATGATACTATCAAATTTATAGAGAGTGTAACCGAAGATATAGATGTTGATTACAGCCAAATAAAGAACAATACTTTACAGTTACCAATGTACAGGGCTCTTTATTTAGATAAAATTTTGGAGAAGAATAGCTTTATTCATGTTACGAAAGATGAAAGCTACAAGAATTTAGTTGAAAATATCGATGTAAAAGAGATAGAAGGAAACATGGAAGTGCCAAAGAACCTGAATGCTAGCCTTAGAGAATACCAAAAAGTAGGTGTACAATGGTTACGTATGCTTGATTACTACGGTTTGGGCGGAATTTTGGCAGATGATATGGGTCTTGGAAAAACTGTTCAGCTATTGTGTGTAATTTGTGCATACAAAGATAATGGAGGAAAGAAACCATGTTTAGTCGTATGCCCAAGTTCATTATGCTTAAACTGGCAGAATGAAGCGGAAAAATTTACGATAGGAATGCAATCTATAGTAGTACATGGAACACTAGAAGAAAGAAAAAATCAGATTGCATCAATACCAAATTATGATATAGTAATAACTTCATATGAATTATTGAAGAGAGATATAGAAGAATATAAAAAATATGACTTCAAATTTAAATACATAATTGCAGATGAAGCACAATACATAAAAAATAATAACACACAAAATGCAAAGGCAATTAAGAATATATCAGCAGAAACAAGGTTTGCACTAACTGGAACGCCAATAGAAAACTCTTTGTCTGAGCTATGGTCAATATTCGATTTCATAATGCCAGGCTACTTATTTGGATACAGAAAATTCAAAGAACTTTATGAAACGCCAATAATAAAAGAGGGCAATGAAGTGGCAATGAACAAATTGAAAAAATTGATAGAGCCATTCGTCTTAAGAAGAATAAAAGGTGAAGTCTTAACAGAGTTACCAGATAAAATGATATCTGTTCTAAATAGCCAGATGGTGGACGAGCAAAGAGATATTTATTTGTCTTATTTAGCAAAGGCAAAGAAAAATGCAATGGAAGAAATACAAGAAAATGGAATAGAAAAGAGCCAGATAAAAATACTTGCACTGTTAACAAGATTAAGACAAATATGTTGCCACCCAAGTCTATTTATAGACAACTACAAGGGCGAAAGCGGTAAGCTAAACCAATGTATAGAAATAGTAAAAGATGCAATACAATCAGGACACAAAATACTACTATTTTCAGGATACACGGCAATGTTTGAAATAATAGAAAAAGAATTGCAAAAAGAGAATATAGAATTCTTAAAATTAACAGGACAAACCAAAGTATCTGAAAGAATAAATTTAGTAGATGAATTTAACAGCAACCCAAACAAAAAATTATTCTTAATATCTTTAAAAGCAGGTGGAACAGGACTGAACTTAGTTGGAGCAGATGTGGTAATACACTATGACCCATGGTGGAACTTATCTGCAGAAAACCAGGCCACAGATAGAACTTACCGAATAGGACAAAAGAGAAACGTACAAGTATATAAATTAATAACAAAAAACTCAATAGAAGAGAAAATATATGAACTACAAAAAAGAAAAGAAACTTTGATTGATAGCATGCTTTCAACAAACCAAACATTTATAAGCAAGCTTTCAAAAGAAGACATAATGAATTTGTTTGAATAATTTCGCCCAATAGGGACGCCCTTTTTTGGGCGATTTAATATTATTGAAAGAGAACAATTTCATTTTTCAAAATGAAATTATTCTTACATATTAATATAAATTTAGTATTACTAATGAGTGATGAAAGGATATAGTATGAATGATTTTATAACTGTTGTTGGTGGAGGATTAGCTGGTTCTGAGGCTACGTACCAGATTGCTAAAAGAGGCATAAAAGTTAGATTGTACGAGATGAAGCCTAATAGTTTTTCGCCAGCACATTCGAATAATAATTTAGCAGAGATTGTTTGTAGCAATTCTTTTAAGTCTAATTTGCACACGAATGCTTGTGGGCTTTTAAAGGAAGAACTAAGAAATTTAGATTCCCTTCTTATTAAAGTCGCTGATGAAACTGCTGTACCAGCTGGGCAGGCTCTAGCTGTTGATAGAGAGGTGTTTTCTAAAAAGGTTACTGAAGCTTTAGAAAACATGAAAAATGTAGAAATAATTAGGCAAGAAGTAGGAAAAGATGGACTATCAATAGAGAGTATTGCAAAAGATGGAATTGTTATAATTGCAACAGGCCCACTTACTTCTGATGCCTTATCTAAGCAAATTTTAGAACTTACAGGAGAAGATGACTTACACTTTTATGATGCAGCAGCACCAATAATATTCAAAGATAGTATTGACATGAATATTGCTTTTTATGGCAATAGATATGAACAAGAAAGAGCTAAAGATGAAGATGTAGAAGAATGGAAAGCAAAGCAGAAAAATGATGGAGATGCAAGCTATATAAATCTTCCAATGAATAAAGAAGAATATGAACATTTTTGGAATGAATTAGTTAATGCAGAGGTTGTAGAATTACATCAATTTGAAAAAAGAGAAATTTTTGAAGGCTGTATGCCAGTTGAAGTAATGGCAAAGAGAGGAATAGATACATTAAGATATGGCCCATTAAAGCCAATGGGATTTACAGATCCACGTACAGGTTACAGGCCATATGCACTAGTTCAGTTAAGGCAAGACAATAAAGATGCAACAATTTATAATATTGTTGGATTCCAAACAAATTTAAAATTTGGAGAACAAAAACGAGTATTTAGTATGATACCAGGTTTAGAAAATGCGGAATTTGCAAAATATGGAGTAATGCATAGAAATACTTTCATAAATTCTACAAAATTATTAGATAGAACATATCAATTAAAGAAAAACAAAAACATATATTTTGCGGGACAAATTACAGGAGTAGAAGGATATGTAGAATCCATTTCATCTGGATTAGTTGCCGGAATAAATGCTGTAAAACAATTAAAACAAGAAGAAAAAATTGAGTTTTCTGAATATACAATGATAGGAGCATTAGCTCAATATATATCGACTTCAAATGAAAAATTTCAACCAATGAATGCAAATTATGGAATTTTACCAGAGCTAGAAGGAAAAAAGATATCAGATAAAAAATTGAAATATGGAAAATTATCAGATAGGGCGTTGGAAAAATTATTTTTAATAGAGTAGAATTTTTTGCCGTTATTTTAGATAAACTTCATTTAAAATGAAATACACAATTTTATTAATAAATTTTCGACGTAAATTATGAGTGTTTGCTTGAATTCTTAGTAAAAATATTGTAAGATAATACCAACCTTTCTTGTCAAAAGGTAGTCTTTACTTAAGGACGGAAAGGAGGGTTACAAGATGACCGTTGGAGATGCAATACTGAGTTTAGTTGATAAAATTGTTAGTAGAAAGAGAAAAAGTCGTAAGACTAGAACTTTCAAGAGAACAACAATTAAATGAAGAGAAGCAATCAGACAAGGACCAGGAGTAGACATACATATGGTCGGTAGAGTAGGATTCACAGCCTGCTCTATTTCTTATATAAAAAAAGTATGTGTATTCACAGGTACACATACGATTACAAGTTTGACCGTTGGAATCAAACATTTTTATTTGTAATAGAATGATAACATATTATTTAAAGTTTGTCAAATGATTTTTATACAAACAGTGTTATAATTCATTTGTGATAATGTCTTAATAAATCATTTGAGAAAATATCAATTTTGAATTATATGCAAAGTGTTACAAAAATATAACAAAATATTACATTTTTGTTAAAATACACACAAATTTTTTCTCTTATGGTATATTTATTGTGATAAATAAGACCTAGTATACATAAAGTATTGAAAAAATAAATTATATATGCTATAATATAGACATATGAGTTATAAAAGGAGATTGATAAAATGGCTAAGAGAAGTAATAAAATTGAAAATGAATATCAACAATACTTAAAAATGTCACCCGAATTTGTACATTTAACAGGTGAATCTTTAAAGCAACAAATTGGTGGTTTGGATAATGCAGTAGAAAAGATAACTGCTCAAATGATTAATTTGTCAACCGAAATTGAAGCATTAGGCAAAAGTGAAAAAGAAGAAGACAAAAAAGCTTTAGAAGCAAAAAAAGCCAGAAAAGAAAGCTTAAATAAGGCTTTGGAAAATGCTAAAAAAGAAAGAGAAGAACAAAAACCTAAATTAGAAAAACAATTAAACAGAGTTCAAGGGTTTGAAAAGAATAGAGCACAAATTGAAAGAGTAAGACAGATAAAAAATGATCTTGGAAATAAAAAAATGCATTTAGAATATGAAGTAAGCTATAATGAAAAGAAGATTTCTGAACTTGAAGAGCAAGTAACTGAAATAGATAAAGATGAAAATACTAAGTCAGTTATAGCTGAACTTGAAAAAATGCAAAAGTCTGACGTGAAAAATTTCGATGTTGATGATATTAAAAAATTAGATGAATTAGAAGCAAAAAAATCTGATATTGATGAAAAGAAAGCAGGAATTAAATCTAAAATTGACAGCTTGAAAAATGCCAATAAAGATTTAGAGCATAAAATTGATACATTAAATACTGAAATTGCAAAATGTGATTTTGCTTGGAAGAACTTATTTGCAAATAAAGCTTGGGATGAAATTGAGGCTAAATCTATGGATGGCAGATTTACAAAGAAAGAAGAAAAAACTAAACAAGAAGAACCAAGTAAAGAAGAGCCTAAAGAAGAAAAAGCTCCGGCTGCTGAGAAACCTACAGTAGAAGATATAGATAAACCAGTAGAACCAATGTGGACTGATTTACAATCAGAAGAAGAAGCTAAGAAAGAAGAAGCTGAACAAGCAGCAAAGGAAAACAATGAAAAGGCACTAGTAAAAACAAGCAGATGGTCTAAATTATGGAATGCAATAAAGCACCCAATTCAAACTATAAAAGCTGCAAGAGAAAAAGCTAAGTCTGGAGAAGGTAAAAGAATTATAAAAAATGGTGATGCAATTAAAAAAGATGGAGAGCCAGAAAAAACAGAAGCACAAAGTGTTGATGCATTTATAGCAAAATTACGCCAAATGTCTGAAAAAGAAGCTGCAAAAGATGCTCAAAATAAGGATAATAAAGAACAACCAGATTATTCAAAATATGTAGCAAGACATGCAAGAAAAGTTGAAGCTCAAAAACAAAGAGACGACGAAGGAAGATAAAATTAATTCCATATAAATATTAGAAAACTAAGTGAAATATTCGCTTAGTTTTCTTGCTTTTTACGACATATTAGTATAAAATAAACAAGAAATCGAATGTCAAAAACTAATTTGACTTGTGTACAATAAAAATAATGATGCAATTGTAAAATTACGTAGAAAATTAGTAAAATGTTTTTATTCAGAAAATTAATTTTTCGACTTGTATCTTTGATGAGGGGATTAAACTAGAAATGAAACAGATTTTATTTGTTATTGCAATGAAAAAGGAAGCAACAGACATTGCAGAAAAATTGAAACTAGAAAAGATTAACGAAAATGTATATAGAAAAGAAAATATTTCTTTAATTATCACTGGAATTGGAAAGCAACAAACAGCAATCAATTTAACCAGATATTTAGAAAATTGTGATATAAAGCCAGATTTAATAATAAATATGGGATATGTTGGCTCTACTAACTCTAAAATAGGAGAATGGGTTAATGTTAGTAAATCTTATAATTATGAATGGAACATTCCAGGAGAGCAACAATATACTGTTGAAGAATTTAATGATGACAGAATTAAAACATTAGAAAATATTAAGAAATTACCATGTTATAGTGCTGAAAGTTTTGTAACACATACAGATATAAAAGACGATGTGCTTTTTGACATGGAACTAAATTCTATTTATATAATTTGTTGCATGTGTAAGATAGATTTAATATCGTTAAAAAAAGTTAGTGATAATTTGAGTCTGGATGATTACTACAAAAATATAGATATGAAAGAAGTAATGGAATTAACCAGTGGATTAGAATTATTAAGAGGAGAACTATAAATGTATTTGAAAAGATTAGAACTGCAAGGGTTTAAATCGTTTGCAGATAAGACCGTATTGGAATTTAAGCCGGGTATTACAGCTGTTATTGGACCAAATGGTTCTGGTAAGAGTAATATTTCGGATAGCATTAGGTGGGTACTTGGAGAGCAGAGTATGAAGTCTTTAAGAGGCGCAAAGGCAGAAGACGTAATATTTGCAGGTACTCAAAATAGAAAATCGTTGGGATTTGCAGAGGCATCTATTGTAATAGATAACTCTGATGGAAAATTACCAATTGAATATAATGAAGTTATTGTTACAAGAAAATTATATAGAAGTGGTGAGACTGGCTATTTTATAAATAAAACACCATGTAGACTTAAAGATATTATAGAATTGTTTATGGCTACCGGTATTATGCGATGGATCAGATGGAAACGTTTGATGTGATCGGAATGCTGCGGGAGCTGGGCATGCCGCTGGCAGAGATTCGAAATTATCTGGAACAGCGAAGTCCTGAAAAATTCGGAGTACTGCTGGAACAGGAGGAGAAGGTGGTGCGCGAAAAAATGCAGCGGCTCCGCGAGATGCAGCGCTGGATTGGGGAAAAGAAGCGGTTTCTGGCACAGGCATCGGGGGAATGCCGTGAGGCGTTTGAAAAAGATCCCTTCTGTCCTGTGGGGATCCATACCCTTCCATTGCAGTATCTTGTCACAAACCACAGCGAGTCAGCGGATAATCTGGCAGTCAATCAGAAAATCGGAGAGCTCTATGCTTACTGCGGGCAATACGGAAATCGAAGTTCGTATAATGTGGGGTTTGTTCAGAAACGGGAAACACTGGAAACGGGGAATTTTCTGGATTACCGTGATTTCTATCTGATTTTTGATCGTGTGCCGGCGAAAGTGCGATACACGGTTCGGCCGGAGGGAGAGTATCTTTGCTATTATTATAAAGGACCATGGCAGGGAATTGAAGCGGCGTACCGGAAGCTGTTCCGATATGCCACGGAACAGAAATTTTTGCTGGATGACCGCTTTTATGAGGAATATATGGTGGACGCGCTGACCAGTCAGGAAATGGAACAGTATATTACGAGAATCGCCGTAAAAATCCTAAGATAGACAGGTAGGAGGGGAAAAAACAAGATTTTCACAAACTTTTTTCATTCTCCTCTTGACCATGACGCAACGTCACCCATTATAATGAGGGTACAACAAGTTGAATTGACATAAAACTGAGACGATAAACACACCAAAAAGGAGAAAAAGTGATGAAAGCAGTATCATAAATACAATTAGAAATCGACTAAAAAAATATCAAGTCATAATTTTTAATCATAATAATTCAGTAGAAAAATAATTAGGAAAATCATGAGAGAAAACACAGGAAAAGTAGTATTAGTTGGAGCAGGACCGGGAGATACGGGCCTGCTCACTTTAAAAGGAGAAAAATATATAAAACAGGCGGATTGTCTGGTGTATGACAGGCTGTCATCACCAGAGTTTCTTTCAATGGCAAAGGCAGGCTATGATGGTTACAGTTTTGCGTGGGTT
>ENA-UEPH01001185-UEPH01001185.1-human-gut-metagenome-genome-assembly--contig:-NODE-1185-length-26264-cov-5.928552_pt1 | contig 26264 bp, 17 predicted proteins | sample MGYA00242891_ERZ507898 | MGnify/ENA primary metagenome ERZ507898 (study PRJEB26167, sample SAMN06115411) | human gut metagenome | host: Homo sapiens | place: China:Guizhou | collected 2014-10-15... | reverse complement strand
TGAAACTTCAATAAAAACAATTATGACCACCAAAAGAAGAACGGATTACCAAGTGGACGAGGAGGCATTGAAACGCAGACAGGAAGTAAACTATTGACCGTACCCACATTTGATGGTAAACTTACCTTGGGATTGATCCAAAACCACATGCACGGTTTCGGCGATCAGCATCACTCGCAACCGAAAATTATCTCCCTGACCCAGTGTTCCGAACTCGGAACGGTATACACGCATGACGAATTAAAAGAGATTTGTGACTTTGCTCATGCCCACGACATGTACGTTCACATGGATGGAGCCCGACTGGCAAATGCAATTGCCTACCTAGGATGTACACCGGCCAGTATCACGAAAGAAGTAGGTATTGATGTGTTGAGTTTCGGGGGTACCAAAAACGGGATGATGTTCGGAGAAGCCGTTGTATTCTTCAATACCAATATGTCGAAAGAGGTAAAATATATCCGAAAACAGTTGATGCAATTGCACTCCAAATCCCGGTTTATCGCCGCACAATTCTCAGCAGTTTTGAAAGATAACCTGTGGTTAAAATCAGCCTCCCACTCGAATGCCATGGCTCAAAAACTAGCCGCAGCAGCAGCACAAATTCCCTCTGTCAGCATCACGCAAAAAGTGGAAGCAAACGAGATTTTTGCTATTATTCCCAGGGAAAAAATCACCAAACTTCAAGAAGAATGCTTCTTCTACGTGTGGGATGAAGATGCAGCCGAGGTTAGGTGGGTATGCTCTTTTGATACCACAGAAAATGATGTCATTGAATTTGCAAATTTGCTTCGTCAAGAATTGTGTTAAAACATGCATAGAGAAATCGTTATCACCGAAGACGGCAGCAACACTTTATATATTCCCGAACTGAATGAACACTATCATTCAATTCACGGTGCCATTCAGGAATCAACTCATATATTTATCAAGGCAGGCATCGAGTATTACGGTCAAAACAACATTCGTATTCTCGAAGCGGGATTCGGAACAGGTTTAAATGCCTTTTTAGCCCTACTGGAGGCTCGAGAGAGTCAAAGGAAAGTTATGTTCCATACCTTTGAAAAATATCCACTAACGCCTCAGGAAATCGGTTGTATGAATTATACAGACTATTTTGATCCGGCAGACACACTTCTTTTTCAACAACTTCATGATGCGCCTTGGGGAGAAGATGTTCCGATCACCTCCTATTTTACAATTCATAAACACAAAGCGGACTTCGAAGAGGTCAATTTCCATGAATATTTTGATATTGTCTTTTTTGACGCATTCGCACCCGATGTACAACCTCGTCTTTGGAGTGAAAGCATGCTCACGAAATTCTACACGGCTCTCAAACCCGAAGGAATTCTCACAACCTATTGCGTTAAAGGTACGGTTAAACAAGCTCTCCGGAAAGTCGGATTCAATTTGAAACGCCTTCCCGGACCTCCGGGTAAACGGGAAATGTTGAGAGCTGTGAAGTAATTTATGATTTTATAATTTTAGATTTATGATTTCTATCACACAAAACCCATGTGAATCTATTAAACAATTACTTGATGAAAAATACCTTGAATATTGTAAATCTGAATTTTTCATAGATACCGATCCGATCCAAATTCCCAAGTGTTTCGAAGAGAAAGAAGATATAGAGATTGCAGGATTTCTGGCTGCATCACTGGCCTGGGGACAACGCCCCACGATTATTAAAAAATGCAAAGAGTTAATGCAACTCATGGAGTATGCCCCATACGATTTTGTAATGAATGCGGAAGAGGAAGATTATCACCGATTTTACAATTTCAAGCACCGCACATTCAATCACTACGATTGTATCTATTTCTTGAAATCCCTCGCCAACATCTATCGGAATCACGGAGGATTAGAATCCGTTTTTACCCAAGCCTATCAAAAGTATCACGACATGTTCGAAGTATTAAAGGAATGGCACACTGTTTTTACTTCTCTACCTGCCGCCCCCCGTGTACTCCGCCACATCGCTAACGTGGAGAAAGGTTCTGCCGCCAAAAGAGTAAACATGTTCTTACGCTGGATGGTAAGACAAGACGGGAAAGTCGATTTTGGACTATGGAAAAATATTCCTCCCTCTGCCCTATTGATCCCGCTAGACTTACACACAGGTAATATCAGCCGCCAGTTAGGACTCCTTACCCGTAACCAGAATGACCGGAAAGCAGTGGAAGAACTTACTGCCCGTCTCCGGGAGCTGGATCCTGTCGATCCGATTCGCTATGACTTTTCCCTGTTCGGCTTAGGGGCTTTTGAGAGACTAAAAAACGAAGATTTTAATCTTTGAACCTTTTCAAATCTCCTGTCACGAACGTCCATTCCGGAGTCATAACCCTTCCTGTCGATTTTAAATCATACCAAGGAGAAATATTCCCGTTTTGTAGGTTATTCAACACGTGGATATCCTGTGCAGGCATATAGCTCTGTGCCAACAGATATAATTTATTCCCTGTTGTCTTATCAATCGCCATAGCAATCACAATAACCGCATGTCCGGGTGAGCCACCTTGGATAAAAACATCCCCTATTTGCATGGCGTCAATCGAAACCGAGACCAGTTCTTTGGCAAGTGACAACGTTCCTGCGTAAGCAAATACCACATTCAAATAAGCCCGAAAAGTCGGATAGGAATAATCTTCCTCTTTGGCTTTATACCATGACACTCGATTTCCCTTCACGCTGATCCTGTATCCTTCGGCCCATTTCGTGTAATCAGCCCGGAAGCCATTGGTGAAATTGAAATGAATTTTATCATACGCCTTCCGGTGATACAAATATTCCGCCCTCAAACGAATCACGGCATCGGCACACTGCTGTAAATCCCGATTACCAATATCCAAATCGACCACCGCACAATATACCTTTCGGTTTCGCTTCTCGCCCCCGTCAAAATAGTGAACTCTGGAGCCGTGAGAACGCAAAGGAAGGTTTCTCAGGTATTCCCCGAATGAACCTTCCTTCACGCCTATCCTCGTGTATCCCCAAGGCGGTACAATCCGGACAAGCACGCTCGTCCCCTCCGACCGGATCAATGTATTCCGTCCGTCAGGCTCCTGTCCGACTCCTTGCAAAACATACAGACAGCAGATACAAAGGATAATATAAAACTTCATCCTAGTCCAGTAACATCCCGGCAGCCACATCCTCAGCCACTTTCTTCGAAGTCAATTGCTCCAGAATAGCCAAGCCAAACTTAAAGGCATACGCCGGACCTCTACCCGTGATCAGATTACCATCAACCACCACCCCTTGAGGTTGCATGTGAGCATCTGGTAAATATTCCTCGAAACCAGGATAACAAGTCATCTGACGTTCCCCATCCATTTTTATCTTACTCAACACCAATGCCGGAGCCGCACAAATAGCTGCCACGTATCCTCCTTTATCGAAATGTTTTTGTATCCATTGAACTAATGCGGTACTATCTCCCAGATTCTTGGCCCCCGGCATTCCTCCCGGACAAATCAAAAATTCGGCATCTTCTTCTTTCACATCACTCAGTAAAAAATCAGCAACCACAGGAACTCCATGCGCCCCGGTGACCTCTTTCTTATCGGAAATAGAAACTGTTTTCACTTCAATCGTTCCCCGACGTAAAACATCCACTGTCCCGAGAGCTTCTACCTCTTCAAAACCATCTGCTAAAAATAAAAATGACTTCTTCATAATTCTTGTAGTTTTAAATGATTTTCCAAAATTACGAAAAATATGGCAGGATTCAAATCCTAAATCACAAACTACTCCTTCACACGCACCCATTTCACGGCATCGGCAACAATTAATTGCCGTTTAGGATACGACTTACCATCCGCTACCGCATAAACTTGTATATTCGAATAATCATCCTCTGCATCTGCCCTGATTTCTCCACCTCGATCATCAAGAGTAACCTGAGTCTCCCCAGCCTGCAAATCAAATTTTCCCAAGGAAACCCATCCTTTCGAAATAAGGTCTGCTTCCACGATCACCTCTTTATCCATCACTTTATAATGTAACAAAGAGCCTGTGAAAACGGAACTAGCCGGAGGAGACATAACAGATACCGTTTGGTGATAAAAGAAGACTTCATACTTCCCAGCTTCTTCAATATCAGCCGTCCAAATGGCCTTACCACCACCTTTTCCGGCAACTTTGCAAAAAGCGCTTCGCACGGGTATCCCATAACTCCCCTCGGTAATAATTTCTGTCCATTCCGGATTATCAAATGACATTTTAAAATTCACTTTTCGCTCTTTAGCCAAAAATGGTAATCTCTTCCGTTCTCCTGAATCTATCAATTGAAACCGATCACTCCTGTTATCAACAATAATCTCGTGAGGGTTCTCGAACAAACCACAATCGATATCAAAAATACCCTCCGAGCTCTCTTTTGTTTTAGAAATTCCTTCTTTTATCATACGAATATTGTAATCCCGCGGAAGATTAGCTGATAAATTTGTTCCTATATATCCATCGTCTCCATTCATAATAAACTTCACCCCCTTACACGCCCCGGCAGGAATCACGTAATGCTGCTCCTTAACGGGAAAATTTACATTCATGATAATCCCGTCACCATATTTTGACCTCAATTCCTCTATGGTTTCATCATCAGCAACAATCGAAATCACGCCATCAACATCCGAAATATTACGAACTTTAAAACTGACTAAATATTGCGGAAAACCCTCTGCGATAATTTGTTCTACTCGAATATCCCTTACATCAAAAGCCGGAATCCCCTCTCTTTGATATAATTTATCTAAAATCGGGATCAGATTAACCCCAAAATCAGATTGAAAATCTTGAGCAAACTGACTTAAAGTGATCTCATCAAAACGAGCACAAGAAGCCATCTCTTCCGAAAATCGGTACAACCTTTCAGGCTCTACAAAAGCTGATAAATAAGCACCAAAAGTTGTCCCTTCCATCTCGAAAACCCTCGATTGTAATTTATCCGGTAACGAATCATTAGAAAGAATTTCCCTCAGGCTCTTCTTTTTTAAATGTTCTATGACATCAATATCATTCGGTCTTACAGTTGCATTTCCCGTGGTATATTTCTTTTTGGAGGCAAACATTTTACTAAACAACATATTCATTGCCGGGTATGTAGCCGAGGACAAAAAGCTCGTGTAATCGTAATACATGGGCAAAATGTCGTATAATCCCTGTTGAAGATACATCCCGACAGATTGTAATCCCATACGTTCAACACTGTAAATTCCTTCCGGATCATTCAAAATGTCTTTTTCTCTTTCAATGGCAAGATTTTTCCGCCTAGACATCGGAGTATAACTAGAAACAGTAACCGCACGTTCATTGAAAAAAACAATTTCCGGCTGAACGAAATCGCTACCCGCTTTCCATTTACGCAGAAAAGAAACAAATGAAAGCGGACTTTCCACGAACATCAACTTACGAAACGGGTAATTCCGTCCCATTCTTGCCTCCAATCGTCCTTTGATCGCTTCCAATTCTTTGCTTATGTTCTCCCCTGTTATTTGGGTATATTGATCAAAAAAGAACTCGTGACCAGGAAAATAATAAAATTCCAACCGGACCCCACCCACGTCAACTTCTTTCTTATGGTAGTCCCCGATACAAAGAGTTATTCCAGACAACTTTTGTTCATTCCTAAAAAATACTTCCCTCGTACTATATTCTGGCACCCCCTGCGATATAGCCTGTTGTCCCTCCTGCACTTTTACCCGTAGAGAATAATCTGTGAAATTCACTTCCCGAGCATAAGGAGATACCATATTTATCGGCGGAACAGCCACCGGATACCAAAGACATTCCGGATGGAGTAACGTGTAATCTTCCCTCGCAAAAGCGTAATGAGCACCAAAATTAAACATACCATAATTTAAACGAGGGTCATACCTCCCCGCATTTTGCTGATTCTCCCGGGATACATCCAGATAACATATAGTCTCATCAATCTTCCCCTTATAAGAGAGTTGTAAAGAAATGCTATCCCCCGGCAAAAGCGAACGTTCAAGCACGACAACCTGCTGTTTTCTATGATAACCAATCTCGTTTCCCACCTCCTTCATTGAATAAATCTCTAATAAAGGATTAAGATACAACACGATCGACGAAAGTGCTTCCTGATTCCGATTTTGCAATGTCATTCGGCTATCCAACCACATCTCCCCATCTTTCCACTCGTACGTAATCTCATGATTAACAACTCGTGCTCTCGGCCGCAACTGATATTCCACATAAACCTGTCGATACTCCTCAGAACGAATTTCCCGCTGCCGGATCGCATCCCAATACAGAAACAAACAAACCATACTACACAAAGTAATTGCTCCTCCTGTACCCCATTGCAATCCCCGGTACTCTTTGCCGTCCCGTAAACGTTTCATATTGGCAATCCAGAATAAAATACCCGCAATACCCAACCCAACATAAGCCAAACGTTGAAGCAAATAACCATATAAATCCGGATGCCCCGTCACGTCTGAAAACATATTTGGTAAATTCCGTCCCCAAAAATCAAACACGCCAAATTGCCACTCGCCCAAGTAAAAGTATACACCCAATCCCAGCATACCCAACACCAAAACCGATACCGGACGATTCCTGACGATCTCCGATATTCCCAACGAACATCCTAAAGCAAAGATCAAAGTCGGAATCGACAACGTTAATAAATAGAAAACATAAACCCATACCTCAAAGGGAGATCCCACGACCCATATATTCAAATACATACACACCAACAACACGCATATATTCACGAAAAGAAACATTCTGAATATTCCCCAGAAACGACCGATGCAGTATTCACTATTCCGAAGCGGTCGGCATAGGAATACTTCCATCGCGTCTTTCTTCCTTTCCCGGTACACAACTTCCATGCACACGAACAACGCAATCAAGACTTGCACCAGGTTATAATAATAAGTACTGAAAAAAGGAAAAGAGGAGGAAAGCGCCACTTTATACCAAAACACGTTATTTCCTCCTTGTATAATCATCTGCCATAACGAAATACCGACCATTGCAAGCACTACAAATCCCAGAAAAACAATATCTCGTCTTAACAGTTTGGCTTCATAGCGAGCCACGATATTCACGTTATGCATATTCATCTTTATCTACCCCTCCTACGGTGCCAGACTAAAATTCCACAAGCAATTAACAACAAGGGGAATACCCCCACGAACATAATTTTCACCCATTTCATAGACGATAATTCCAGCGAAATCGAAATATCTTCCGGATCAGGACGACGAGTATTCACGGGGAATTCCCCGTCTGTCAACCAGCGGAACGACTCCGTGATCAACGAGAAGTTGGAAGCCTTGACACCTTTCCGGTACATCATCAGCTCGGAATTACTGATACAATCCGCATCTCCCAGCACGATAATCCGCTGTTCCCGATCGCCCATTTGCCGGCTCAATGTCAAAGCTATCGGGTAAGCACACTCTTTTTCCCCGACAACCGGATTAAGCACCACCGGTTCATTCAGCAAGTCCCGAGTTTCAATCTCATTCCAACATCCCGTATCACACGTGGTCAAAACAGGACGCACCGTAAAACCTTTATCCATAGTATAACTCAACCCCGTTGCCCCAGGCATGGTTATCACCCGTTTCTTCTTCAATAGATCGGCATAGTTAAGAGACATTTCCGCAGCATCTTTCGTCAATTCACCTCGAATCAAATCAGCATCGAAATCCTTACTGGGTTGCACCAGAACCCCGGACATGAATTGTACCCCGAAACGTTCCACCAAAGGATTCATCACCTCCTGACGTCCCGGTTCCCCGGCGATCAACAAATTTCCCCCACGGGCCACGTAACGGTCAATCTTCTCCAATTCACTCTCCGTCAATGGCTGTTTCATATCGGCAATCACCAGAATACGGATATCCTCCGGAATCTCCTCACCATCGGTCATACGATAGGCTATCACGTCAAACCCGTTATTCACCAAAGCATAACGAAAAGTAGGATTCTTGGCAAAAGCGTAATAATCCCGATCGCCCACGTTATTCATATCCCGTTCTCCATGTCCCGTAAGACAAGCTACTTTAGGAACTTCCATGATTAATCGTTTCATAGCCGCGGAAACCTCCGCCTCCATCGGATGTACGAACATATCATTATACAAGCGCAGGAATGTAGCCGAACCATCAGGCAGCACCAACTGTCGCACGAAACGGAATCCTTCCGGTGCCAAGTCTACCTGTTCCTCGATCTCCTCGGGAGATAAAAACGATTTCAGGCTCAACTTCATCTGATCCGCATACTTCTCGGCAATCTCCCGGTCACTCACGTCCGCATACCGTTCCCGTATATAAGGTGACGCCTTTTTATAATAATACACGTACTTCAACTCTATATTCGGCTTAAACCGAATATACGGCTTGAAATTTTCCATATCACTTTTCAGACTTCGGGGCATTCCATAGGAAGAATTATCCCCCAAAAGATTCACATATGTAACAATCGTCAGATCGTCTTTCATCCTTTCCAATATACCTTGACTCTCCTCGGTCAAAGTTTGCGTCTTCCTCGCCGTCGTGTCGTAATACCACAAAAACGTAGGTCGGGAAGTCATATAACCTAACATCACGGTAACCGCCACCACAGTCACGTAACGTCCCACCGTTATGATTTGATTTCGCTTAGCTCGGTGCGCCTCGATTTTCATAATTCCCAAAGTCAGGAAAAACAAAATCACAACCATAAAATACAGGAGATCCTCACTACATATCAACCCGTCAATGAACACGGTTGCCCGTCCCTTGATCGACAGCCAATAGGTAATCTCCCGCACGAAAGCAATATCCTGTCCCACGCTACCGATAAAATTCAGCACGATCAACACCGCCAACGTACCCACAGCCGCCACCACCTGATAAGAAGTCAGGCACGACATATAAAGCCCGATTGCAGCATAAGCACACGTCAGCAAATACAAACCGAGTAACCCCGATAAGGCTGCCGGAATATCAAACGCCTCCACCGTACAAGAGGCAAAAATCACAAGAACCAGCAACACTCCCATCAGAATTAACCCGTAGATCATCATGGATAAAAACTTTCCCCAGATAATCTGTCCCGCAGTCACGGGTGATGAGTACAAAAGCTTGATCGAACCGCTGCCGAACTCCCGGCTCATCAGCCCCATCGTCAATAAAGGAACATAAAGATACAGGTATTGTTGTATCACCGTAAACGTCCCCGTCATTCCAGTCAATAGAGCGTTCGTGATACTAAACTCTATCGGTTCTCCCATAAATTGCTGTCGCAAAACACTCTTGAACAGATCGGTAAATGTCATTCCCGCCTGAACGGCAAATATCACCAAAATAAACCAAGCCACGGGAGAACAAAAAAGAGCACGTAACTCATTTCCCGCTATTTTCAATATTTTTCTCATTCGTTCATAATTACGTTATCTCCGTCTTCTTTTAAACCACACGCCAAAATACCCCAACGCGAACAAGATCGGTAATCCCCACGTGAAAGCAATCCGCACGTAAGGAACCGTGTCCTTATTCAACTCCAACACCGTATCCACGGGCGGTACTCCCGACAACACGATCGGGTACTCCCCATCACTCAACCACCGGAACATTCCCGAGATTAGAGAGAAATTATTCACTCTCATCCCAACACGTGACATCAACAACTCGGCATTACTGATACAATCCACATCTCCCATCACGAACACCCGTTGCTCCCGGCTTCCGACCGTACGGGTCAGTGCAAGCATTGTCGGGAAGGACTCCTCTTTCTCCCCGATTTCGGGATTCAGAACAGCCTTCTCATCCATGAAATTCACGGTTGTCAATTCATTCCAACTCCCCGCATCTTGTGTTTTCAACAAGGGATACACATCAAAACCGTTTCCGGTCTCGTAACTCAACGCTGCAGCTCCCGGCATAGTAATTCCATACTTTTGTCGCCACAAACCCTGGAATGGAGTAACCACCTTCACCCCCTCTTCCGTGAAGGAACAAACCAGCAAATTATCATCATACGCTTTAGTAGGCTGCACTAAAGTCCCCGGTAAAAAACGCACGCCAAGAGAAGCCGTCAACGGATTCATCAAAGCCGATTTACCCGGCTCTCCGCCGATAACGATATTCCCGCCTTTTGCGATATACTCTTCCACCCGAGCCAACTCGTCCGCCGACAATGGTTGTTGCAAATCCGCAATCACCAGCACGTCAATACCCGTCGGTATCGCCCGACCACCCGACAAGGTGATACTCTCCACGTCGAACCCCTGATTAATCAACGAATACCGGAATGTCGGGTCAATAGCAAACGTGTAATAATCCCGGTCACCTGCCCGCTGAATATCACGTTCTCCGTGTCCAGTCAAAAAAGCCACTTTGGGAGCTTTCGTAACTAAACGTTTCATTGCCGTGGCAATCTCCCCCTCTTTCGGATAAACATAACTGTCATCAAAGATCCGCAAGAAAGTTTTTTCCCCACTTTCCCGCTCCAGTAAACGCACGAAACGATACTTCTCTCCTGAAAGATCAACTTGTTGGGCAACCTGTTCCGGGGCCAGGAACATCTCTATATCCAAATCTTCCATGACCGCCATTTTCCATGCTCGTTGCTGCGTGTTCAGATCGGGAAAACGTTCCTCCAACACCTCGTTACCCGCATCCGCATAATAATACACGTAATTCATGCGAATCTTCGGTTTAAAACGAATAAATTTCTTGAACTGACTCGCATCACGATTTCTCTCTGCCGGGGCTCCCCGATGGAAGTTTCCTTCCAGAAGATTCACGTAAGTCGTGATCGTCAACCCGCCTTCCATCTTCTCCATAATTTCCTGACTCACCGGATTTAAACTATTTTGTTTGATCAACGATGCATCATAAGAACATTGCAGTCCCGGCCGGGAAGTCACGTATCCCAGTAGCATCGCCAACACGATCACCCCTGCATACCGGGTAAAAGCCATGCTTTTCGACAATTTACATTTTCCCGACAAGATCACCATAATCGAGAGCGTCAAGAACAAGCCGATCACGATCAGGAAATAAAACACATCCTCGCTACTGATCAACCCGTTGATTAACTCATCCGAACGTCCGGAAATCGACAACCAATACGTGATATCCCGAACGAAAGGAATCTCCTGTCCTATCCTTCCCACGTAATTCAGGAAAGCCAAAGCCCCCAGCGTGGCAACGGCCGCCACCACCTGATAAGATGTCAGACTGGACATGAACAGTCCGATTGCCGCATAAGAACAGATCACCAGATAAATTCCCAACAACCCGGACAAAGCCAGCGACATATCAAAAGACGGCACGTTCCACGCCGTAAAACCGACAAACAGGAAAAGAATCCCCACCAAAATAAAACTGTATATCATCATGGAAAGAAACTTCCCGAAAATAATCTGCACGCTTGACACCGGCGAAGAATACAACAACTTGATAGAACCGCTACTATACTCCCGGCTCATCAACCCCATTGTCAACAAGGGTATATACAGGTAAAGATGTACCAGCATATTCGGGAACAACCCCAGACTCCCCGTGTACATCTCTTTCGCAATACTATACCACAAAGGCCGTGAGAATTGCTGCATCAACATAATATCCACCAACCGGAAATAAGTCATGCACGCTTGAACGGTAAAGATAATAAGTATTAACCACGCGATAGGAGAGTAAAACAGAGTGTATAACTCTGTCAATGCAATCTTAAATATTTTTCTCATACTATACGAACTTACGATTTACTTTTTCCCGATAAGCGAGCGAATACCTCATCCAGGGAACTCCGTTCCACGGAAATCTCACTTAACTCCCATCCCCGGCTTACACTTTCGTGTACCATACGGGCCGTCACGTCATCATCTGTATCAAACCACACCCTGAAACTCTTCGAGCTCACGGGCTCCACCCGGCTAATCCCCGGCACATGCTCCAGTTCTGCCACTCTCGGTGGATTCTTCAGCACGATCACGAACGAATTAGGCTGAATGTAATTGTTAAACTCATCCATTGTTCCCGAAAATACAAGTTGTCCCTCCTCGATCATCTTGATATGATCGCACGTCGCCTGCACTTCCGAAAGAATATGCGTGGAAAGCAACACCGAACGGTCGGTAGCGATCTCCTTGATCAACTCTCGGATCTCCAAAATCTGATTCGGGTCCAATCCGTTCGTCGGCTCATCCAACACCACAAACTTCGGGTTATGAATAATCGCCTGTGCGATCCCCACCCGTTGCTGGTAACCTCCCGACAAATGCTTCAACAACCGTTTCCGGAAATGCGTAATCCCACATTTATCCATAGCGTAATCCACCGATGAACGAATCTTCTTAGGGGCCACCGAACGCAAATCGGCACAATAGGCCAGATACTCCTCCACCGTCAAATCCGTGTACAACGGGGGCTTCTGCGGCAGAAAACCAATATTCATCTTCGCCGCAATCGGGTCTTCCCGGAAATTAATCCCGTTAATATACACCTCTCCTTCTGTCTGGTTCAACACCCCACACATAATATTCATCGTCGTCGACTTACCCGCACCATTCGAACCCAACAACCCCAGTATTCCTTTTTCATAAATCTCGAAATTGATATCCCGTATCGCCCACTGCACACTATAACGATGAGACAAATGTTCCACCTTTACAACCGGTTTCTCCATGTTATTCATTTTAATTATTAACCATTATGGTGGGCAAGGCTTTCGTCACGCCTTACCCACCCGCATTATTATAAATTATCTTCCTTGAGTCGTTATGTCCGAAATCTTCCCGAAACCGTCATACTTCACCTGTTTTTCCGCATCCAGATTTCCCGTTCCCGGATCTTTTTGCGGAATCAGATAGACATATCCCTCCGTATCCGAGGCTTGCGTCGCCATCATCACGGCTTTCGTGTTCAACGGCAAGGTTAACAACCCTTCCGTGTCACTGTCAAAATCATCAGAATTCACATTATACCTCCCCTGCGCGTAGAACTTCAGAACACTGATATTCTCTCCCGCCGTAACCGTGTATTTCAACGACGAACTGATTGTCCCGTCTATATTCAACCGTACTGCGTGAATTTCTCTATTCGTCGCCACGTACATAATCGGGTCCACCGTGCTAAAACAAATCGACACGGAACGATCTAGCAAATCTTTAATCGACGACGAGACCGCATACAAATAACTTGGTGTCGGATTAACCAAATCTGCATTCTGATTCTTTGTGAAGAACGTGTAAAGAGAATATTCCCCCGACACCTTATCCTTCAACACCATCACCAGCGACGAACCGTTCATAAAACCACCTGCCACGGCTTCCTTATCCGGTACTGCGGAAGGATCAAAGGGAAAATTTTCGTTATTCTCCGAGGGCGAATACAACGCACACTTATTCTGCGAGAAAGCCCCGTTAAAACGTCCGAAACGTCCCACATGGGAATCATACCAAATGGTAGCCCCGCTGGAATGCACACCATCGCCTGTGGCCGCAGCAACAACACGATTATCCACGTAATTGGATTGCACACCACCCAGATCGGAAACCACTTCCGGTTTAATAAATATCTCATCATTCTGACGAAGATGTTGATACACTTGATTATTCACCACCATTATTGTCGTTTGGGGAGCCGGGTAAAAATGTCCCGAAACATACGGCTCGGTCACGAAAGGAATAATCTTATCCGTACCCTTCACGGAATAATCCCGGCAATCAGCCCGGAACATCCCGTTCCTCCCAGCCATCCACAATATATTCTGGTACGTGCTCCATGTCGCACCCGACACCGTATAAGTCACGTTGTCAATCCAATCATCCAACGGTTCCCCCTTCGAAGAGAAAATATCATTATACACCACTCTCTCCGTTCCCGAAAACCCTTTGGTAATATCCTTATCCATAATTAACGACAAATCGGACATCTCTCCGTCCCAGGAATGAGCCACGATAATCCCCTCCCCGAACTGACTTTCCACCACTAACGAAAAAGTAGAATAATATTTCAGCGTTGTCACCTTATCCGTTACCTCCAACACCAGCGTGTAACCGCTGGCCAGAATCGGCATTGCAGCAATCGTGTCAAGCACTCGTTCGTTCGACAACACCTCTATCAACCCCGTTGACGAGCCTAACTCCACCTCCCATTTGTATTCCAGATCCGGATGATTCGCGTTCCCGTCCTTCTTCACGGGAACATCAATATGCAACTTTCCCAAATATGCCACATACTGCGTCTGTGGCACGCCGCTCACATCCAATTCCACGTTAGGGATATCCTTCGTATCATAAGTACTCTTGTCATCATAGCACGACACAAAACCGCACCCCAGCACGAGTAAAAACAGGTAATATATAGTTTTCATCTTCATTATCTTTAATCCGTTTTATTAAAAACTTCTCGCTCTCACAGGCTGATTCACGGCGAGTCCCCCGTCATGTAACAACGGGCCGCCATGCTCCTCTTCATAATCATCCAGATACTTCTGCAACAACTCATAATAAGCATTCGTGATTGCCGTATTATAAAACATATAACCATCCGGATCAAACCGGTTATACTGGGGCCATTGATCCGCTTGCCACGGCCATCCCAACGCTGCCAGAATCGCCTTATGCGCACTTCGACTATAATAATTATAATTAGCCAGATTCATACTCTGTCCCGCATTGATCAGGAAATTATACGTCCGGGCATAAAACGTACCACTGGGAAGCATGGGTAATTGATTATCCCAAGTGAACTTAATCCGGGAATATTCCGGTGGTCCCTCCACGAAATATTCCGAAGCGTTCAGCACGATTTCCATCACGCACGTCGTATCCTCCAGTTGAGTCAATCTCGGTAATTCCAGTGAGATATACCCGTAACGTTCCCCGGCAGGAATCACTGCATTCAACACCTTATATGAACCCTCCAATAATTGACTACTGTCCCGTACGACCGTATACCCCACCGTCCGATCATAATCCCGCACGTCACCCACCAACTTCAACGGGACATTCACCACCACAACCTCCTCCTCCGGATCGTTCCAGAACGAGTAATTCTGGTCAAACTTCTTCGTTGCCGTATTATATCCGGGATATGTCCTCACGTCCACACTATTCCAAGGCACCGTCACCGTGGCCAGACTCTCGTCAAACGTATCGATCCCCTCCTTCGAGCAACCGCCACATAGCAAACCGCCCAAAAGAAAACAAATTACATACAGAAAATTAAATCTGTTCATATCTTTTCATTTATAGCATTATTAATCATCATTGTGCACGTCCCATCTCCCGTTCGATAGCGGGATAAGGCCACAAATACCTTCCGTCATCCATCACGATCGTCGAACCGGGAATATCTGTCAACCCGATACGTTTAAAATAGAAGAATGTCACACCTTCACACAAAAACTCCCGACGATACTCGTTCATCAAGCACGTCAACAATTCGTCCCGCGTAAAACCGTCAATTTTGATATAATTCGAACGATACTCCCGCAAGGTCTTCAAATAAGATACCGCCTCGTTCAAATCAATACTCGCACCTTTCAAATAACTCTCGGCCACGATCAGATACATCTCCGGGAGACGAATCAAAGGCATCCGGTTCAGTCTCAGATACCCCGTAGACCGATCCTGCGCTAGCTTTAACGGCGTGTAATACCCATTGGCATTTCTGAAAAACAACTTCTCCCGGCGATAATCGGCATTCTCCCCGTCTCCTTCTTCCTCGTAAATACTGATCATATTCCCCTCGCTCAACTTGATCGCATTATATTCCGTACCTTCTAGGAAATTATAGAGATAAAAATCCTTCAAACGGTCTGTAAATGCCGGAATATTCAAAGAAGCGATATGCTCCGTGGAATGAACTGGGTCCGTTCCCACCACATCCGTTGTGATCCACCGGTAAAGTCCCAGGCGTTCACCATCACGAATTACGTCTAGTGCCTCCTGACGAGCCAATGCGATTGACGCATCACTTCCTTCCCACATATACACCCTCGCCAGTAAAGCCTTCACGGCGTAATAATTCAACCGGAAACTACGATCACTAAAAAATCCGTCATCATTCAACGCCTCATAATAATCCGCGGGATGCTTCCCCGTGATCGGTTCGTCATCCAGCAATCCCAACGCATCCGTCAAATCTTTAATCACCAGCTTAATCGTCTCGTCATACGATAACTGGGGAGTCATCTCCTTATCGTACACCGTCACGTAAGGGATAGTCGGTTTCGTCGCTTTATCCGTCCGGTTAGCCAAATTCCCGTATCCGTACAAACGCATCATATCAAAATGCAGCATACCGCGGATAGCCAACAACTCCCCTTTAATCATCCGATAAGAAAGCGGATCCAGCACATCCTGACGATTATCTATAAACTTCAACGCATTATTAGCATTAGCAATCACGCTATACGCCCTCTGCCAGACGGTATTAAGCACCGTCAACGAACGTTGAGCCGTATACTGGTAAGTGCCCATGGCATACACCTGTCCCTGCGAATGAAGCGTGTACTGCCCGCTTTGCATATCCACCGAGTACCACGTGAGCTGCTTCCCGTACAAATTTTCATTCGCCATACCAATATAACAACCGATCAAAGCCTGTCTGAAACCGAACTCATCACCGAACTGGTCTTCTTCCGGCACTTGCGACGGGGGCGTCGTGTCCAACCAACTATCACAAGCTACCACCGTGCACAACATCGCACACAACACGATATTTACTATTATTGTCTTCATATCTACCTAATTAAAATGTTCCAATAAGCGAAAACGACATCGTTCTGGCGAAAGGATAATCAAACCCTCTCTCGGCCTTTACTGAAGACATTTTCGCAATCTCCTCCATGTAGAACGACACCCTCAACCGTTTCATCCGAAGATAATTAAGCACTTCCGGCTGGAAATCATAATACACGTTCAACGATCCCCACGTCAACTCCCTGCAATCCTGCACGAAACGGGAAGTCGCCCGTGTCATCTCCTGACGGGATTGCGGATCTCCGTCATACTGGAAAGTTCCCAGACGCTTGAAAGGAGTCACCTGTCCCGGTTCCTTCCAACGCCCGTACAACGCCCGCTTATCCACGTTATAATTCATGTCCACGTTCTCCACGCGATCAATCAACGTTTTGTTATAATACTGGAACCCGGCTTGATAACGGAAGGTCGTACTGATACCAAATCCTTTATGCTCCAAAGTGAAACCGAAATTTCCCCGGTACTTGGGTAACTCGTTACCCACCGGACTCAAATCCGACTCGTAATACGTGTAAGTCAACGAACCGTCACGACGGATATAAACCTCCTGTCCCGTCATAGGATCAATTCCGGCTGAACGAACGGCCCAAATCGTCTCCATGGACTCCCCGTCCACGTACTTTAACACTGGGCGATTATTTCCCCGGTCCGAGGCCATTTTATCCCGTAACTCGTTAAAAGCGCGCATACTCTCCGACAAACGAATAATCTCGTTCTTCGTCGTCACCAGTGAACCGAAAACCGTGAGGAAAGTCCGATCCTTCTGCAACACGCCATAAGAAAGATAAGCCTCGATACCACTGTTACGCACCAAACCCAGATTATCCTTTACCGTCGAAAACCCCGTACTTGTCGGTACAGACACATCCGTCAACATATTCTCCGTATCCGCCCGGTAAAGGTCAAAACGCAAAACAGCCCGGTGAATCGTGGCGTCAAAACCCACGTTGTAATCCTTCTTCTGTTCCCACTTCAACGAAGGATTCGCCAAACGACCGAGATAAGACCCCGTCATTCCCAAATAATTCGCATCCGTGTAATACTGGTAAGTTGCCACCGCCTCGTTCGTATCGAAATTCTGGTTCCCGGTCAACCCGATCGAACCCCGTACTTTAAATTGACTGACCAAATCCTTCCAAGGAAAGAAAGGTTCGTTATGCAAGTTCCACCCCACACCCACGGACCACCCCGTGGCCCAGCGATTATCATTCCCGTAAAGAGAAGATGCGCTGGTCTGCACGTTAAAATCCAAGAAATACCGATCGTCATAACTATAAACACCACCCAACACAAAATTAATCTCTCGCCGTAAAGAAGACGATCCTTCCGGCCGCTTATCCAACGCGTACTGACGGGCAAACGTGATATCCGCAGATTGACTGTTCGGGAAACCCTCGGCCCGATGCACGTAAGCCTGGTACGAATATTCGGATATTCCAAAACCGCCCATTGCCACAATCGCATGTTTACCTAACGTGATAGCATAATTCCCGTGAATATCCCCGGACACGTCACTACTCCGGCCATTATCCAACCGGTAAGACCCTTTCCGCAATTGATCCTCCACCGGGGAATCCTTCGTGATACCAGCAAAATTGGAATGCGTGGCCGGCAAAAACTCGTCACCATCATTCCGTTTAAACGACAACATCACGCGGGCCCTCAGGATCAAACTGTTCATCAACCTCCATTCTACTTGAAAATTGTTCAAGAAATCCACGTAAGTCTCCCGTTTCAACGTACCGATTTCCGCATCATACATCGGGTTGGCAACCTTATTCTCGGCCCAACGCACCACCTGTCCCGTTTCCGTATCTTTAGCCCGCCAGTAAGGATTCATCTTCGCATAATCACTAAAATTACCATAAGGAGAATCATAACTCTTATTACTGTTCACCGTCATCGTATTGTTAAAAATCAGGTTATTTCTCCGGTAAGACAAATCCAGAGTCCCCGAAATATTCCGTCGATCTGATCCCTTCATCACACCAATCACCTGATTATACGACAAATCCAACACAGCCCTCAAAGTCTCCGCGTCACCCAGCTCCACACTCAGGTTATGCTTATGTCCCACTCCCGTGCGCAAAGGCTTTGACAACCAATAAGTATCCAGTCCGGCGGCAATCAACTGTTTCCGCCGTTGATACAACATCTGTTTCTCTGTATGTAACAGAAAATTCGCATCGTCATAAATTCCGTCAATTCGCTCCGCCTCCAGCTTCTCCTCTGCGTTACACAAATTATAACTACTCAAATCCGGCATCTGTATATCCACACTTCCCGTGTAAGTCACCCGCTGCTCGTTACCGGACAACCGCCTGGTCGTGATCACCACGACCCCGTTAGCCGCCTTTGAACCGTAAATCGCCTTTGCGGAAGCATCCTTCAACAGAGTCACGCTCTCCACCCGGTTCATATCCATATCCATCACCCGCTCTGCCGTCACCTCGAACCCGTCGAGCATAAACAACGGCTGATTCGGGTTATTCTGGTAATTTCCTTTCAGACGGACTCCAGTCTCCTCCAACGGGAAACTTGACACACCCCGCATTTTCATCTCCGGGATAGCGTTCGGATTGGACCCCATCTCCAGATTATCCATGATAAACAACGACGGGTCAAGATTCTTCAGACTCTGAAACAGATTCTGATTCCCCGCCCGCATGATATCCTTTGCAGTCATCGTCACCACTGCCCCCGTGTAACTACTCGCCTTGCGGGTAAAAATCCCCGTCACCACCACCTCGTCCACGCTCTTCACGTCCTCTTCCAACACCACGTCGATCTTCGTACGTCCGCCAATAACCACATCTTTCGACTTGTACCCCACGAAAGAAAACACCAATGTCGTCACGTTTGTCGGGATCGTGAAACGATATGTCCCGTCTATCCCCGCACTCGTACCCAGTAACAGGGAATCCCCTTTCACGACAACCGTCGTTCCCGGCAAGGGCTCGCCCCCCACATCCCGTACGGTACCCGTGATCGTGATCGACGTCGGTTGCTGGCGAGGTGTCACCACCACTTTCCCCTCGTACTCCATGCAAGTTAGCCCCGTCCCTTCCACACAAGCCTCTACCGCCGCCTTGGTCGTCACGTTCCTCAAATCGACGGTTACTCGTTTTCTCTCCCGCTCTACCTCCTCCTTCTTGAACACAACCAGGTTATCGCTCAAGCGATTAATTTCGCGTAACGCTTCAAGCAAACCCGACGCTTCAAGCTTCAAAGAAATTCTTTTTACATTTTGCTGTCCGTAGACCGGTGAATAATCCAACAGTGTGATTAAGGATAGTAAAAACAATCCGCATAACACACCACGCATCACCGAAAGTCTACAAAACACTTTTGTTTTGCAGTTTTTTTTCATAGCTTTGTTCTGTTTTAATTAAACAAGTACCTTGTTATCAGCAAGGTCCCAAGCCGGGAATGCCTCCTAAACATTTCCGGCATTTTTTTCTCACCTTTTTTCTATAATATGTACAACTCCATTCTCGAACTTAAACTCCGGTCCCCCCGCCAGCGTCAACATCTTCAAAATAGACGTCAACTTCTCATCCTTACTCATCTTCCCGCTAAACGTGTGTCGTCCCTTCATTCCTCCGTCATGCACGAAACGGACATCGTACCAGCGAGACAACATCCGGGTCACCACCTCTATATCATCCTCGTCAAACACGAACTCCCCGTAACGCCACGCCACCACGTTCTTCGTATCCACTTTCCGCACGGAAAACTCTCCTGTCCCTTTTTTCCAGCAAGACTGCATCCCCGGCTTCAACACCATCGACGGGATATCCGATTTCTGATCCCTTAAACTCACCTGTACTTTTCCCGTCAACAATGTCGTGTAAACCGACTCCTCATCCTCGTACGCACTGATATTGAATGCCGTCCCCAACACCTTGGTTTCTACATCTCTCACCTGAACAATAAACGGCCGTGACGAATCGTGCTTCACCTCGAAATACGCCTCCCCTTTCAACTGTACCACCCGGCGATCACCAATAAACTGTACCGGATAAACTAATTCCGACGTGGAATTCAACCACACTCGCGTTCCATCACTTAACACGACAAAAAAATCTCCACCCACGGCCGTCATTATTTTATGGAACTCTTCCTGTGCCGGAACAGAATCCGTATTTATCTCGTACAACAAACTCCCCTTCGCCCCGATCAATGTAGCTTGCGCCAACTTCAGACTATCGGGCACGTGCTTCACCAGCCCGATACGTTCCCCGTTCCCCAACACGAGCATCACCTTCTCTTTCTCCACCGTTATCTCTTTCAGATCACCTTGAAGACTCATCGTCCGGTGTACCTCCACCTTCACTAAGGGATGAAAAATCGTTAAAATCCCCACGAAACACGATGCTATGGCCGCACCCACCACGATTCGCCTCAACGGCATCCGACGAGAACCATGCACGGACAAACGACGAGACACCTCTTCGTAAACTTTTTGGAAATCAGTCGTCTGATTAATTTCATCCTCTAATCTCAATCTTCGTGCAATACACTTTCCCCTGATAATATCCTTATACAACCTCCGATTGGCCGCTTTCTCGTCCAACCATTCACCTAAAATCTCCCGTTCTTCATTGGAAGCCATTTCCAAGCGTACCCGGATAATAATTCTTGCCAGTATTTGTTCTCTCTTCATCACCTAAATCATCTTGCATTTTGTATATAGACACCACTGGTCAAAGTACGGGATGAATCAAATCCTGTTTTTTTTCACGCCTCGTGACAAAGCCTGTCCGAAACATTCCTCCACAGGCTAAAACCGGAATCTGAAAAAAAATATCCGATATCTCAAAAATCCATATTCAACAATCACCACGTCACCACCTCCCGGACAGACTCAGCCAAAATCACAGATTTCAAGTAAAAAAAACAGGATTTCATTCATCCCACAAGATTCCGAGCGGTGTCTATAACTATAATATACCGTGTCGAACAAATATCCAGTATGTTGTATGAACACCCAGAGCACGTTAACAATCAAACATTTCAACCGAGATTCCCTGCCGCAAAATCTTATTTCCCCGGAGATTCCCTCTCGAAGTCTCCGTGCATTCCCCGACACCTTGTATCCACAGGGACTATTTCCCTGTCCTCTAAACTTTTGGACCAACAATAACCCCAAGATAGCATTTCCAATATTTAACACTTATTACAAACTATCAGAAAACAATCCTCGAAGAGCCATCCCCGACAATTCGCCCCCAAAAAACAGACATCAAGATTTGATGACACTTTGTCCTCACGGAATTTTTATCCACCTTGTGTTCACGATACGAATTTTCCTTCACGATTCATATCCGACAACAATTACAAATGAAGGATATTTCAAAAAACACGATTCCACATTTTCTATAATCACCCCTGACGCAAACTTCACACGAACAATACGGTCTGTATAAGTGCTACAAATTATGAGAGAAAGTCAACAGCTAGAAATTTTCATCCGAAAACACTATTCCTCCATGCGTGCCGTTGCCCTACGCTTCATCGGCTCGCCCGACATCGCACAGGATATAACCCAGGAAGTCATCATCAAATTCTGGAAAAACCGGGAAAACTACCCCGATATTGAATCCGCAAGCAGTTACCTCTACACCATGATAAAAAATGAATCATTGAACTACTTACGGGGAACAGAACGAGAAAAAAAAAGATACAACAAACTGGAAATTGAAGAATACGAACACCCAACCGTCCTCAACCGATTGATAGAAGAAGACATCAACCAGATACTCATCGACGCAATCAACAAACTTCCGGGCCAAAGTGCCCGTATCATGCGCCTCGTACTCTCCGGTTATGAAAATAAAGAAATAGCCCAGGTGATCGGTGTTTCCGTCAACACGATAAAAACATTAAAGTATTCCGCCATGAAGAAACTAAAGGAGTACCTCATTTCCAGGTACAAGGAACAAGAACTATAAAACGCTCTCTTTTTCACATATTCTCTTTATTCCATTCATCTCCTCCCGATCCGGGCGGTGTCATTATATAAACAGGAAAGACCTCGTGTCCCCCCTAAAACATAACAATGATGAACCTGCAAAACATAAAAACAGTAGCCCGCTTCGAATGCAAAATACTCCGTAGAACCCCCGTACTCACCGGGATCGCCATTCTCGGACTAATCGTGATATTCATGTTACAATATTTCCAGCAAGGCAAACAATACACCGCCTTCTGGTACATGATAGCACTCCCCTCCTGCTTGCCGTTCATTAACGCTCTCCTGTTCTCGTACCTCCAGTCCTTCCTTATCATACTAGCCGTCAGCGAATGGAGAAGAAGCGAAACAAGAGCCGAAACGCTCGAAGCGTTAAGACCAAGGCAGATCAACAACTCGGAATACATACTCGGGAAAAGCCTCGGGATACTCGCCACCATACTCACGCTCAATCTCGTTTCGATCACGTTGAGCCTCGCCATCCACCTGTTTAACAGTGATGCCCCTTTTCACTTGCGACCCTACATCTTCTACTTATTCACTTTCACCCTCCCCTCGGCGATCTTCCTGACCGGGATCTCGACCGCCCTCTCCGGGTGGCTGAGAGGGAAAGGGATATCCCTGATAATCCTCCTCGCCTTCTTCCTCGTGTCATGGTATTACCTGCCCCTCTTGCAACACGGACTTTTCGACTACCAGGCCACCCGCCTACCGAATCTCTTTTCCGATATAACGGGACACGCCGCACTCACTCCCTACCTCCTGCATCGTCTCTTTTTCCTAATCACCGGTATTGCCACGGTAATCCTTGCCATCGGGTTCGAAAAGCGACTTCCCCACCACGTTCGGGACAACACGCATTCACGCATGGCCGGAACGGGTACTCTCTTCTTGGCCCTGCTTGTTGCGACAAACTTCTTCTACCATTTCAAAAACATCGATACCATCCGGGAACACTACCGGGCAACCCAATTAAAACACGATCAAGTCACCCCGGTACAAGTCAAGAAACACGAGATCACCGTGAAACAAGAAAAAAATCAACTCTTCGTCCAGAGTCTCTTGAGACTAGAGAACCCTACCGAATCCCGGGTTGAAGAAATAAAACTCTACCTCAATCCCGGCTTAAAAATCACCCACGTTACAAACCGACACGGGCAAGCCATCCCCTACCAAAGAGAACATCAAGTGATTCGCTTCGAACAATCTCTCGCCCCCGGTGACAGCATCACGCTCGCCCTGGAATACCAAGGCATCATCGACGAAAGAATCTGTTACCTTGACATACCTCCCCCCGACTATTGGGATTCTCAACTATACGCATCTCCCCTGCACACCGGGAAACATTACGCTTACGTGAGTGACGATTACACCCTCTTAACCCCGGAATCCATCTGGTACCCCGTGATCCTCCCACCCGTGAATTTACGATCACCCTACCTCTCCGGGAAACATTTCACCCGTTTCCATTTGAACGTCATACAGAGGCATAACAAAACGATCATCACGCAAGGAACACCTCGCCTATCCGGTGACACGACCCGTTTTGACATCGGGCACGCTCTTCCCGCTATCTCCCTCTGCATCGGCGATTACGAGAAGCGTTCCATCGTGGTCGATTCCGTGCTCATGGAACTTTACACCTTTAAAAATCATTTCCACTTGGCCAACTTGTTCGAGGAGATGACCGACGAAGAACTACATACCTGCTTACGGGAACAAAAAGAATACTTCGAAAATCACTACAACCTCCGTTATCCGTTCAAAAGATTCGTTCTGACGGAAACCCCAGTTTCCTTCGCCTCAAATGATAGACAATGGGCTGATACACACGAGCATGTCCAACCCGAAATCATCATGTTCCCGGAAAAATGGATCACCCTACGCAAACTAGCTCCAAAACACGTGCGGAAATTAATTGCCACACATAAACAATCTAGGAACACGCTTGGCATTAAAGACTATATTTCCGACGGAGACATCTATTTGAAGATGTATTTCACCCGTATCGCACTACAAAATTTCTCAACATCATTTACATCCCGTAATCTCCTTATCCCTTTCCTTCCGTCAAGCCAAAGGGAGTATTCAATAAATAAACAAAACATCAGAGGGTTATTTAACGCATTCACAAACTACTGGCAATCGAGCAAATACCCGATCGTAAACAAGGTTATTTTCACCTTTGAAAGTCAAAATAACATCCAAGACATCAATTTTGAGGGCAACATAAAATGGTATCTTGCTCATCACTACCTCTCATCGCACAGTTTCAGAGATGCGATAAATAACCAAGCCCTCTCACGAGACATCTTCGACGAGATCCTTCGCCTGAAAACAGGAGACTTACTTAACCATGTCACGTTAAAAACTACCGGAAAAAACTTCTTACACTTTATCCGTACCTACAAAAACAAATTCCCGTTTCAAGCCCTCTCCTTCGACTCTTTTATCCATGAAGTTAAACAAGAATATGACATAGAACTCGCATCAATTCTACCCTCTTGGTACGATTCCTCCCGAATACCAAGCTATATCATTAAAGACATTCATATATTCCAGATCGAGACTGATGACGACAACTGTTACAAGGTATGTTTCAAAATCCAAAACACTAGTGACACGGACGGAATCATTTCATTGACAACCAACGGGAAAGAACAAAAAAAATACTATCTCATCCCCGCCTACTCCTACTGGAGCATCCGGGAAAAATACCAAGAAAAAACGCATACCGTAAGCATTCATACCCCCCTCTCTCAAAACATTCCTTCCGGCTACCTACAAAGTTTTAATTCCATTATCAACACGACCCGGGATACTTCTTCCGGAATGTTTCAACTATCCCCACGAGATTTCTTACCTAACTCGGACGAGATCATTGTAGACAACGAAGATCCGGGATTCCGAATCGTAGAACCAATCAAGTCACTGAAATTGAATTATTTCACAAAAGAATTCCAAAATCCCGTATTCAAAAGCATATCAACGCAACCTTATACAAAGGACATATTCCCGAATCATTGGACAAAATTCATTCATAGTAGTTATTTTGGTACCACGATCAAAAGTATCGTATGCAAAAAAGCGGGAAAAGGTGATCACCATGTTTCATGGACCGCACATTTACCTAAAACCGGACAGTATGAAATTTTTATTCTTACCTTATATTTCCAGTCACCAGATAGAAATATTTACGAGCAATTTTACACGTTAAAAAATCAAAATATCGAAGAAAACATTACTATAACAACTTCTAAAGAATACCCAACCCAAGAATGGATTTCAATTGGGACATATCATCTAAATGAGGGAGAAATTACATTAATTTTAAATGACAAAGGAACACATCCACACCAAATCATTTCTGCCGATGCTGTTAAATGGAAATATATAAAAAACAAAAATGGAAGCTCGTACGAATAAAAACATTAAATCTAAAATTAACACAGAAAAGAGGGAATTATCGAAAGAAAGAACTTTTAATGCGCCTATAATTATTGAGCCTGCAAAATGGGAACTGGCTCAAATTCAGAAAGAAAAAAA
>ENA-UEPH01001171-UEPH01001171.1-human-gut-metagenome-genome-assembly--contig:-NODE-1171-length-26473-cov-4.841074_pt1 | contig 26473 bp, 14 predicted proteins | sample MGYA00242891_ERZ507898 | MGnify/ENA primary metagenome ERZ507898 (study PRJEB26167, sample SAMN06115411) | human gut metagenome | host: Homo sapiens | place: China:Guizhou | collected 2014-10-15... | reverse complement strand
TACGGGGACAATCGAGTATCGGAGTGAAGGATCTGGATCGAAACACGCTTTCTAAATCTGCATTGGAGAATAATCCCAACCTACCGATCTTTATCATGGATAATTTCGAGACCACGATACAGAAAGTTTATGATATGGACCCGAATCGTATCGAGAGTATAACGATACTCAAAGATGCGGCAGCGACAGCGTTGTACGGTTCTCGGGCAGCGAATGGCGTGGTGGTGATAACAACCGTACCGCCGAAGGCCGGTAAATTGAATATTGATTACAATTTCGTGGGAGATGTGACTTTCCCGGATCTGACGGATTATAATCTTCTTAATGCGAAAGAGAAGTTGGAAACGGAGCGTTTGGCAGGGTGTTTTGAGGCTGATCCTTCTGACCAGTGGGCTAACCCGTATGCATTGAAGAAAGAATATAATGAGAAGTTGGCGAATGTAACAAAGGGAGTGGACACGTATTGGTTGTCCAAGCCTCTGCAAACCGTGTTTAATCACAAGCATAGTTTGTATGTTGATGGCGGGGGAGAGAGTGTACGTTTTGGAATTGAGTTATTGTACGCGAATCAGGACGGTGTGATGAAGGGGTCTTTGCGAGATCGGATAGGAGCCGGTTTATCGCTTCAATACACGTATAAATCATTTATGATCAAGAACCAGATTTCCTATCAGAAAGTGAGAGTAAAAGAATCTCCTTATGGTAATTTCGCGGATTTTGCAAAGCAGTTGCCCTATGATGTGTATAAGGATGAGGAGGGGAAGTATTCAACGACAATGAGAAATTGGGGAACAGGTTCACCTGCAAATCGGGTAAATCCGATGTATGAACCGAGTTTGCATAATTTTGATAAATCAAAGTCGGATGAGTTTATAAATAATCTTTCGTTGAATTGGAATATTCTTGACGGGTTGTTGTTGAAAGGACAATTGAGTTTAACAAAAACTATGGGTGAATCTCGTCGTTTTTATGATCCTTTGTCTAAACAATCGGCTAATTTAAATCCTTTGTCATTGAAGAATCTTAGTTCCGGAACGTTGTACCTGGGACATACTGATGATCTTTCCCTGGATATGAGTGCTACATTATCGTATAATAGAGCATTGGGAAATCACATGGTAAATGCTTTGGTTGGTATATCTATGAAAGAAGATCAATCGGATTCGGATAATTCCACTTATATCGGTTTTCCGTCGGGGGCTTTGTCTGCCCCGGAATATGCCAAGGAGATGTATAATAAAACGAATTTTTCGGAGAGTACCAAGCGATTGGTTGGTTTCTTGTTTTCGTTGAATTATTCTTTCAAGGATATTTATCTTTTGGATGCTTCCATGAGGATTGACGGTTCCTCGGCTTTCGGGACTGATAAACGTTTTGCCCCGTTCTGGTCTTTTGGTTTGGGAGTAAATCTTCACAAATATGAGTTTATGAAGTCCATGGAGTTTGTAGATCAGTTGAAGATCAGAGGATCTTACGGGCAGACCGGAAAGGCTAATTTCCCGGCATATGCGGCACGTACAACTTATTTGGTATCAACAGACAAGTGGTATAAAACAGGGATAAGCACGAAGCTTCAGGCATTGGGAAATAATAAATTGACTTGGGAAACGACGAATTCATTCGATATCGGTGCCGAGATTACGTTATTTCATGATTTTTTGTATGTGAAGGGTAGTTACTATAATAAACGTACGATTGATTTGATTAATGATGTGACTGTTCCTACTTCTACCGGTTTTACCTCTTATCGGGATAATATCGGGGAGGTGTCTAATAAAGGATGCGAGTTTGATTTGAGAATTTCAGCATATCGAAGTAAAGATTGGCTGGTGATTTTTAATGCAAATCTGGCTCATAATAAAAATCGGATTGAGAAGATTTCGGAGAGTTTAAAAGCGTATAACCAGCGGGTGAGGGATCAGTTCGAGAAACAATATGTATATGGAGATCCGGAGCAAGCTTTACAGACACAACCTTTCCTTCAATATGAAGAAGGTGGTTCATTGAGTTCTATCTGGGGAGTGCGTTCTTTGGGCATTAATCCGGCTGATGGGCAGGAGGTCTTGTTGAATCGCCAAGGAATGATGACAAAGGCTTGGTCTGCTTCCGATCAGGTCGTTTTAGGAACGACGGAGCCTACCGTTCAAGGAACTTTCGGATTTAATGTCGTGTATAAACAATTTAGTTTGTTTACTGATTTCATGTACGAAGCCGGGGGGCAGCGTTATAATCAAACGTTGGTAGATAAAGTGGAAAATGTGAACGTGTACACGGATAACGTGGATAAACGGGTACTTACCGGTAGATGGCAGAAGCCGGGTGATATTGCTAAATACAAGAGTTTGGTGACAGGAAGGGATCCTGTAAAAAATACAAAACCAACTTCTCGTTTTGTTCAAGATTATAATATGCTATCTTGGAATTCTTTAGAGTTGGGATATGATTTATCTCCTGATATAACGAATAAATTGAACGTGAGTATGGTAAGATTTACATTCGGGATGAGTGATATATTACACCTTTCCAGTGTAAAACAGGAGAGGGGCATCAGTTATCCTTTTGCTCGTACGGTTACTTTCTCCCTTAAGGTGTCATTATAATGTAGTTCTTGCTAAAATTAGATGTGTTATGAATAAAAAAATATTACTACTGGTTGTATGGGGATTGATTTTATCTTCATGCTCCGATTGGTTGGATGTGTCGCCAAAGGAATCGATCGTTGAAGCCGATCTTTTCAAGGAAGCTACGGGTTTCCAGAATTCGCTGAATGGTATATACGAACAAATGGCGAGTACGGAACTTTATGGACGGGAATTAACTTATGGGATGATTGATGCCATGGGACAGGTCTATTGTCTTCAGGGTGAAAATTATTATAATATAAAGAGGTATCATTATTATTATCAAGCGGCAAAGTTTGAGTATGATGCCAATGATGATATAAAAAATGCATTTAATAGTATTTGGTCGATGGCTTATAACACGATTGCCAATTGTAATAATATTATTAATCATATTGATGTGCTGAAGCCGGAGGATTTTCGATTGGGAGAAGCCGAGAGACAGATGATTAAGGGGGAGGCTTTGGCTGCTCGTGCCATGTTGCATTTTGATTTATTGCGAATTTTCGCTCCGGCTCCTGCTTCGAAGCCTTCAGGGATATATATTCCTTATGTCACGGATTTTCCTTATTACGGGGGACAGGTTGCTCTTAGTGTGGAAGAGACCATGAAAAAGATAGAAACGGATTTGTTAGCGGCGAAGGGAATGGTTATGGGGTATGATACATTGAATCTTGCGAATAGAAGTGCTTTGGCTACTTTGAATCGTTTTGTGGTTAATGACCAAACAGGAATTTCTGCTTCTGGAGACGGTTCGAGTGTTGAGAGGTTACCATTTTATCACTACCGGGGGTACCGGATTAATGGTTTGGCTGTTACTGCTTTGTTGGCTCGTTTTTATAGCTATTGGGGAGGAGATAAGTATGCTCTTGCTGCAGAAAATGCAAGATTCGTTGCAAAGTTTTCTCCGTATGTTGACGAGACATTAGCGTTCACGTACGAGGGAAATAAGGTGAGTACGGACCGGAAATTTACTAAGGATCTAATCTTTTGTTTATCTTACCCGAAGTTACAATTGGATTATGATGAGTATGCGGTAACGACAAGTAATTCTTGTTTGACTATTAGTAAATATAATACGATTTGGCAGTATGATTTTGCTGATAACGGGGATCAGCGTTTAAAATTGATTAAAGATGATTATGGTGATTATATGCCGTTGAAAAATATTAGACCGGACGGTTCAGATGAGCTTATCACGACAACAGAGGATATGGTTCCTATGATTCGGTTGAGCGAGATGCATTTTATTTTGGCAGAATATTATGCATCAATAGGGGATTTCCCTAATGCAGCGGAGAATATCAAGAACGTGAGAGTTGGAAGGAATTGTAAAGGAGATGTTGATTTGGGGATTACAGATATGACTACATTTAAGTCTAGACTTTTGGGTGAAGTACGACGGGAGTTTTTTCAAGAAGGACAGACGTTTTTCTATTATAAAAAATATGGAGAGAAATTTACAACAGGTATGAATCCTGATTCATTTGTCGTTCCTAAACCGGATAGTGAAAATGTAAACTAATTTATATTGAAGTGATTATGAAAAATAGAAATATAATAGAAGTCTTGCTGTTTGGTTGCATATTCCTGATGGCGTTATCGTTCCAAAGTTGTGACAAACAGGAAATAGAAACATACGATGCGGAGCATGCCTTGTTTTTTGAACGCTGGAAAAGGGTTGGAGTTGAGGATGTGAGAATAGATACGGTCGGTTATTCTTTTTCTCATTATGTGGGAGAGACGGAGTTAGTCCACGATTTCAAAATTAATTTAATCGGGGATTTATTAACCGAGGACATGGAGTATCGAGTGATAGTGGTGGATTCATTAACGACTGCTTTGCCGGAACAATATACCCTACCTGACCCTCCGATATTTCACAAAGGACAGGCTACAGACGTGTTGTCTGTGGTATTGCATAGAAAACCATCACTTAAAGATAAAGAGGTACGATTAACTTTGCGATTGGTTGCGAATGAGAATTTCGGATTGGGATATGTTACTTATACGGATGTAAAGATTCGTTTTAATGATAAGAACGTGATTCCTTTGTGGTGGACAACGGAGGTAAAAGAGGCATATCTTGGGACTTATTCTTATAAGAAGTTGGAGACGATTATTGCGGCAAATGAAGGATTCACGACATTTGATGGTTTGAGTGATACCGAGAAACGGAAAATAGCTTTAAATACGAAGGCTTATATTGCTCTTCATGGGATCACGGAGGACGATAATAGTCCAATGTTAATTCCTATGTATTAATTTGTAATTAGAATGATAGTATGAAAAAGATATATACTGTTTTTTTATTATTTATAGTGGCAACAATGCTTGCGTGCTATGAGGATAAAGGGAATTATGATTATGAAGATATTAGTGAGTTAGCAATATCTTTTGATGAATATTCCTATTCGACAACTTTTGGTGAGGAGGTAAAAATTGAACCGAAGTTTAATATAGAAATCCCGGAAGATTCCCCTCGTTATTCCTACATTTGGTATTTAAACGGAGAGACAAGGCCGGAATGGAATAAGCGTATTTTTACATGGACAGCAGATGAAGTCTTTAAAAGAGGGAACGTTGATTTGGAAGTGACTGATTTAAAAATGAATATTGTATATATGAATCGGACATCTCTTAACGTGACGGGAATTTACGAAAATGAGTACTCTTGGATTATTTTATCAGATATGGATGGTAAATCTCATTTGTCTTATTTTTCGAATTTGGAATATGATGATGAAAAAGATGAATTCAAGAAAACAAAATTTTACAATGATATTTATACTTCGGTAAATGGTGAGGAGTTGGGAACAGGACCTATTGCTCTACAAGTACATTTTAGACAAGGTGTTAATTATAAAGATGAGGTGATCGGGAATGTTTGTGTATTTCAAAAGAGTGGTGCGGTTGATTTGAGTGGGGAGTCTTTTGAAAAGCAAATTGATATGATTCAAGCATTTGACGGTGGAAAATATCCGGAAGGGGCAATTATTTATCCCGGAACATTTATGGATCGGGTGGACGTTTTATCGGACCAACGAGGACGTTTATATTCTCGTTTTAAGGCTTCTTCTTATGTATATAATTCGGAATATTTTTTACCAACACCTTTATGTTATGAAGATGAGACTGAACCAGTAGAAAAATGTCAGGTCGGTCGAGGATTTTATAGGGCTAACCGTACAGGATACGCTTTCGTGTATGACGGGAAGAATAAACGAATGCTCTATGTTGTCAACAGTGGTTATTCGGATGAGATTGCCGGAGCTGGAAAATTAACGGCATTGCCAGCTTGTGGAGAAAATGATAAGATCGATGAGATTGTTCCTTTAGATAATATGAATGGCTATGAGTTGATTAAAATGGCCATGTTTGGATATGGTTATCCTAATTACGGTTACTTTTTGCTTTTGAGAGAAGAAAGTACGAATAAGGTATTCTTGCAAATTGTTAAAGTGACAGGATCTAATGGACGTCCCAAGATTGTGGAAGTTAAATTGCATGAACTAAAAGGTTTACCGGGAGTTCCAACACTTGCAGCTTTCCCACAGGATCGACCGGAATACGCATTTTTTGCTGTAGGTCAGGAGGTGTATTATGTGGATTTAAATAATATTGGTGATCCGGTGGAACCCTATAAGAGTTTTAACGCTAAGATTACAGCTATGAATGCGGAGAGTCCGTCTAATGCTCATATGGCTGTTGGACTTGAGAATGGAGAATTTTATATTTTACAAATCTGGAATGCAAAGAATACTCCTGAAGAGAAGAGAATTATTTATCCGGTAGGGGAAGGAGCCTATCCTGCTGATAACAAGGTGGGGCGTATCGTGGATATTCAGTACAAGCAGTTGGATCATTGGAATTATTAAACAAATCGTAGTGGCTAATTAAAAAGTTAAACCTTGCGGGCGGAAACGCCTGCAAGGAGTAACGAATCGTATGTAAAAATCACAGTTTTAGGTATTAAATATGGGAAGTTCGATTGTATCAGTAAGAAATTTGTCTCATCGTTACAGTGTGCAGTGGGCGATAAAAGATATCAGTTTTGATATCACTAAAAAGGGGGTGATGGGGTTGCTCGGTTCTAACGGGGCCGGTAAGTCAACCACGATGAATATTATTTGTGGAGTGTTGAATCAAACAGAGGGGGAAGTTTTTATTAACGGGATTAACTTGCGGGAAAATCCGGTGGAAGCGAAAAGGTATATCGGTTTTTTGCCCCAGCAACCTCCTTTATACACGGATCTTACCGTGGAGGAGTATTTGCGGAATGCCGCACATTTGCGATTGATGGATAAGGCGGAAGTGGGTAAAGCGGTTGACGTGGCTTTGGAACGCTGTTCGATCACTCATTTTCGTGACCGGTTGATTAAGAATTTATCCGGGGGATATCAACAGAGAGTGGGAATCGCTCAAGCGATCGTGCATAATCCCGCTTTCGTGGTGTTGGATGAACCGACAAACGGGTTGGACCCGAATCAGATCGTGGATATCCGTAACCTGATCCGGGAAATTGCGGAAGAGCATTCTGTGTTGTTATCCACTCATATCTTGTCTGAAGTACAGGCGATCTGTAATGATATTAAGATGATTGATAACGGCCATTTGGTGTTCTCCGGTTCCATGGAGGATTTTGATAACTATATCGCTCCCGACAGTTTTATTATTGAATTGAATCATTCGCCGGGTAAGGAGGTTCTTGCTCGCTTGGTTCCGAATAAAGGGATAGAGGAATTGTCGGAAAGACGTTTTAGAATATTTTTTGATGAGGATAATAGCATCACGGAGAGATATATAGAGGAAAGTGTGGCCAATGATTGGGATTTAAAAGAGCTTTTGGTAGAGAGATGTAGTTTGGATCGGATTTTTGCACAATTATCCGGAAAAGTAAGAAAATAGTGTGGATATGAAATTAAATAAAAATATAAGACAAACGCTGAGAGTGGCTAAAATAGAGCTCAGTTCTATGTTTTACTCTCCGGTAGCATGGTTGGTTTTAGTTATTTTTGCCCTGTTGATCGGGTATGATTACGCTAATGTTTTTGACAGTCAATTACGCGGACAATCTTTGGGAAACAGTTTGTGGAATGTGTCTTCGGCTATTTATAATAGTTGGATGACGGGTATTTTAAAACCGATACTTCGAAATCTTTATTTGTATATCCCATTGATCACGATGGGATTGATGAGTCGGGAGTACCAGTCGGGTTCGATCAAATTGTTGTATTCTTCACCGATCAAGAATTCTTCGATTATTATCGGGAAGTATATTGCCATGATGTGTTATGGTGCGGCTTTGATGAGTATTATCGGGTTGAACGTGTTCTTTTCTTGGTTGACGGTCGAGAATTTCCAGTTACCGATGCTTTTGGTGGGAATGTTGGGGATTTATTTGTTGATTCTGGCTTATTCGGCTATTGGTTTGTTCATGTCAACGCTTACCGCTTATCAGGTGGTGGCTGCCGTGGGAACCTTGGCCGTTTTGGCCGTGCTGAATTTTATCGGGGATGTCGGTCAGGGGATTGATTTTGTCCGGGATATCACGTTTTGGCTGTCTATTTACGGGCGTTCGACGTCTTTTATTGCCGGATTGTTGCCTAGTGCTGATGTTTTGTACTTCTTGATTGTAATCGCTTTATTCCTTGCTCTTTCAATATTCAAATTAAACACGGAAAAGAAGATTATGTCTTTGCGTACGAAAGTGTTGAAATATAGTATGATTGTCGTGTCCGCTTTGTTGTTGGGGTATTTGACTTCTCTTCCGCAAGCTAAATTGTATTACGATGGGACGTATACGAAGAGTAATACTTTATCCCCTGAGAGTCAGCAAGTGATTAAAAATTTGAAGGGGCCGCTTACTATTACCACGTACGTGAATATTTTAGCCCCGGATTATTTCGCCGGCTTGCCTTTTAACCGGAATTATGATATGGCCCGTTACGAGCAATATATCCGCTTTAAGCCGGAGATTAAAATGAAATACGTGTATTATTATCATAAAGCGAATAATCCTGATCTGGATGCACGCTATCCGGATTTGAATGATGAAGAGCGGGCGAAAGAACTTTGCAAGATCAGTAGTCTGAATTTCAAGATGTTTAAATCGCCGGAAGAGATCGAGAAAATTATTGATTTAAGTGGAGAGGGATATCAATTCGTTCGTATAGCGGAACAGGAGAACGGGAGAAAAGAGGTATTGCGACTGTTCAATGATAACGAGCGGCACCCGCGGGAAAGGGAAATTTCTGCCACGTTGAAGCGGTTTATTGCCAAGGCTCCCCTGATTGCTTTTTCCACGGGATACGGTTCTCGTAGTATTAATAATTATGGAGGACGCGGATTTTATTTGTTTGCCAAGGATTTGTGGTTCAGGCATTCGTTGTTGAACCAGGGGTTCGATACGCGGGAGATTGATTTGGATCGGGAAAAGGTTACAGACGATATTTCTGTACTTGTTATTTCGGATTTAAAGGATTCTCTTTCTCGTGAAGCGATGGCAAACGTGAAGGATTTTATTGATCGGGGAGGAAATATGGTCATTTTGGGAGAGTACGGTAGAAGCGAGAATATGAATCGTTTGACAGCTTCGTTGGGAGTACATTTTTCAGATGGAGTTCTTGCGAGTCCGAATGAATTGGGCTCTCCGGTAGTGTTGAGAACCTCTTACACGAAAGAAGCCGTGGAGAGACATCCGATGTTTGCCCGTATGTACGAATGGGGATATGGGGTTTCCGTCCCCACGAGTGTTGCTCTTGATTACTCACAAGTGAAAGATTTTGAGGTGTACCCGGTATTGCAGACGGGTGATGATACTTGGATTGAGTACGAAACCAAGGATTTAGTGGATGGGGAATTCGTTTGTAACGCAGAGGCGGGGGAGCAGAAAGGGGTTTACACGACTTTGGTTAATTTGAAACGTAAAGTTGGTGATAAAGAACAACGTATTGTTATTTCGGGAGATAGTGATTTTATCACGAATGAGGAATTCAGTCTTTCTCGCCCTGGAATAGAGGCAAATAATTTTGAAATTATTACCGGGTCTTTCCGTTGGCTTTCGTATGATGTTTTTCCTATCAACACGGATCGGATCGGGGCAATTGATAATCAAGTTAACTTGTCAGGAGGTTGGCGGGTTTGGATAAAATTGTTCTTTATGATTCTTTTCCCGGTATTCCTTGCGGGGACGGGTATTTCGATTATATATCGTAGACAACGTAAGTAGTATAGAAATAAATTTAAGAGTATGTCAAATAAAATAGTGGAAGTCAGACATTTATCTCATAAATATAGTGTAGATTGGGCCATTCGGGATATTAATTTTGAAATAGAGGAGAAGGGTGTGTTCGGATTGCTCGGATCAAATGGTGCGGGTAAGTCTACCACCATGAATATTATCTGTAACGTGTTGACTCAGACGGAGGGGGATGTTTTTATCAATGGAATTAATTTGCGGGAGAATCCGATCGAGGCGAAAAAGTATATTGGTTTTTTACCTCAAAAGGCACCGCTTCACACGGAGATGACTGTTGACGAGTATCTGTATCATTGTGCGGATATCCGGTTGATGCCCAAGAAGGAGATCGACCAGGCTATTGAGAGGGCAAAAGCAAAATGTGGTATAACGCATTTCAGCAAACGGCAGATACGTAATCTTTCGGGAGGATATCAACAACGGGTCGGGATTGCGCAGGCTATTATACACAATCCTTTGTTTGTTATTCTTGACGAACCGACAAACGGGCTCGACCCGAACCAGATCGTGGAAGTGCGCCATTTAATCCGGGAGATCGCCAAGGATCGGGCCGTGTTGATCTCCACGCATATCTTGCCGGAAGTACAGGCTGTTTGTGATTATATCATGATGATCGAGCACGGGCAAAAGGTTTTTGAGGGGACGATCAATGCTTTCAACACGTATATGTCTCCCAGTGCGTTAATCACGATCATGCATAATGCCCCGAAGACAGAAGAATTGCTTAAAATAGAGGGGATTGTGAGGGTAGAGCGATTGACGAATACCCGAATCAGGTTACATTTTAAGGGGGATGATTCGATTGTCGGACGTGTGATAAAACAAGCTGTCGCACAAGAATGGCGTTTACGTGAAATCTCTTTGGAGAAGGAGTCTCTGGATAAGGTGTTTGCGAAGTTGTCCGGGAAAGAAGTGTAGGGAGGGTTATATATTATTTTAAAAGATTACAAGAATGAGAACAATTATACGAATTACAAAATCAGAGCTTCGGATTCTATTTTTCTCTCCTATCGCATGGCTTATACTGATTGTTTTTAGTTTTCAGGTCGGAATGGCTTATAGCGATGCTCTTGAAATGCAACTTAGGAATCAAGAACTGGGGTACCGGATGTACGCGGTTACATCTTCTTTGTTCGATGGGTATTCGGGAATACTCTCCGGATTGTTAGGCAATCTATATCTTTATATCCCGTTGTTCACGATGGGATTGATGAGCCGGGAGTTGAGTAGCGGATCAATCAAATTGCTGTATTCATCGCCGGTGTCCAATTTCCAGATTATATTGGGAAAATACCTGGCGGTTGTGGTCTACGCATTATTGTTGTGTATAATATTGTTGGGACCGGTTGTAAGTACCTGTTTTTCTGTTCAGGCCCCGGATGTACCGATGATGTTGACGGGGATTTTCGGGGTATTCCTGACCGTCTTGGCGTATGGAGCGATCGGTTTGTTTATGTCTACGATCACGAAATATCAGGTCGTGGCTGTTGTCGGGACGCTTGCTATTCTCGCGATATTGAATTTTATAGGCGGGGTCGGGCAAGAATATGATTTTGTCCGGGATATTACCTATTGGCTCTCGATTTCAGGCCGTGCGAAAGTGTTTATCAGCGGAATGATCAGCACGAAAGACACGCTGTATTTTATTTTGGTGATTTTTATGTTCTTGGGACTTTCCGTGATAAAACTTCAGGGAGAAAGATTGAAATTGTCTAAATGGAATACTTCGTCTAAGTATGGTGTGGTATTATTGATTGCTTTGTCTTTGGGATATATTTCGTCATTACCCGGATTTATAGCTTATTACGATTCTACCGCTACAAAGGTGAATACGCTCACGGAAGAGAGTCAAGAGATTGTCAGGAAGTTGAAAGGCGATTTGACGATCACGACTTATGTCAATTATTTGGATGAGACTTATGATCGCGGAGCTCCCCGAAATCGGATTGACGATATAGCCCAGTTCGAACAATACTTGCGTTTCAAGCCGGAGACAAAGTTGAAGTACGTGTACTACTATGCCAAGGGATATATGCCTTATGCGAAGGCGGCTTATGATACCATGACGCTGGAACAGGTCGTGGAGGATAAATGCAGATATTCGGGATATAATCCCAAACGTTTCTTGCCTTTGGACGAGGTGTTGAAAATGGATGATATTTCAGGTGAAGACGGTCGTTTCGCCAGGGTAATCACTGCGGCAAATGGGAAAAAGGCAATGTTGCGTATTTATAAAGATAATCAGGTTCATCCGTTTGAAGCACAGATATCAACGGCCTTGAAAACATTGCTTCAAGAGGCTCCTGTGGTGGGTTTCGTTACCGGGCACAAGGAACGGAGCGGAGTGGATATGGGAGAGAAAGGGTACGGTTCTTTTGCCTCGAATAAGACGTTCCGTTATTCATTGATAAATAGCGGGTATGGGATACGTGAAATCTCGTTGGATCAACCTGTCGCTGATGATATTGATATCGTGGTGCTTGCTGATATGAGAAGTGATTTTACGGAAGAGGAATTCCGGAATTTTGATTCTTATTTAGCCCGTGGCGGGAATCTGTTTATCTTGGGAGAACCTAAACGGCAACAGTTTATGAATCCAGTGATCGAGAGGTTGGGATTACGTTTTGCCGATGGTATTATCGTGTCTCCTTCCGAGGTAAACTTGGATGACATTATCGCGGCGAATATAAAAGAAGGGGCCGCCAAAGTGTCTGAAAATTATATCCGGTATTTTCGTAGAGGTTATTCGATTATCACACCTTCGGCATGTGCGGTAGAGGTTATTGATACGACAAAAGGATTTAAGATAACAGAGGTGCTAGCTAGTGCAAGTAGCGGTTCCTGGATCGAGAAGGAAACAACAGATTTTATAAACGAGAAATCTGTGTTGAATCCGGCCGTGGGAGAAGTAGAAAAATCTAATTCGATTATGCTATACCTGACTCGTCCTGTAAAAAATAAAGAACAACGTATTTTTGTTATCGGGGATGCCGATTGTATCAGCACGTTGGAGTTGTCCCAGAATCGGGCAGGATTCCGGAGTTCGAATTTCACGTTGATTACGGAGACTTTCCGCAATATGTCATATGAAGAATTCCCGGTTGATGCTGCCCGGGTTAATCCTCCGGATGATCGGGTTGTGGTTACACAGGGTACGGTTGTTATAAAAGTGATTATCATGTGGATTATTCCGATTTTATTGATGATTGGTTGTATAACTCTTTTGATTCGAAGAAAAAGAAAATAGTATTTCTTGATTATTAATATTGTGGTCTTGAAGATTTTTTTGTTCTGTATTTGCAGTTAAAAACAAAGGTCTTCAAGACTTTTTCCATTGATATACTTTTGGAACTAAATCGTGTGGTTGTGTTTTATTTTCATTAGGGAAGGTTATTTTACAAATAAGGGGTAATATTTCATGGAATGTTAAAACAGCCTTTATTAAGGCTATTTTTGAAAGATAAAGAATTAACAAAGAATTAATGTAGAATCATTTTGAATAACAAAATTAGATGTATAATTTTGTTGATATCAATAGTGCGTGATCTTCAAGATCTTTAATTTAAATGATTAATTACAATTACAAATGAAAAAATTAGGATTGATTATTGTTAGTTGCTTCCTTTCCATGCTGATGGTACAAAAGACGTACGCTCAGTCGGAAGACAAGTTGTTACAACTGTTGAAGCAAGAGTTAGCAGCCGATATGCAGGAGCTACAAAAACAGGAAAATCCACCTTATCACATGAATTTCCGTGTGATGGATGATCGGAATGTGCGAATTCAAAGTGCTTTCGGGGCGACGATGTCGTCTTCCGAGCAACGTGTACGTACGCTTGTTCCACAAGTGCGCGTGGGAGACACGAAGTTGGATAATTTTAAATATAATGCCATGGGAGCCCAGGGAGATCGAAATGGGAACTACCCGATGGCTTACTTGGGATTGGATGACGAGAAGGGTGAGGATGCCTCCCGTCAGTCGATCTGGGCAGAGGTAATGAAACGTTATAATTTTGCGGTGGAGGCTTATCAGCAAGCAAAGACCCAAAGTCAGGTAAGTGTTGCTGACGAGGATAAAGCTCCCTCTTTCTCTGAGGCTCCGGTGGAGAAATATTACGAGGCTCCGATTCCGGCAGAGAAACAAGCGATAGATCGTGCTGCGTGGGAAAAACGGTTGAATGAAGTTTCAGCCGTATTTAAAGAAAGTCCGTTATTGCAATCCGGAGATGTAAGTTTGACTTACCGAGTACTACGCACGTATTTCGTGAACACGGAAGGGACAGAGGTGGTACAGAATCGGACCTATGCTCGGATAATGATTAGTGCATCCATGAAAGCGGACGATGGAATGGAATTACCTTTGAACATGTCTTATTTTGCTTATGATCCGAAAGATCTTCCTGCAAATGACCGGATGATCGCAGATGCTAAAGATATGGTAAAGCGTTTGACGGTGTTGCGTGACGCCCCAGTTGTAAATCCTTACACGGGTCCGGCAATCTTGTCCGGCCCGGCGAGTGGCGTGTTCTTTCATGAAATCTTCGGTCACCGTATCGAAGGCCACCGTTTGAAAGGTGGTGGTGAGACCTTTAAGAAAAAAGTGGGTGAGTTGGTACTGCCTGCCGAGTTCCAGGTATATTGCGATCCGACCTTACGCAGTTATGCAGGAGAAGCGTTGAACGGATTCTACTTGTATGATGATCAAGGGGTGAAAGCTCGTCGGGTTGACGTTGTAAAAGACGGTATTTTGAGAGAGTTCCTGATGAGTCGGGTACCGCTTGACGGATTCCCCAGCAGTAATGGTCATGGACGTACTTCCGGAGGTGGTGATCCCGTATCTCGCCAGTCTAACCTGGTGGTAGAAACGACTGCTCCGAAAACGGAGGCTCAATTGCGATCCATGTTGATTGAAGAGGCTAAACGTCAGGGAAAAGAATACGGGTATTATTTCAAAGAAGTAACCAGTGGTTTCACATTGACTGGTGAAGGTGGTAGTTTGAACTCTTTCAACGTGACCCCGTTGGAAGTATACCGGGTATATGTAGACGGACGTCCGGACGAGTTGGTTCGTGGTGTAGATTTGATCGGAACACCGTTGTCGATGTTCTCCAATATCGTATGTGCCGGTGATAAGCCGAGCGTGTTCACGGGAGAGTGTGGGGCAGAATCCGGTTGGGTTCCTGTAACGGCTAGTTCTCCGATGATTCTGGTAAGCAAAATCGAGACTCAACGTCGGGAGAAATCAAGAGAACTTCCTCCGATTTTACCGGCACCGGGAAAGAATTAAGAGTTAAAAGCTAATGAATTGGGTGATTTTTTTAATCACGGGGTCATTGAAATCTAAAATCTAAAATTGAAATGAAATATATATTACCAATATTATTATTTTTCCTGCTGGTGGGGCCGTTAGCCGCACAGAATGAGAAAGATCAAGTGATCTTCAAGGCTATGCAGGATGAGATGCAACGCGGCAAGGAGCAATTGATGTTGCCGGGGATGCCGAAGCCGTATTATCAGGCTTTCACGTTGGGACGTATCCATCAGTTTGAAGTGGTTGCTTCATTGGGTGGTGTTACGAATTTTTATGAATCGCCTTGGATGGCAACCGGTGGAGTTCAAATGTTTTTGGGTGATTATGCTCATAATAATGATATCGGCTATGCTTGTGCGTCAGTACAAGCCGGGATGCCGGAAACTCCCGATTATGACGTGATGCGGAGGAATTTTTGGCTAGGAGCGGATGCCATTTACAAGTATTCTTTACAGGCTGCTGCCATGAAGGATGCTTATTTGAAAGCTAATCCGAGAACCGGGGAGATGGCCGATTTAAAGGATCAACAGAAAGTGGATCCCGTGACGAAGTTGGAAGAACCGAAAAATGCTTACACGATTGATCGTACGGCTTTGGAGAAAATGGCAGAGGAATTATCTCTTATCTTTAAAGATTACAAGGATATTTATAATTCTTCCGTAGTGATCACGGGACAAGAGATGGAAGTGTACAAGACGACAACGGATGGTGTTGTCTTGAAAGAACCGTTACGTTATGCAAGCTTGTATGCAACCGGGTATGTACTTACGGAAGATGGAGTTCGGATCGACGATACGTATTCCGTGTTGGTTGCTCGTCCGGATGATTTACCTTCTTTGGATGAATTGAAGAAAGGCGTTAAGGCTTTTGCAGATGGGTTGATTGCATTAAAGAATGCTCCCGCAATTACCGAATATTATGCCGGGCCGGTATTATTCGAGGGGGGAGCGTCTTCAACTGTTCTCACAAGAAACTTGATATACCAGGGTGGGCTTATCGCTTATCGTAAGCCGGATTCGGATCGTGTTCAACCGAAGAAAACGTTGGATGACCGTTTGGGAATGAAGATTATTGATACCCGTTTGACAGTTAAGAATTACAGCTCGTTGGAGAAATATAACGGGGTTCAGTTGTTAGGTGCTTATGATATTGATGCAGAAGGTATCGTGCCGGCAAAAGAGATCACGTTGGTTGAGAATGGTATTTTTAAGGGGATGTTGAACGGATGTATTCCTACGGTACATGCCCCCCAATCGACAGGTAGCTCTCGTTTCTTGTTATCCAGTCGGAACGGAATGCACACGACCGCTCCCGGAACGATCCATATCAAGGTGGATAAAGGTACAAAACCTGAAAAGATGAAGAGCGCTTTGATTAAAGCCGCGAAAGAAGAAGGTTTGAAGTATGCTTACATCGTGCGTAGTTTGGCAGGAAAAGCTTCTTGTATTTATCGGGTAGACCTGAAAGACGGAAGTGAAACGCAAGTACGTTTCGGTGATGTGAGCGGGTTTACGTTGGCAAACTTGAAACGTATGCTGAACATATCCAGTAAGGAGAATGTAAGTAATTATATCCTGAACGGTCAGGTATTGTCTTCTTTGATTTACCCGTCTTCTATTCTGGTTGAGAATATCGAGATCAACAAGTCAGACGTGAAGAAAGATAAAGAACAAGTATTGACTTTCCCGTTGCAGAGATAGTATATTTGAAATATAGGAACACAGGGAACCCTTGATTCATTCGTGGATCAAGGGTTTTTTTATGGATGTTCTGTTTTAGGCAATCTATTTTATGTTTTCTCAAATAAATTTGTATTTTTGCCCTAGGTGTCTGTTATTAATAAGATGAAGGAGTTGAAAAATACAATAAATGAAAAATTCAGATTCGAGCAAATTTATAAAGAATACTCGAAGCCTATGTTTTTGTATGCTGTTAGTTTTTTGATTTCGGAAGAAGAGGCGGAGGATGTAATACAGGAGGTGTTTATTAATTTCTGGAAAGACAATACTTTTCAGAAAATTCAAAGTGTAGTTACGAAGACATATTTGTTCCGGTCGGTGAAGAATAATTGCTTGAATCGCCTGAAAAAGAAAGATGTGTTGCAAGATCGGTTGGACGTGCTTCGGGAGGAGGTGGTTGAAGAAGAGATGATGACTTGGAATGACACGTTGATTCAAGAGGTTGAGACTGAAATAGACCGGATGCCGGAACAGACAAAAGAAATTATTCGAGGGGTATTTTTTCATGAAATGAAGTATCAAGAGGTGGCAGATCAGTTGGGAATATCAATAAATACGGTGAAAACGTTGTTGAAAAACGGGATGAAACACCTGCGGGAACGTTTTGATGAACGAATGGATTTATTCCTTGTGATTGCTTTGATGAAATAATTTGTTGAATCTGCATGCTATCGTAACACAAGGCATAGGGCATCCCTTGTTTTGGGTTGGGCTATCCTTTCTCTTGCTCAAGAACGTAACAACTACACAACACCAACGGAACATAGACACAAATATGTGTCTATGTTCCGTTGGTGTTGTGTCAGGATTGGCTTGTTGTCCAAGTGTAAGGGTTAAGGAGGTATAGCCGAACGAGGTCCATTCCAAGGCGACGTTGTACAAATTAGTCTTGTCTGTTATAGACCATGTAAATCGGGGGCCGATTATTTTTTTTCAAAAAAAATCTTTTTGATTCACCCGATTTCCATTTTTGTTGTCTATACGGGAAAGAAGATGAATTATGGAGACGTGGAATGAAATAGATGAATGGATTGCCCGGTACAGGCAGGGTGAGCTTTCCGAGGAAAACCGGGCGAAATTGATCCGGTGGTTGGAGGCTTCGCCGGAACATGAAAAACAGTTCCAGGACATGCTTGAAACGGAAATTCGGGTGGATGCGGTTGGTAAATGGGGTAAACTGGACCGGATGCAAGAGAGGGTATGGCTGCGTATAGCCCCTGTACTGGTGAGTCGTAAAAGGCAATTATATATATGGGGGTTGCGTGTTGCAGCTGTAATTACTCTACTGGTGGGGGTGTTTTTCGTGTGGCAGGAACGGCAGGAACCCAAGGAAAAATCGGTGTCGATTGCAAGCATATTGCAGGTGGAGGCCGGGTCTTCGAGAGCAATTTTAGAGACTTCTTCTGGGGTGAAGATCGAATTGAAAGAGGGTGAGACATGTCAGGTAGCAGATATTGCCGGGGTTAGTGTGATACAGGATTCAACCGGCGGGGTTCGGTTCGAGGATACGGGAGATTCCGGAGAAAAAGGAATAGAGAACAGTACGATAGTCGTTCCTAAGGAAGGGGAGTACTTTGTCGAGTTGAGTGATGGTACAAGGGTTTGGATAAATTCAGATTCCCGGTTAGAATTTCCGAATCGCTTTCATGGAGATACCCGTGAGGTGAAATTGAAAGGTGAAGCCTATTTTGAGGTAGCGTCTAATCCGGAGAAACCGTTTTACGTGCATGCCGAAGAGGCAGAAGTGCGTGTTTTGGGGACGGCATTTAACGTGATGGCCTATGAGGACGATAAGCGCACGGAGGTTGCTTTATTGCATGGGAAAGTGAGTTTTGACGCGGGAAAGAATGCTTGTGTGCTTGCTCCGGGAGAAATAGCAATTTTGGACCGGGCAAGTGGACAAACTACGGTTCGGAAAGGTGATGTAGGGGCCATCGTGGATTGGAAAAAGGGTAGATTTAATTTCGAAGATATGCCCTTGGAAGAGTTGATTGCGAAATTATCCCGTTGGTATGGAGTGACGTTTGTTTTTGGAGACGATGCCGCTAGGCATTTGCGTTTCTCCGGGGCGGTGACTAAATATAGAACTTTGGATTACGTGCTGAATATGATATCGAAAACGACAGATGTGGCGTTTGCGGAGAAAGAAGGTAAAATTGTGATTCATGTAAAATAGTAGAGCTTGTATGATGATAAGCTAAAAAAATATCCCGGATAGTGGTGACGCACGATCCGAGATAAGAGCTTGTTAATATTTATAATTAACTTAATTACAAAGGTATGAAAAAAAAGCGAATGAGGTGGCTCTTTACACTAAATTTTGAGCCGCGAAAACTTTTAAGAGTTATGAAGTTAAGTGTGATTTTATTATTGATTAGTATGCACCTGGCGGTGGCCAATGTCGGGGCTCAGGCTAAGATTACCATCGAGGCTAAGACCGTGACCTATCTGGAATTGTTTGGTCAGATCAAACAGCAAACGGGTCTCACCGTGATGTACAGTAACAACGAACTGGATAAGTACAGAACTGTGGAAGCGGGATTTGTGAAGTCGAATTTGAAGACGGTGTTGGATAAGGTGCTGGAAGGTACCCGGTTGACTTACGAGATTATGGACGAGTTTATCGTTTTGAAAGTTGCCCCGGAGGATAAGAAGAAAGTTTTGAATATTGTGGGACGGGTAACAGACAAGGATAAGGCACCTCTCCCCGGGGTGACGATTATCGTGAAGGGATTGACGATCGGTACGGCGACGGATCAACAGGGAAGGTATCGTTTGAATATTCCGGAAGTCAAGAATCTTTCACTTTTATTCTCTTTCATGGGGATGAAAACATTGGAGGTAAAATACGCGGGTAAGGATACGATAAACGTGGTGATGGAAGAAGATTCGAAAGCCATGGAAGAGGTGGTTGTGACGGGATACCAAGTCTTGAAGAAAAAAAGTATGGCAGGTTCGGCCAGTAGCGTGAAAGCGGAGGATTTAGTGCTGAATGGTACCCAGACCTTGGAACAAGCATTACAAGGGAAGTTACCGGGAATGATGGTTATCAACCAGAGCGGTCTAACGGGGACACGTCAAAAGGTGAGGGTACGCGGAACCTCGACTTTGGTGGGTAATCCCGAACCGGTATGGGTGGTTGACGGGATTATTCAGGAAGACCCGTTACCGTTCAACACGACGGAACTGGCTAATATCGACGGAACTGATATGGATATGATTCGTGATTTCGTGGGAGGTGCTATCGCTTGGTTGAATCCGAATGATATCGACAATATCGTGGTTTTGAAGGATGCTTCGGCAACGGCCATTTATGGAGTGAAGGCTGCCAACGGGGTAATTGTAATCACCACCAAAAAGGGACAGAAGGGACGAATGTCTTTGGGATATAGCGGTAGTTTTTCAACGAGTTCCAGGTTGACATATAAAGGTATGGAATTAATGAATTCCAAGCAACGGGTTGATGTTTCTCGTGAAGCCTATGAGAAAGGTGCTATATTGAAAAATGAGGATCGCGTGGGATTCATGGCATTAGCATTGGCCTATAAACGTAGGGTGATTAGTTATGAAGAATTCAACACGGAGGCAAAAAAACTGGAGACGAATAATACGGATTGGTTTGATCTGCTTTTCCAGACACCTTTTAGTCATTCCCATTCGGTAAGTATTTCGGGGGGCGATGACAAGGCAACTTATCGCGCATCATTCGGTGTTAATAATCAGAATAATACGGCGAAAGGAAATTCGCAGACTTCCTATACCGGGAATCTGAATATTTCTTCAACGCTTTGGGATCAAGTTATTATGTCGTTTGGATTATCCGGGAGTACGGCAAAAACGAAAGCTTTTATCGGAATTGATCCTTACAAATACGCAAGCACGACAAACCGGTCGATTCCTTGTTATGATGAAAACGGGGAATTGTATTTTTATGACAATGGCCTCGGACAGTATAATATTTTGCATGAATTGGCTAATAGCGGGAATCAGAATACGACAAGTAGTATTAACAGTAGTCTGAATCTGCGCTGGACACCGGGTTTGGGGTTAACACTATCCTCGATTTTAGGATATAATTTCTCAACATCACGCGGGGAATCCTGGCGCACGGAGCAATCCAATTATATTCGGGATATACGGGGGTATGAATTCGGTACCCGTAAGGCGGGCGATCCCGAATTTGTGGACTCACCCTTACCTTTCGGGGGAGTATTGGGTATGAGTGAAAGTCGGAATGTCAATTACACTTGGAGAAATCAGTTGGAGTTCGCGAAAACTTTTGATCGCCATGTCGTGATTCTTATGGTTGGAGAAGAATTACGGAGCAACAAGTATGATGGTTCCGAACAGACGAATTACGGATACATGCTTGACAGGGGAAAAAGTTTCGCTGATGTGCCATTAACCACAGGAAAAAATGGAACTAGACGAAATACTTACGCCCGTTCTAACCCGACGATCACGGACCGGGAAGCGAATTATTTGTCTTTCTATGGAAACATGAGTTATATGTTTGACGATCGGTATGCGCTGAATGCAAGTCTTCGTATGGATGCGTCCAATCGTTTCGGGCAGGATAAGAGCGCCCGGTATCAACCCGTGTGGTCCGTCGGTGGACGCTGGAATGTAACGAGGGAGCATTGGCTGGAAGGGCAAAATATATTGAATGATGTGAGTATTCGCGCATCTTACGGTTTTCAAGGTAACGTGGCCGAGAACGTGGGACCGGATTTGATTGCCAAGATTGAACCGATAGATGAGTACACCGGAGAGTATAGATTGTCGATAGTACGTTTACCGACTCCTAATTTGAGATGGGAGAAAAATAAGAGCGTGAATTTAGGAATAGATTTTAGTGTTTTGGGAAGTCGCGTAAACGGTACGTTCGAGTATTTCTACAAGTATACGGAGGATATGATTACAAGCCGGGAAGTACCTTATGAAAATGGTGTGACGACGATGATGATTAACGGGGGGAATATGAAAAATTCGGGTTGGGAATTGAGCTTTAGTTTGGTTCCCGTGCGAACGAAAGATTTCGTGTGGAGTTTGAGTATGAATACATCTAAAGTGTACAACGAGTTAGACAGTGATTTGGAACCCACGGGAAAATGGGAAGATGTGGTGGCCGGCAATTTTAACAAAAAAGGTTATGCCGTATCCAGTTTTTGGGCGTTCCGGTTCACGGGACTAAACCCGGAAAATGGCGGTCCGGAATTTGATTTTTCTCAAACAGATGCAAAAACCACGGAGCAGGATGTGACCGGATACATGAAATACGCGGGAAAGTTGGACCCGGATTTCACGGCGGGTTTAAGTACTTCATTTAGGTATAAGAGTTTGTCTCTTAGCGCAAATTTTTATTTAAGTACGGGGAACCAGAAATTTTTAGCACCTCCTTATAACGGTAGAACGAAAATGGCTAGCGAGTATCAAAATTTGTCGACACAACTATTGGATCGCTGGAGAAAGCCGGGAGATGAAAAGCACACGACACTTCCTTCTTTACCGACACCTGAAAATAGTCGCGTCCTGTATCCTTTCTCTAATTATACCGAGATATTCCCTTATGACGCGTGGTCATACTCTGATATTCGGGTTGTGGATGCGTGGTATTTGAGATGTAATAATGTATCCGTTTCTTATACTATACCACACGAGTTGATCAAGCGTTTTGCCCAGAATGTAAGTCTCTCTTTTTCTGCCAGCAATCCGTTCCAGATTGTAAGTAAGGATTTTAATGGTCGGGACCCCGAGGTGGCAATGGGAAGTCAGCCTTTGTCGAGAAATTACTCTTTTAGTGTAAATGTCAGTTTTTAACCAATAAAAACAAGAAATGATGAAATCAAATATTTGGATATTATTATTGATATTATGCTTCCCCGGGTGTAATGGATTCTTGGAGGAGTCGAGCCAGGATGAAGTGCGTCCTTCAACCGTGGAGGATATGGAGCAATTGTTACTTGGAGAGGTTTATTTGACTAAGGATGATTATACTCGATTCTTTAACGGTACTGATATATTTACGGATGACAAGAAATGTAACGGGCTTTGGAAAGACATGACGTCTTATCGGGACATTCTTGAGCAGAAACGGTATGCTTTTGGTTGGCAAGGAAATATGTTCGATGAAGACGGAGGAGGAGACGACCCGTTTTTTTGGAAAGCGCCTTATGATAGAATAAAAGGGTGCAACGTGGTGATCGAGTATTTGGATAAGGTCACGGGAGATGATACCAGGCGACAGAATTTGAAAGGAGAGGCTTACGTTATGCGGGCTTACTATTACCTGATGTTGGCGAATTTTTTTGGTTTGCCTTATAATTACGGGGACCCTGAAAAAAATCCGGGTGTTCCTTTAAAGTTGGATCCGGGTGTTACGGGAGAGTATTTCCGCCGGAATTCGGTGGCCGAGGTGTATCGGCAGATCGAGACCGATCTGTTGGAAGCAGATCGTTTGCTGAAAGCGAACCCCCTGCCAAGGAATATGGGGCGTGCAAATCATTTGATGGCAGAGGCGTTGTTGTCGCGGATGTATTTATACATGGAAAATTGGGATAAGGCATTGGAGTTCGCAGATAAAGTGATTGAAGAAAAACCTGCATTACTCAATTTGTCAAAGATTCCTACGTTAGGTAGTTATGATCAGGAGGGTGTGTATTTTTTCGGAACCCCGGATGAAATAATTTGGGCTCGCATGACGAATAATGATCGTCAACCACGTTATAGTGTTCCCCCGTTTACTGTATCAGATGACTTTATTCGTTTGTTTGATTATTCGGGCGAGGACGCTAGTAATTACGGGGATATACGAGGGAGACTCTATCTTTTTCAGTCATTTGACGGAGAGAATTTTTTTGTGCATGGCGTGTGTAAAGATGGATTTTTGGGGCTTACGGGAATCCGGACAGCGGAAGTGTATTTGAATAGAGCGGAAGTTTATATTCATAAATATATAGAGAGCGGTAAGGACGAGTATCGGGAGAAAAGTCTGGCAACGTTGAACTATCTACGTTCGTGTCGTTATGATACCCGTAACGTGGAATATACCCCTGTGAATTTTTCCAACGGGGAGGATTTATTGAATTTTTATAAGGATGAACGTCGTCGGGAATTGTGTGCGGAGGATAATCATCGGTGGTTTGATTTGCGTCGTTACGGGATGCCTGAGTTGAAACATGTATTTTTTATTAATCCGGGCGAAGAGCAGGTGTACGTGTTAGAAAAAAATTCTTCTCGTTATGCCTTGCCTATTCCTCTGTTGGTCAGAAAGGCTAATCCCAACCTTGAGCCTAATTTATGATTTGATAATGAGTAAAAAAAGAATGTTATGAAATACAGATTATTACTTGTGATTTTTTGCCTGATTCTTTGTGTTAGGTGCTATCATGAAGATTCACTAGTTTCGACAGAAATCTCGGAATTCAAATATACCTTGCCACAAGGAAATCATGATTATGATGCTAAAATTTTGGATTGGTACGAGCGATGTGGTTTTTATGTCTTGTATAAGTTCGAGCCAAAAGATGTTTACTGGAATATCAATTTTTGGGAGGAATTGGAGAAGAGTGTTTCTAGTGACGTTGCGACCGGATTTAAAGCCGAACCCGCGGATGAGGCTTATGCCGGTGATCTGCTTGATATCGTGGAGCGTAAATTTTTAAATTTTTATCCGGATACGATGCTGCGGCGGTGTATGTCGATGAAATTGTTATTATGTAGCGAATTGATACAGGCCGATTTTACTCGTCTTCATGAAAGAGGTTTTTTATACGGGTTTGATTGTTTGATTGTAAACTATGCAAATGAGAATATAACGTCTTTACCCTCTCGTAAAATAGACCTTTTGAAGGATACTATAAATATGTCATTTTTAAATCGTTTGACACTGACTAAAAAAATAGCGATGTCATCGGAATTCTTGGACGTTTCTTCTTATGATAACGTAACTGTTGATAAGAAAAACATGTACGAGAAAGGATATATAGCACCGAAATCTGGGGGGAAACGTAAAGAAGATGATTGGAAAGATTTCTTAAAGGCGATCATCAAGACCCCGTATACTTATTTGACGGCGGAGCCCAAGGATGGTGATACCAGTTTTAAAGGAATTCTTCACGAGAAGAAAGATGTGAAGGGGATGATTCGGAAAAAGTATGACATATTGATCCGGTATTTTAAGGATGAGTATGGCGTAGATCTCCAAAAAATAGGAGATTCGCAGGAGCCGACCGGAGAATAAGATGTTCAACTATAAAAATAAATCATGAAAAGAATCGTATTATTATTTGTATGTGTACTCGTGGCTTGCTTGGTAGGCCACGCGCAAGGTGTGAAATTTGAATCGGGGACGTGGAATGAAATCCTGGCTAAGGCCAAGGCTGAAAACAAGACTATCTTTGTAGATGTTTACACCGTTTGGTGTGGTCCCTGCAAACATGTATCTGAAACCGTATTCCCTCAGGAGAAAGTTGGGGAAATCTATAATTCCCGGTTTATTAACTTCAAGATGGACGCGGAAAGCCCGGCCGGCGAAGAGTTCGTGAAGACCTATCCAGTGATAGGTTATCCCACGTTTTTCTTCATTGACGGGAACGGCAAGGTTATCCACACGATCGTCGGGGCCAAGGATGCGGACGGCTTTATCTCGGAAGCCAAGATGATCACCATGTATGCCCGCCACGGGGGAATTGACAACATGATGGCGGCAATTAAGAATGGAACTGCCGGCAAGGAATTACTACACGACTATTACACTTCTGCCAATGATCGGAACAAACCGGAAGCCCTGAATCTTTACCTGAAAGCACTCCCGACAGAAGAGTTGATCGATGAAAATAATAAATTGATTCGCGAAATTTCCCTTTACGACAAAGAGTTAATGACAAGACTTGTTAACGAGATCGTGAAGGCCAGCAACGACGGAAGATTCTCTGACGGGAAATACGACGAGGACTTTGCTTTCAGTACAGTCTTCCTGACTCAACGTCATATTGCAAAATTCCTAGACAGAAGCATTGAAGAAGGAAATGAGGAATGGTTTAACGAGTTACTAGAGCTAAAAGAGAAATTCGCTAATTATGGAGGAAGATTTCATGACGGAGGCCAATTACTGGATGGAGATTTAAGAATCGTTCGCGGGCGAGGATCATTCTTCGCCACCCCAGAATATAACAAACTTTGTTATTGGGCCAAAAACAGAGTAAACGAGGAAGAATTCAAAAACGCTTTAGTCTCCTACATGGACAAATTGATCAGCGAGACCCCTGTTGACTCTCTAATGGAAGAAGATCGGAACGAGATTCTAGGTATGCTTAAAGAAGAAGGATTGGAAAAAGGAAGGTTATATGCTTCACATGTTCTTGACGTCGGGAATGTTACTGCTCATAATATTATCGTTTGGACGGATTATTTCTGGAAACTTTCTCCTTCGGATAAAAAGACGAAAGAGTTATGTAGTAAATGGATAAACTACGCCTTTAACGTGAATCGTTTCAACATGAGAGTTGCCTTTCCGGCCGCGGACTTAGTGGTCAGAATC
>ENA-UEPH01001170-UEPH01001170.1-human-gut-metagenome-genome-assembly--contig:-NODE-1170-length-26480-cov-34.541416_pt1 | contig 26480 bp, 42 predicted proteins | sample MGYA00242891_ERZ507898 | MGnify/ENA primary metagenome ERZ507898 (study PRJEB26167, sample SAMN06115411) | human gut metagenome | host: Homo sapiens | place: China:Guizhou | collected 2014-10-15... | reverse complement strand
GGCATTGTCAATCACGAAGCGGTTTACGGTTGCGAAGTTAAAAGCTGGAAAGAATGGATTTCAAGGTGAAAAAGGAGATCCTGGAGCTGATGGAAAGCCGGGAAGAACCTACATCATCGAGCCATCCTGTACAGTTCTGAAACGCGGATCAGATAAGGTTATCAGTCCAAACTTCTTGGAATTCAACGCATATTACCGTGATGGCGACTCAGCTACCAGATACGCATATAGCGGTAGGTTTGTAATTGAGGAAACCGCCGACGGGAACACATGGAAAACTATTTATACATCGTCTGCAAATGAAACTTCAGTCAAACATTATCTGTATACTGTTCTGACAGATGGAAATGGTCAAACCATAACAGATGGAAATGGTACAACACTTGGCATACCACGCGATGTAACTAATATCCGGTGCAAACTGTATGCGGCTGGCGGTATTACAGATATGCTCGATATGCAGAGCGTTGCGGTAGTTATTGATGTTGACAATTTAACGCAGACGGACATCGTTAATATCCTGTCCAACAACGGAGCATGGAAAGGCCTGTATTACAAGAATGGCCAGCTGTATATCAGCTTTAGTGCGGCGTTAGGTGGCGAACTGGCATTGGGCGGAGCGAATAATGGAAATGGTATCCTTGCGGTTTACGATGAATCAGGAAATATATCATACAAATTAACTAGCAACGGAAACGTGTTTTATAACGAAACGGGGCAATGTACCGCCGCAATAGTGGATGGAAAAATGCTTTTTCCAGACAACCCTTTTACAGTTACGACAGGTCAATGGTCTAGTACGCAAAAAGGTTTTATTTATGGTTCAAAAGGACTGAACCGGTTCAGTGGTCGTGTGTACGGAAATACAGACGGTACAGTTAAATTTGATTATACCACAGAATCTTTTGGTGGATATTATGAACCTATTTTTCTTCTGGGTGATAAAATCAACGGTTTTTTTAACGTATTAAAAGCGAAACAATATTTAATGACTGAAGAGTTGACGGGATTACCGGATAGCGATGGAGTAGTTAGAGTAAAAGTCACAAGTGCCATAGATATTTTAAAAACACTCAGATTATACAATCTAACACACGTATCATCCGGCGGTCATCTGGTTCTCTCGCAAGACGGAGCAACGGTAGCTTATCTGTCCTCATCTTCCGAACGGTATAAAGATGTTCAGGAAGATCTACAGTGCATGGAGCAGTGGTACAATATCCAACCGGTTCGTGCGAGATATAAAGATGGTTATCTTACGGAAGCTGATCCTTTTAACGGGAAAGATATGCCGATGTTCCTTGCAGAAGATGTGAAAAAACATATGCCGGAGGCGGCTGTATATAAAGACGGCAAAATCGAGGACTGGAATTATCGTGTGATGATCCCGGCAATGTTCGCAATGTTGAAACAGCAGAAATCGGAGATAGATTCTCTTAAACAAGAACTGGACGAAATCAAACAACTTTTGAGAAAGGAGTGATACCATGGCGACTTCATTAAAAACAGAAGTGTTGAGCAAACTTACTGAAGCCACAGAAATGGAAGATGCAAATATAATGCCTGTCGTAACGGCTTCCGATAATTTATTAAAAAAAATAACCTGGACTAAGTTAAAGGAGTGCATAGAAAATGTGATATATGGAAAGAATTATCGCAAAATGGGAAAATTTACATCAGGTGCGTTCGATCTGGAAGCAGAAGTAACGAAACAAGTTGATATTTCTATATCTGTTCCGAAAGTACCAAATGCAGTAATAGCTATTCCAAGAGGGGGATCACCTTTTATGGTATCTGTTGTTACGACATCATCAGCTTCAAGCGTTCGAGTTGCCTGCAAAAGTACAAAGACGTTAACCAATCGAACACTTGATGTTATTGTTTTTTATTAAGGAGGATTAATTATGGAAATCAAAGCAATTGACGTATCATCAGATCAAGGCAAGCCAGATTGGGAAAAAGTCGCAAAATCCGGCGTAAAAGTAGCAATTCTTAGAGTCCATCAGAGATATGGTGCGGATTCTTCGTTTGAGCATAATTATAAAGGATGCAAGCAGAACGGTATTCTGGCAGGTGCGTATAAATACAGTTATGCCTTAACACCGGCACAGGCTGTCGAAGAAGCTGAGAACGTGATCGAAGTACTGAACGGACGCGGACTGGACTTTCCGGTGTTCTATGACCTTGAATGGAAACAGCAGAGAAGTCTTGGAAAACAGGCAATCGAGAATATTGCGGTATCATTTTTAACCAGAATAAAAAAAGCAGGATATAAGGTTGGTATCTATTGCAATATGGACTGGTATAATAATTACCTGTCCGACAACCTCAAGAAATACGATCTGTGGCTTGCAAGATATGCGAATAATGACAACGGAACTATTCCAGAACGGCTCAGACCGTCCATTGGTATCGGCTGGCAGTATTCAGAGAGTGGAAAAGTAGCGGGAATCAATGCAAAGGATGTTGATATGGACGTATTTTATACGGATTACCGGACGGAAAAGAAAGAAGAGGGAACAGTGAGTAAAACAAAATTACAGAAATTCACAGAACTCGGTGATTATTATGCCTCAAATGGTGGATACCTTGAAAAGAAAAGCAATGCTTATCTTGATGATTTCCAGAAGAATGCCGGATATAACAACTACACCAAGTTTGCTCGCGATGTAGACAATTGGGGACAGCCGGGTTGTCAGGCTCAGCCGTGGTGTGCAGAGTATCAGTTCTGGAAGCTGGTGAAAGTGTTCGGACTGGCAAGAGCCTTACAGATCATGGGTGGCGGCTTCTACAATTGTAAGAACGTAACGGCTCATGCCAAACAGAAAGGAACCTGGCACAGCACACCGAAGAAAGGCGCGCTGATCATCTTCCGGAACGGATCACACATTGGATCCATCAACAGCTTCGACAGCACATACGTTTACACCAATGAGGGTAACACTTCCAGCGCGGCAGGTGTCGTAGCCAACGGCGGAGCATGCCGTAATAAAAAATACAAACTCACAGACTCCGCGATCGACGGTTATGTATGGATCGACTATGGTACAACAGCAGACCAGAAATCCACAGAGACTGCAGTACAGCTCAGCAAAACTCCGAAATGGGTGGGAAAAGTAACAGCAGTAGAACTCAACGTCCGCTCTTGGCCAGGCACAGAAAATCCGAAGATCAAGAAATGGCCACTGCTCAAAAAGAACAACTTGATTGATGTCTGCGATACGATTAAAGCATCTGATAACACAGACTGGTACTATATTCGTATCGCCGGTAAGTATTATGGCTTTGTATCAGCTACATTTATCAGAAGAGTATAAAGTAAAATTCCGGCAGCAGGTACCTGCTGCCGGGAGCATATTGTATCATCTGTTTTAATATAGTATAGAGAGATATAGATTATTGTGGTTAGTCACAAGTTAGTCACAAATCACTGATTCTGTTACTTAATATAAAAATCCCAGAAACCGTGTATTTTGAAAGATTTTTATAAAATATGAAGTTCTGTTCGAGAACTATAACCCATAAAATAAAAATAATGAAAATGAAATGAGGGAAGCCATAGTAAAAGCACCAAAAGTGTTGATTTTACTAAGGTTTCCGGCATTCCTATCGTTTATTATAGAGCAATTAAAAACGTTTAAAAACGGAACGGTTAGTCACAGTTAGTCACAAATGGCATTTCTATCTTTTCAATCTCTGCACGGAGTTCTTCGAGTGTCCGATGTCCGTAAACAGCGTTTGTGACATCTCCGCCAAATGAATGTCCCAACATTCGCTTTCGGTCATTTTCCCGAACTCCATATGTTTCGCAGAGCCTGGAAAATGTGTGTCGGCAATCATGTGGCGTGTGTTTGGGAGTACCGACTATATTCAACCGTGCAAGTGTAGGGTAAAAGAATTTGTCCCGGTGATATTTCTGGGTATATACACATAATTTTCCCTGATCTTCTACTTTGTTTCGAACGAAATCATATACTGCCGGATGAATAGGAACAATTCTGTTTTTTCCAGCCTTTGTCTTAGAACCGCCCTGATAATAGCTCTCGTCAAGATTGATGTTGAGTTTCAGGACCTCACCAATTCTCCAACCAGAGTAACACATAATAAGAATAAGCTGCACTTCTGGATCATCAGTATTGTTCCACAGGATTTGCAATTCCTGATCGGAGAAAGGCGTTCCGTGTTCTGTATCGTCATCAACATTAACTTGTACATACAACGCTTTGTTTTCTGATACAATTTCGGAATATACAGCATATTTATACATCTGTTTAAAAAGGGTCAGGATAATGGAACGACTTTGCTTTTTCAGAGTGCATTTATCAATGACGTCTTGTAGATCTGGTGCTTTTAATTCTTCGAATATGCGATTGTGTAAAGCTTTACAGTTCGAGTAAGCTGTTCGATAGGATTCCATGGAACTGTATGAAGCCTTTGTTCCTTCTGGAAATTTCCACTTGTAAAACTGTTCATATACCTCTGCAAACGTTAATTTCTTAATATCTGGATGTTTGCCCTCTACTCCTTTTATCGTCCCGTAATCAGCCAATATGCGGCTCACAAGGGTATCTGTATCGGCGGTAGGAGATACAGGCAAGTCATTCTCCATTCCTGGCTTATATGTTCCGGCTTTGTAGGCAGTTAAGACAGCAAACCCCTTCAGCCAGTCGTCAACGTAGCAGATCGCAGGTGGACGGATCGCTTTTCCTTCCGCGTCAATCGTTGCTGGTGGATGCACGGCATAACAATTACGTCTGTTCTTGCCAAGATAACGGATGCTCCCGAATCCGTTTGGTAATTTTGGATAAGTTTTTCTTTTCTTCGGCATGATGTTCCTCCTTGTTTGAAATGTGAACAAATTTTCTGTATTGCCCGAAATAGCCGAAGATGATACAATATGATTTGTGTGTAACGCATCATCTTCGCTATTCAGTTGTGATGCAAGTATTTTCAAAAACCGGTTCCCGTTGGTAGCAGGAGCCGGTTCTTTTTTATAAAAGTTCTGATTTTTTCTGGTCAAATTCTTCTTGAGTAATAATACCGCTATCTAAAAGCTCTTTGTAATCCTTCAGTAGTTCAACGGATGTTTTCTGATTTCGAACATTTTCAACAGCATCAGAGCTTTTGGAAATATTGAAGCTCTTTAACTGCATATCTATATTTGAACTACAGCGGAATCCAATAGTATTTATTTGATTGGTTTCGATATTCCGCATTTTCATAGATGCATAAGAATCCACTTCAATGTTATCACTTGTTGTGTTAGCAGTTCCAGTAGTAGTGGAATTATTCTTTCCTTTGGTTTTCTTTCCAGTTCCAACAGCTGCACCGACTATAGTTCCAACTCCCGGAGCAATAGCGGTTCCAACAACGGCTCCTGCTAAATGCCCTCTTCGTTTCGTTTTTTCTTTACTTTTCCCTTTAGTGTGAGATGTTGTAGTTGTCTTTTCTACTGTTCTGTATTCCGGCCCGTTCCATTCATAGTCGAAAAGTTCATATTTGGTTGGAGCATCTGACACTGTAACAGACCCATCTTTCCATTGCTTCAAATCAAATCTTGCGTGTTTGGAACCAAGCTCAAAATCCTCCTTACCGGATATAACTCTCAGATTCAATACTCGAACAGGTTTTTCTACAACCGCTGGCTGGGTTGCTACGGAATTATTTGATATTGCAGGTTTTTGAACCTTATTTTTAATAGACAGCAAAAGTGCAAAAATAAGATACAAAACAGCAATTCCAAATACCTCAAGTACAACAACGACCATAATATTGTCTGATGAAAGATCGTTTGAACTCATCAAGGCCACAATCATTAATACAATTAATGCGGTCCAAACGATCATCAACACATTTCGTATTTTTTTCATATTTCCCCCTTTTGACACGATTACTCAAAATTCTCGATATAATTCTTATATAGATTCCTTATTTTGGCAGCCTCCCTCTGCCTGATTGGAACAATATCCCCCGATATCATCTCAAAATGATCTGATGCATCTTTAATTTCGTCCATGTTGACGATATAACTTTGATGGCAACGGAGAAATCTTCTATCAAGATGCGGCTCTATATCTGACAGCTTTCCACGTGCTACATGCATAACGCCGCAAGTACAGTGGACGAGAATTGATTTATTTCGGCTTTCTATGTATTCGATATGCCGGAATTCTACCCGGTGGAAGTGGTCTCGGTTTTTGATAGTTAAGGCTTTCTCTCGGATATCTTCCAACGTGTGCGCTACGACAGAAAACATGCGTCCATGTTCAGAACCTTTGATGATGTAATGCACTGGTAAGACGTCTAATGCGTCAAATACATAGTTTTTATATGCTGTCCAGAAGGCAATGTTGCCATTATATCCATTTTTCCTGAGCTGCTTTGCGACATTTATGCCATTCTCATTATTTAGGACCACATCCAGCACGACTATATCGTACCATTGACCGTCTGCTATATCATCAATCAGCGGCTTCCCACTACTATAAGTGTTTAGCGTGTAGCTCTTGTCTCCACGCTTTTTCAAAAACTCATCAACATGAGCCTTAAAAAAATCAATCTGCAAAGGATTATCGTCACAAATCGCAATTTTCATGCAAATCAGTCCTTTAAACTGTCATTTTCGCCATTTGCGTCAAATAAGAATTCTATATGTTATAGTTGATTATAGCATCATACAATATAGTTGTAAATATACGTTTTTAGGTGATTTTGAAATGAAAAGAATCGAAAAAGTACTAATTTTGATATCGGTTATAGTTTTTGCCAATTATATAATCCATCTGCCAATGTGCGTGGATGATTATGTGCATAAGGATTCCGACATATACTCTGCTCAACATATGTGCAGACATTCGACCTTGACCAAGAACGCGAAGGGAATTTTGAAAACAGATGATATTATAGAAACAATAAAAATTCCACTCAAAGTGAACTTCCTTTTTGCAAAAGTAAAAATTATATTCGATATTGCGAATATTCCAGTGTACCACTGGCAGTTAGCTAGAGGAAATTTAGGCGTGTCCCGTTTTATTGGACTTGTGGGTTGATATAATAAGAACAAATGTTTGGTTCTATTTCCCACAGCCGGACATATACTGTAATGTAGGTGATAGTTGTGACAAGGAGGGTTATTTATGGATTATAAGAAAGAGATTATCGGGATGATAAATGGAATAAAAAAGACAGGTACATTAGAATACCTGTACACATTCATAAAACTATTTCTGGAGAAGTGGGGCGATTAGGCCCCACTTTTTTAATTAGAAAGCATGGAATCAATTAGACTTAAAACAATTTTCTGATCACGTTCGCTTAATAATGAGAATTTTGAAATCAGATTAAAATCTTCTTTCGCCTGATTAGGTGTGTCTTTTCTAGCACGTCCTACATTAAATCCCATTAACCACGACTCTGAAACATTTAGTGCCATTCCTAAGACAACCAGTTTTTCTTGACTAGGTTCTGTCTTTCCGGAAACGTACTGGCTAATATCCGACTTATTCATTTTCACATTGTATTTCTTACAATATGGAAGAACAAGATTAAGAATATCAACCTGTCTCAGATTACGTTCGTTCATCAAAGTCTTAAATCTTTCTGATGAACTAACTTTTTCCATTATATTATTCTCCTTTCGCTTTCTGATGATAATATATCACATATGAAACAAAAGTTCAAGACTTAAAACAAAAAAGTTAAAAATATTGAAAAAATGTATTGACATAGCGTAATGGCGATGTTATATTATAATCAGTTCAAAACATTGAACTAGAAAGGAGTGCAGATATGGCATTTGATTATAGTAAACTCAAGGGAAGAATCATTGAAAAATATGATAGTCAGAGTTCCTTTGCGAATGCTATGGAATGGTCGGAGCGTACATTATCGTTGAAGCTTAACGGAAAGCTGTTTTGGAAACAGTCAGATATTTGCAAAGCAGTTAATCTGTTGGAGCTTTCTGCCGATGATATACAGGACTATTTTTTTAAAGAAAAAGTTCAAAGTTCTTAACTAGAAAGGAGCAAATTTTATGAGCAAAAAGAAAAAAAAGAAAAAGGCTTCTAAGATGGTGCGAACATCAAAGAAACCTATTTCCTTAACATGTTTGATTAATAAGAAACCTATTTGCCAGATGGATATTTTTCGTTGAATGCTTCTAATGCGGATTCATAAGCATTTATGTATTCTTCGAAATAATCGACAGTTACATGAGTTTTGCCAGCATCAACTTGAGATTGACGCTTTAAATGGCAAACATCAGCGCAAACTGCAATGGCTAAATCATGTGCGCGTTTTTCATTATCAGTCATTCTTACACCTCCTTTCCAAAGGAGAGTATAGCATAAAAAGGAAGTGAGTACATATCAAAAAGAAATTATTTATAGAGAAATAGGTGGTAAATAATGGGAGCAAATAATTTTACACATTTTACCGGAAAGAAATCTCCATTCAAAACTCAAAAGAGAAAGAAGAAAGCAAAGGTAAAAAAAATTCATAAAAACAAATATGAAAGGAGCATGAAATGAGCGAAGTCGATACTTACATCAAAGAAAATGCAGAAGTTCATCAGTTCGCCGCAGAGGTTGCGAGAATTATATCGGGCATTCCACAGATGCCAGAGTTCTCATCAGAGAGTATGAGCGTATCTGATGCGAGTCAATTGATCGGACTTCCTGTAACATCAATTAGAGCAGGAATTGTGTACGGATGGTTGCCGATCGGGACAGCAATCCAGAATAACAAGCCAGCAAAAAGCCTTTCCGGTGGACGAATCACGTACATCATAAGCCCTAGGAAAGTCTATGAAGTGACTGGTCATGTCTGGAAAGGCAAGGCTGCTCTTAATAAGTGAGTGCCCCGGAGGGAGTCGCAACCTCCGCCCCGGAGCCGTAAACCACTAAACCAACCTTAGCGGATTACAGGACAATCATAACATTTCTTCCTGTATTTCGCAAGAGAACAGGAGGATTTTTTATGAAGAAAACCGAGGGTAAAAGCACAATGGGCAACGCAAAAGTAACCAGCTTTGAAGATTTTGAAAACTTCTATGCAGTGGAAGTCGTAAGAGAAGCCAAAAAGCAGACACAGAAATGGTTCTGTGCATGGGGAATTACCATGGTGGCATTGATTCTTTCAAATGTAGCATGGGCATTCCTCAGATAGAGGGATACGAATGAAAAAATATCATAAACGAGAAATATTGATGTCGATAGCAATCGGGATCCTTTTGACATTTCTTCCAGTATGGGAGTGGACAAATGGGCTTGATCGGATTCTGACAGCGACAGTTATAAGTCTGATTCTGATAGGAAATTTATGAAAGGAGAAAAAATGAACGAAGAGAAAATTAAGGAATTATTTGAGCTGTGCCTGAGAGTTTCGAACGAAACACAGGCACATGTGAATTTTGATTATACAGCGCATGACAACATGTCTGTAGCTTGCATTTATATTTTCAATGGTTCTGGAAAAATCATAAAATGTTTTACATTGTGCCAGTTTTATGACTTTGACTCTGAATCCCAGAATTATGAAAATGCAAAGAAATGTCTTCTGGAACTGCTTATTAATGGGAGATGCCCGCTAAAACTTGAGGAGGAATGAATAAATGAAATTAAACAAACTGGTGTCTACATTAAATATGGAACATAGCACATGGTTGAAATACCGTCGCAAGGGAGTCGGTGGCTCCGATGCAGGAAGCATTTGTGGGCTGAATCCTTATTCCACGGCTATCGCAGTATTCCAGGATAAAGTGCAGCAGTTACCTGAGAAAGAGGATAACGAATCCATGAGACAGGGGCGTGATCTGGAAGAATATGTAGCCCGCCGTTTTATGGAAGAGACAGGAAAAAAGGTCCGCAGGGCAAATGCAATCTTCTACAAAGAAGAACAGCCATTTATGCTTGCAAACGTTGACCGTTTGATTGTTGGTGAGAATGCCGGACTGGAATGCAAGACGGCTTCTGCATATTCCGCAGATAAATGGAAAGACGGACATATTCCAGAATCTTACGAGATTCAGTGCCATCATTATATGGCTGTGACCGGAGCAGATGCCTGGTATATCGCTTGTGTGATTCTTGGGAAAGAATTTATCTGGCACAAGATCGAGCGTGATGAGGGGATCATTCGGATGCTGATCAGCATAGAATCTGATTTCTGGAACAACAATGTGCTTGCAAATAAGATGCCAGCGCCGGATGGGAGTAAAGCTGCTGAAGAATTGCTTTCGAAATATTACAAAGAATCTGATCCGGACAAGATGATCTCATTGGTTGGATTTGACGAGAAATTAAAGAGAAGAGTAGAAATTATTGCTCTTCAGGAGAAACTGGAAAAAGAGAAGAAGCAGATTGAGCAGGAAGTCAAGGTTTATATGGAAGATGCCGAGAAAGCAGATTCTGACAATTATTTGGTTACATGGAAGTCGGTGACTTCGAGTCGTGTAAATACAGAGAAACTGCGGTCAGCCTATCCAGAAGTTTACAAAGAGTGCTTGGCAGCTTCTCAGAGTAGAAGATTTACAGTAAAAGAAATTTCATAGGAGATGAATAAAAATGGGAGTAAAAGACGCATTAGCAGAGAAAGCAGAGAGCAAGGGTTCTGTAAAGTTAACAAAATCTATGAGTATCGCAGACATGATTAAGGCCATGGAGCCTGAGATTAAGAAGGCATTACCGCAGGTGATCACACCGGAACGTTTTACCAGAATGGCATTGTCAGCACTGAATACTACGCCGAAACTTGCTGAGTGCAGTCAGATGTCGTTTCTTGGAGCACTAATGAATGCGGCACAGCTTGGGTTGGAGCCGAATACCCCTCTGGGACAGGCATATCTGATTCCTTATCGAAACAAAGGAAAACTGGAGTGCCAGTTCCAGATCGGATACAAAGGTCTGATCGATATGGTCTATCGAAACGACAATATCCAGACAGTGCAGGCGCAGTGTGTGTACGAGAACGATGTATTTGAGTATGAACTGGGTTTAGAACCGAAATTGGTACATAAACCGGCATTAAAGGACCGAGGCGAACTTATTCTTGTGTATGCACTCTGGAAAGCAAGGAACGGTGGGTATGGCTTTGAGGTAATGAGCAAAGAAGACATTGACAATCATGCCAGAAAATTCAGCCAGAGCTTTTCCAGCAGCTACAGCCCGTGGAAAACAAATTATGAGGAGATGGCAAAGAAGACCGTCATCAAGAAATGCCTCAAGTATGCTCCGGTCAAATCCGATTTTGTTATGCAGGTATCCAATGATGAGACTGTTAAATCAGAACTCAGTGTAGATATGTCTGAAGTTGTTAATGAACAGGAACCTGTTATTGACGCAGACTATAACGAAGTTACTTCGGATCCAGAGGCATCTGGAGCAGAAGCATAAAACAGTAATGATGCTTTAAAATCCATCAGAAGCATTAGTTATATCACACAATCTTTCTCTCAGGGAGTAATCTGTTATAGCTTCCTGAGAGGGAAAGGAGACACGTGAATAGCAGAAGTAAAGGGGCTGCCGGAGAAAGGGAAGTAGCCGGTATCCTTCGCGGGTATGGTTACAAGGCAAGAAGAGGGCAGCAGTATTGTGGATCCAACGGAGATGCGGATGTAGTTGGTCTTCCTGGAATTCACATTGAAGTGAAGAGAAGAGAAAAACTAAATATATATGAGGCTGTAGAACAGTCGAAGAGGGATCGGAAACCGGATGAACTTCCGGCGGTGTTCCACAGGAAGAACCATTGTGAGTGGCTGGTTACGATGCCGCTTGATGAATGGATGAAGATATATGGGGAATGGGAGGCTGGTTATGGACTACGTGAAGATCAGCAGGAAAATCCTTGATTGGGAATGGTACACGGATGTAAACACCAAAGTCGTGTTTTTCCATATCCTCTTAAAGGCAAACTGGAAGAATGGGCGGTTTCAGGGAATGGAAATCCCCAGAGGTTCTTTTGTTACATCTTACCAGTCTCTGGCTGAAGAAACAGGACTGACAGTTATGAACGTAAGGACAGCCATAAAACACTTAAAGCTAACACAGGAGATAACAGTCAGCCAACACAGTAAATTCAGCGTAATTACAGTAAAAAACTATGATGCCTACCAGACAGCTAACAAGGTAGCTAACAATCAGCTAACAGGCAACCAACAAGCAACTAACAGGCAGCTAACAACAATAGAAGAAGGGAAGAAGGAAAGAAAGGAAGAATATAATAAATCTCCTAAAGGAGATTATGAGAGTGGAACTCCTGAAAACAGCATCTATGCCACGATTCGTGAATTGTACAATTCCGTTTGTGGGTCGTATCCCCGCCTGGTAAAGATGTCTGAAGCAAGGAAGAAAGCTATTAATGCCAGAATAAGAGCAGGTTACACTCGCGAGGACTTCCGGATTTTGTTTGAAAAAGCAGAGGCTTCTGAGTTCCTAAAAGGCGCAAACAAGCGCAATTGGCGGGCAACATTCGACTGGCTGATCAGCGATACCAACATGGCTAAGGTCCTTGACGGAAATTATGATGCGAGAAAAGAGGCGGTAAAAGATGAATCAGAACCAACTAACTCAGTCAGATTGTGGTGAATGTCCTGTATGCCACGGGACCGGATGGGAAACGTATTATGCCACCGTGTATGATTACGGCCTTCCGGAAGAAATTCAATATGCTCGCAGATGTCCAAAGTGCAAAGGTGGTTATAGAGCACAGGACCGTACCGGAGTACCAAAAGAGTACCATGATGCAGATCTTGGCAAGTTCGATTTTGATATTTATCAGAGAGACATGAGCAAACTGAGAGACTTGTGCACCACCTTTCTGAACCTTTTCCAGAAGTGGGAAATGGCAGGAAAGGGACTGTATCTGTGGAGTAAGACACCGGGAAGTGGAAAAACCTTCTTGGCGTGCTGTCTGGCAAAATCGGTGATGATGAAATACGATCTGCAAATGCGTTTCGTGACTGCACCGGACTACATAAGTGCTGTTGGCGACAGCTACAAGCGCGATCGCGGAGAAGAGGATCCCAGTCAAGTATATCGGGATTGCAAACTTCTTGTTCTGGATGACATTGGAGCACAGGCAGATAAGGAATGGCAGCGACAGGAAATGTTCCGACTAATCAATAAGCGCATGGAGGATGGAAACATTACAATCTACACTTCCAACATGAGCACCGATAATCTGAATGTGGATACCAGGACCAGAGACCGGATCATCAAGACCTGTGTAGAGTTACAGATGCCGGAAGAGAGCATCCGGAAGAAAAAGGCCGTGGGAGAACAGAGAGAGTTCCTTGCAGGGATTATCGGATAAGAGGAAAAAATATGAGCAGCAAATTAAAAATAAAGTCGAAGAAGTGGAAATTTCCGCTGACATAGAACAATCAGGTAGCTCAGGCGTTCGATCGAATGATTGAGGAACGCCGGAGGCGTGGGAAAGATACAAAGTGGAGTTGCGGTGAAGAAGTCTATCTATGGTGGACTGCACAATAGCGTGTCAGTTGCTTGCATGGGGAAAGTGAGGATGGAAAATGATTGCGGTAAGCAAAGAAAAAAATGAAGCTTATAACTTGGATAAGGCAGAGCGTATATACATCGGTTTTGACAAACCTGTTGTAAAAATCGTAATTGGAAGTACAAGAGCAGGCAATTTAGGTGAATATGGCTCATTTGAAAAGGCCAAAAAAGCATTTGAGATATTAATGCAAAGAGCCAGTATTGGTAGAAGTGAAGTCATATTTATGCCGGACGATTCAGAAGTAGACGCAAGACTTCACGAGATTAAGCAGATCGTGCATCATATTTCTGGAAAGAAAACAAAAGGACATGGTGGTTCATGAAAGAAAAAAGTATAAAAAATATCCGAAAAGAGTTTAAGGATAATGGAATCTTTTACACTCCTCCAGAATTGGCATTAAGGCTTAAATCGTATATAGACTTTGAACCGGATAGCGTATACGATCCAACTTGTGGAGCAGGTAATCTGTTAAAGACGTTTCACGAAAACGTGAAAAAATACGGACAAGAATTAGATTCTGAACAGTTGAAATTGATTGATATTCCGAACTTTACAGGATATGCAGGAGATACGCTAATAGATGATAAATTTCAAAAAATGAAATTCGACTGCATTGTTGCAAATCCACCATTCTCAGTTAAGTGGAATCCTGATGGAGCACAAAACGATATTCGGTTCAAGGTTTGTCCGGTTTTACCGCCTCCATCAAAAGCAGATTGGGCATTTATGTTACACATTCTGTATCATTTATCAGATAACGGGATAGCGGTGGTTCTTGAGTTTCCAGGCATTCTATACAGAGGACAGAGAGAAGGAAAGGTGCGAAAATGGTTTATTGAACAAAATGTAATCGACAGGGTTGTAAATATTCCAGGGAACACATTTGAAGATACATCAATAGCTACTTGCATTATTGTGCTGAAAAAGAATCGGAAGACAACAGACATTACATTTGAGGACAGAGAGAAGCAGGAAATAGTTTCCATCGATCAGATAATCGAAAATGATTATTGCCTTTCGCCAAGCCTGTACATACCAAGCAAAATTGAAAAAGAAGAAATTGATCCCGCCGTGTTGGAAAAAGAATCCAGAAAACTTTTTCTTATCAGAGTAAGAAAGGAACTTCAATTTGACAAAATGGTATGTGAAATAGAGGGAATAAGTATACATCCGTTCATTGTTTCAATTAGAGCTGTTTTAAATGAATTTGACGACAACAGAAAGAAGAAACAGTGCGATAACCAATTATCATTATTTTGAGAGAAGGAACAAAATGAAAAAAAATAATTACACTTCATTCTTCAAAACGAAACCAAAGAAAGTAGAGAGATACATTCGTTGTAGAAAATGTGGTGGAAACATGGAATGGGTTGAATACTATCCACCACAAATTAAATGTCCGAAGTGTGGATATACAGTATATCCAAAACCTTATGAACCAGATTGTATCAAACTGCCAGAAACATTGGAAGAATATTTTGAATTATATGAGAAAATAAGGAGGAAAAATGAGCTACTGTGACGGAACCTGTAAGTATCTGAATGCAAGAAAACACAAATGCGAATTGACAGGAGAAAAACTCGCATACATGAAACAGAGTTGTGGAATCGAGTATTCAGTGCATGAACACAGAGGATTCTGTGAGAAAGATAAGGAGGACACAAAATGTTAATCAGAAGTCAGAATAAAAGAATGATTGTAAATTTCGACAATATTTGCACAGTATCAGCGTTTCCTGAAAAGGATAGTGAGGATATCTATGTCGAAGATGGCACAGGCTCACTCATGGTCGGAAGATATTCCACAAAAGAAAAAGCCATAAAAGTGCTGGATATGCTTCAGGAAGCTTATATAAATGGACATTCGAATTATCAGATGCCAGAAGATAGCGAGGTGGGAGCATGAGCCATATTAAAGACAGATTAATTCAACTGAAGAATGAGGTGGAAAACACAGGGAACGGAGCTTATTTCTCGAAAAATAATATCTCAAAAATTGTAGAATTACTTCTTGCTGATCTGGAACAGGATGAGAAAGAAAATGGTTGGATTCCGGTGAGTGAGAGATTACCAGAGGAACGCGACTGGTTCCTTGCAGTGTTCAGAGAATTAGATACAGGATATCAGTTAATTCCAAGGGTTGCAGAATTCATAAACAGACCAGATGATGAGCACGCAACGTCTGACGGTTGGCATATTATAGATTTTTTTGAAGGGCCGAAAGAATATATAAAATTGTTAAAATGCGTTGCATGGATGCCACTTCCGGAACCATATAAGGAGGACTAAATGGGATATTGCAAATTAGAATGCCCAGACAATGAAACACAGTGTTGCATCTGCTGTACGAAACAAGATTCCTGTCAGAGCAGATGTGATGATATGGACAGTTATGAATATGCGGAGGAATGCGAAGATTATGTTAAGGAGGACGAGCCATGATTACATTCATATTAGGATTTACCCTTGGAACCATATTCGGAGCGACTGGCCTTGTATGTATAGCAATCATGTACGATAAGCACCACTCAGACGAATAGAAAGGAGAACGGTATGCTGACAAGGAATAAAAAGCTGAAAGACTACGGTATTCCGGAAGAGGACATTGAAAAACTGAATACGATGCTGAAAGACTTTCCGGCAGAATACGGATACCTGCTTTCCGGTGCCGCCTTGTCAGCTTGCCCCAAAAACACGGTGATAGCGGATATGGTTATTGAGAATATCCTACACCGGAAAAGTTACAGAAAAATCAGCAGAGAAAGATATATCCCGATGAATCCAAAAGACTTCTATGGATACAGGCGCAAGACCGTCGCTGTACTGTATGAGAGAATGCGGTTGTTGGGAGTGTGGGAGGAATAAAAATGCGCTTAATAGATGCAGATAAGCTAAAAGAAGCTATCGAAGAAGAAAAAAATGACAACGATTATATGTGCCGTTTATGTTTGGAATCAATTAAAGAAATAATTGATGAACAGCCGACGGCTTTTGATGAGAAAGAGGGGTGTGATTGAATGAGCAGACTGATTGATGCAGACAAGCTGAAGCATGTAGTGCATTGTGCATATTCTGATGATTTAGAGATTCTTAAAAAGATTGACGAACAGCCGACAGCTTTTGATGTGGACAAGGTTGTAGAGCAGATTGAATCCATCAAAGAAAAGGAATATAGAGCTTGTACAGATGCACAATGCGGATTCTGCGACTATTCCAATGATTGTTGGGATGGCGAAATGTGTGACAAACTGGCATTAGATAAAGCAATCGGGCTTGTGAAGGAGGGTGGAGTTGAATGAATAAATCAGCATTAGTGATGGATACACCGAAAAACTGTTACGATTGCCCATTCGGAACTGAGTACTGCGGCGATTCTGAATATGAGGGATGTTGTGAGTTAGCTGAGTGCTTAGATAGTGACATGAGGCTTATAACAGAAGAGCATTATGATTGCGAAAGTAAATCAAGACCAGAGTGGTGTCCGCTGAAACCATTGCCGGAGAAAAAAGGAACTTCAAAAGTTGCAAGTGGTTATGAAAGTGGATATGAAAAAGGCTATGAAAAGGGCTATGAAAAGGGCTGGAGCGATTGTTTTGATGAGATTGCAGGAGGAGTGGATTCTGATGATTAATTTAACAGGGAAAAGCGTATTTGTAAAGACGCAGGAAGAATATTTGAGTGTTCTGAAAATAGCAAAGTTTCAGGGGTTCACATGGGCGAGAGAAAACCATTTAGACCCTATCGAAATTCCATTTCCAAACATATTGAATTTTAATGACAGCAAGATCGTTACTTACAGCTGTGCTGAAAAGACATTGTATGAAGCATCTGAAATCGTCAAAGATGAAGAAAAAATCAAGGATGCAGTAAACCTTGTCAGAACATTCGCTAAATACCCAGACAGAACAGCATTGACGGACTCATTTATTGAGTCCTTGAAGTTACTTGCAGATACTGTAGAAAGTCAGATGGAAGAGGCGAAGTAGATGGAGAGATTAACGCAAAGAGAAAACGATAAACTCATAATGGTAAAACAGGATAATGGAGAGTATATACCTGCTTATCGGGATGAAGATAATTTTAAAGCAATTAAAAAACTTGCTGATTACGAGGACTTAGAAGAACAGGGCTTGCTTGTGAGATTGCCGTGTAAGGTGGGAGATATGCTATGGTATAACATTTTGGGATACACGGAATCATATGAAATAAAAGCATTTTCATATGGATATTGTGACGGTTATATAGAAGCAGGTGAAGAAATAGGAGATGAAATTATATTTTATTGCGAAAACCATACCGGTTCAATAATAGGATCTTTTCCAATGAGTGGAATTGGTAAAATCGTATTCCTCACCCGTAAAGAAGCTGAGAAGAAGTTGGAGGAGATGAAGAAATGACAAGATCTGAGATTACAGCAGAATTATCAGCCATGCTTGAAAAGAAAATAAATCCTCACAATGATCCACGTATTTATTGGGCGAAAGAAGTGACGTTTGATTATTCTACAAACCATGCAGTTAGAGTGGACTATATGAAATTTGTTCCAGTGAACAATAGTGTTTCCGGGATAGAAAAAGGTGACTGCTATTGCTATGAAATCAAGTCATCTATTGAAGATTTCAAATCTGGCCATGGATTGAATTTCATTGGAGATTACAATTATTTGGTTATGCCAGGGGAATTAGCTGCAACAGTATCTTTGAAAATCCCGTATCATGTAGGAATATATGTCCCAGAAGGAAACGAACTTATATGTGCCAAGAAAGCCAAACGAGCCAACAGAGCGAGGCCTGTATCTGAAATACTCTTGATGATGTTCCGGTCTGCGAATAGGGATTATAGAAAATCAGTAAAACAGTTGGAGGAGATGAAGAAGAATGAGTAATAGTTATTGGAATTATGAAGACGATGAAAATATAATTTGTCCTTATTGTGGGCAAGAATACGAACCATCATACGAAGATACGTACATCGGAGAGAAACCGGTTGATTGTTACACAGAAGATACGGAAACTTACACTTGCGATAAATGTGGTAAGAAATTCATCATGTGTGGATATCAGACAGGATGGAAATATCACACAGAAACGATTGACGGAGAAGCAACAGACGAAGAAATAGAAGAATGATAGAAGCTAGGGAGGATTAATATGAAACCAGAAGAAGTATTAAAAGAATTAAGCTATGATGACACAGCCTATGGCGGTGAATGTACTTACGAAGTTAGAATGTAAGCCATTAAAGCATTGGAAAAACAAATTCCTAAGAAAATCACAAATATGAAATGTATTCTTGATTTTTCTGGAAATTATTATACTTCAAGAGGAAATTGTCCTTGCTGCAAAGAAGGACTTAATAGGTCTTTTATTTATTGTAATAAGTGCGGACAGAAACTTGATTGGGAAGGAAGTGAAAAGCCATGACAGACAAACCTACACCAGAAATAACCCCGCAGCTCGCTATATCAGCATTCGCAGTACTGCATCAATATTGCGGCTCAATCAGTCCACATGACTGCATCAGATGCGCATTCTATGAACATTGCCCGGGATGCTTCATGGGATGTCCAGGAGATCAGGGTGAGACGATCAGAAAATTACAAAGCGACGGATAAAATTAGAGAGTCGGTATTTACCGGCTCTTTTTTAGCGCAAAAATTCATCAAACATGTACCACAACTTTTCTACTGACCTGTGATAGAATATACTCAGAAGTGTTACTAGGGGGTTTTATAGCCAGAAATGAGGTGATAATATGGCGAACTTAAAAGCAATTACAAGAAAACTTCAAAAAGCTATATTATCTACTGGATTAATCATAAAAATCGGAACATCACAATTCTACAGCCATGAGCAGGAACGATTGATTACAGTAACGATAATATCAACACCTACACTCCATCTTACAAAAAGAGGAGAATGGAAAGATTGTGATTATGAAATATTACGAACTGCATCCCAGTATGATGTAGTCATGTGCCTGAAAGAAATATGGGAGGCAGTCAGAAAATGATGATAGATAGAGGTGATTAGATGGACTTGACGCCTAAACAGAAAGCGTTTGCAGATGAATATATCAAGAATGGCGGAAATGCATCTGATGCCGCAAGGAAAGCCGGATACTCTAATGGAATCATTAGGAATGCGACAAAAAAACTGTTGGAAAAAGATTGTATTTCTGCATATATAGCGAAAAAGCAGGCAGAGATCGAGAAACAAAATGGAACTGATATCATGTCTCTGGCAGAAATCCAACAGCGCCGTTCCATGATTGCAAGAGGTGAGCTAAAAGATTCGTTCGGTTTTGCCCCGGACTTCTCCGATCAGTTGAAATCTATGAATGATCTGGAAAAGACACTTGCTATTAAAGAAACAAAAGAAGAACAGCAGAGGATAGCAGAGAGAGCCAGACTGCAAGAAGCTTATCATCTTGATCTGAGTGTTGTTCCGGATGTATTCCACAGAATGATTCGGGATATCCGAGCAAAGAAGCATTCGGAGTATATTCTTCCCGGTGGTCGTGGATCCATGAAGTCATCAACTATATCACTGATTATCCCGGAGCTGATCAAAAATAATCCAAATATGCACGCACTGATTCTGAGAAAAGTAGGCAATACCATTAAAGATTCTGTTTATGCTCAGATGAAATGGGCAATTGACAAACTCAATCTGACAGAGGAATTTATCTGTAAAGTATCTCCCATGGAGATTACATATAAGCCTACTGGACAGAAGATATACTTTCGTGGTGCTGATGATCCATTAAAGATTAAGTCCATCAAGCCGGAATTTGGTTATATCGGCATTGTCTGGTTCGAGGAGCTTGACCAGTTCGCGGGTCCGGAAGAGATACGAAATATTCAGCAGTCCGCAATTCGTGGCGGTAATGAAGCGTATAAGTTTAAATCGTTCAACCCACCGAGAAGCAAGAATAATTGGGCGAATGAATATACGGCGGAAGCAGAAGAAAAAGATAAAAATGTAATGGTTGTGCATAGCACATACCTCGATTTAGGGATTGAACAAGAGTGGCTTGGCGACGTATTTCTTGCAGATGCCGAACATCTGAAAGAAGTAAATCCAGATGCTTACGACAATGAGTATTTAGGCCATGCTAACGGAAATGGTGGAAATATCTTTGAATATATCGAAGAAAGAACTATCACAGACGAAGAGATCAGTCATTTTGATAGAATTTATCAGGGGGTTGACTGGGGCTGGTATCCGGACAAATATGCTTTCTCCAGAATCCATTATGATTCAGATAGAGAAATAATTTATTTCATTGACGAGATTTACGAAAACAAAAAATCAAATGAATGGACTGCAAATGAAATCAAGCGAAGACAGTATGACGATTACGAAATTACTTGCGATTCTGCCGAGCCTAAATCAATCAATGATTACAGAGATTTAGGACTCCCAGCAAGAGGAGCAATCAAAGGGCCGGGAAGTATTGAATATTCTATGAAGTGGCTGCAAAGAAGAAAGCTTGTGTTTGATCCGAAAAGAACGCCAAATGCTTGCAAAGAGTTCAAAAAGTACGAATATGAACGTGATAAAGATGGAAATATTTGCAGTGGATATCCAGACAAGGATAATCATTTAATAGATTCCGTCCGGTATGGCTCAGAATCATTGTGGAGAAGAAGGGGGAACAGTGCATAATGAGAAAAAAATGTTTTGTTACGAATCCAAATGATACTATAGAAAAAAAATAGTTTCAAATGGGCAAGAAATCATTATAAGAACGAGCGTTTCCAAGAGTGCAATATTCTTAAAATATAAAGAATTTCTTACTGGTGAGGAAGGAAAATGCGGAGGATATGAGTTAGGATCAATGTTATCAACACTCGCACTTGTAAACATGGATGGAAAAATCCTAGAAGTTCCCGCTGACTGGATAGAATTTGAGGACGATTAAATGGGACTTATAACAACACTAAAAAGGTGGTTTAACATGATATTCAAAAAACAAGCCGAAGAGGATTTTAATATCCAGGCAGCAGAATTTCCAGAGATGGAATCACTGATTAACCGGTGTGCGAACATCTATAGGGGTGCGCCGGAGTGGTTAGATGATAAGAATAATATCAAGACGATCAATTTTGCAAAATCTGTCTGCTCAGAGACAGCCAGACTTGCAACACTGGCGATTGGCATTCAGATAGATGGCTCTGCAAGGGCTACATGGTTACAGGAGCAGATTGACAAGGTATACTTCCAGATTCGGCACTGGGTAGAATATGGATGTGCTTATGGAACGGTATTTATCAAGCCAAACGGCGAGAGCCTTGACGTATTTACTCCGGCAGATGTGATGATTGTGGATTATGATAATCAGGAAATCAAAGGGATTATATTCAAGGATTCTTACACTGTTGGACGGAAATACTATACGCGACTTGAATATCATAGATTTGCTGAGACTACAGTGGACGGAGTGACAACTTATCCGTATTATGTTTCAAACAGAGCTTATGCGTCAAAATCTCCTCAAAGTATCGGTGATAAAATCGACCTCAAACAGACCAAATGGGCTGACCTAATGGCAGATACACCGCCGATACTCAAAGCAAACGGTGAGAAGCTGGACGGGCCTCTGTACGGAGTTCTACGGACGCCACAGGCGAATAACGTGGATATTAACGCACCATTGGGCTTGCCGATATTTGCAGAAGCCATTGAGGAGTTAAAAGATCTCGACATTGCATACAGCAGAAACGCCGGAGAAATTTTTGATTCTCAGAAGATAGTTTTGGCAGATGATAGACTGCTGATGCCAAGCGGTACGCCTGTAGCAGCCATGTCACCACAGGGTATGGAGAACAGACGGAACGAGATGAGATTGCCACATTTTGTTAAGAATGTATTCGGACAGGGCGAGAAAGAATTCTACCAGGAAATCAACCCGGTTCTCAACACAGATACCCGTATAAGCGGCATAAATGCCATTTTAAGCCAGTTAGGATATAAGATCGGATTTTCTAACGGATATTTTGTATTTAACGAATCTAGCGGCATTCAGACAGCTACAGGAGTAGAAGCGGAACAGCAGAGGACAGTACAGTTTATCAAAGACGTTCGTGATAAACTGGAATCCTGTCTGAACGAAGTTATTTACGCATTGAACGTCTACGCTGATCTGTACGGGCTTGCACCTGTTGGAGCTTATGAAGTCAATTATGATTTCGGAGACATTCTGTATGTGCGTGAAAACGACCGTGCAAGATGGTGGCAGTATGTGACTACTGGCAAGGTTCCGGCATGGCTGTATTTCGTGAAATTTGAAGGAATGACCGAGGATGAAGCGAAAGCAATGGTCAAAGAAGCTCAGCCAGACGAGCCGAAATTATTTGGAGAGGAGTAAAAAATGGCAGATAAACCAGTAACGAGAGAAGAAAAGTACCTCGCATATCTGACAGGTGATTACACGGGCGAAATTCCGAAGCCAATCACAAGAAAAGAGAAGTATTTATACGAATTATGTTTGAAAGGAATTGGCGGGGACATCTCGCCGGAAGAAATCAAGAACGCAGTAAATGAGTACCTTGAAAAGAATCCAGTCAAGCCTGGAGCCACGACAGAACAGGCACAGCAGATTAAGAAAAACACAGATGATGTTGCTTCACTAAAGGAAGATATAGTTGAGTATCCAAACACAAAAAAGAATGCAATAACTACTGTTGAAGAAGGTAAATGGATAAACAATTACGGGAATGTAAGGAATGATTTTAACTTCTTTTTGTCCGAAGTGGTGACTGTACACAATGGTGAAACTCTCAATGTAATGGCCCAATTTTCTTCAAGAAACAGATTTGGAGTGGTTACAGAGTGGCAAGATGGGACTTGGAAAAGAACACTATTTGAAACAAATAACAGCACTGATGTTTTAACTTATTCTTTGAGTCCAACTAAAGATACTTGCGTAAAACTGATGGGACAGCATGGTCAGATTTTTAATGCAACTATTAAAAAGTTCAATTCAGGTGCATATGAAATTTTAGAGCCTTTTATCAAAAAATCAGCGGAAGAACTTGATTCTAAATTCACAACAGTAGTCATTGGGAAAAACATTTTCTTTTCTGAATGGACAGAGACTGGATATGGTATTGATAACGATACTGGTGTGGATAAAAATGGTGGCAATTATCAAAGAACAGGTTATGTTGAAGTTGAAACGGAAACAACATATACTGCATCAACTGATTTTGGTAAAGCACCATCAGTTTCTATATTCTACTATGATGAGAACAAAACATTTTTATCACGATATGATACCCCATATGGGTTTTACCCTAAAACATTTACGACACCATCAAATACAAAATATTTGAGAATTAGACAAACATATCAAGCCATGCCTACAAACTTCCAAATTGAAAAAGGTGAAAATGCAACAGATTATGAAACTTCTAAACGAGAAATAATGATTCCATACTCAAAAATTACTGGAATTCCTTCGGGTACAGGTGGAGTATCTATTGCAAACAAAAAATGGTTGTTCCTTGGGGACAGTATAACTGCAATGACAGGCGTAAATTCTTGGGTAGACAAATTTAAAGAATTAGTTTCTGCTCATGCTAACTCATATAATCAAGCTGTTGGCGGTTCAAAATGGTGCGATGATGAACAAGGAATCATATATGATGGAAAACCATATCAAGGAAATAAGTTTATAGGAAATCAAGTGAAGTGGTGCGAAAATATAGGTTTTTCTTCTGATGCTTTTAATTGCATTATCATAGCTGCTGGGACTAATGATACAAATTTGAATTTCCCAAATGATGATGAAATTGAAAATGCATTTTATAATGGCAATTCATTAAAATCTTTAGATGGAGTTGACAGAAGCACATGGCAAGGTTCTGTTAGATACTCTGTTCAGCGATTAAAGGAAATGTATCCAAATGCTAAAATTATATTAGTAACACCGTTACAGAGAAAAGTTGATTTTGATACAAGTGTAACAAAAGATATGTATCCTATAATTAGACAGAAACGTGAAATAATCACTAAAATGGCGAGAAGAATGGGTGTATATATCATCGATACCTGTGAAGCAAATATAACAGATATGTCTACAGATGTTCATGGAGATGGATTACACCTTAATCAAAAAGGCTCAACGATAATGGCAGAATTTATGTTTAGAAAAATAATGCCTATCATGTGTGATTATAACTGATTAACTAAAGATGGCTTTAGTGAACCAGTAAAATTCAAAACATGTACCACGACATTTATCGAAAGAGGTGATATACTATGCTTAGTCCTGAATATTTACGCCGGATAACAGAGGGCAGTGAGCAGATAGCCGAAGAACTGCATCAGTATATCATCTCTGAGATCGTGTCGAGAATGATGGCAAGAATCGGCAGAGGTGAAGACTATATTCTGACTAATGCCGATGCGTGGAGAATCAGAACACTGCAGGAATCTGGTGAGCTGCTAGAGGACATTCTGGCGGAACTATCCAGGTATACCAAACGCGAACAGCAGGAACTTCTTGAAGCGTTTGAAGATGCCGGAATCACTGCAATGAACTATGATGACAAGGTATACAAGGCGGCAGGATTAAGCACTGTGCCGCTCGAACAGTCACCAGCTATGATAAGACTCATGGAGCGAAATATGCTTGCGACTATGGGCGAGTGGAAGAACTTCACAAGAACCACTGCAAGTGCCGCTCAGAGGCTTTATATCGAGCAATGCGACCTTGCGTATAATCATGTGATGACTGGTGCAGTTGGGTATACGCAAGCCATCAAAGAGGCAGTTAATAATGTTGTGAGTGATGGCGTATATGTTGAATACATAAACAAAGAGACAGGAAAGAAAAGACGCGATACGATTGAAACAGCAGTAGCACGTTCTGTCAGAACCGGCGTGGCGCAGGCTACGGGAGATATATCCCTAAAACGCATGGAAGAAATGAACTGGGATTTAGTTCTGGTCAGTGCACACATGGGAGCCAGAACGGGTGACGGCGGTGAGAATCCGGGAAATCACGCATGGTGGCAAGGAAAGATATACTCTCGTTCTGGCAAGAGTAAGAAATTTCCGCCTTTCTCATTGACCGGATATGGAACAGCAAGCGGACTGTCAGGAGTCAACTGTCGGCATAGTTTCGGAGCCAGTGATGGAGAATTTAACCCCTATGCAGAACTATCGACACAGGATAAAGCCAACAAAGGCGAACAATACGAAAAAGAACAAAAACAACGTACTTACGAACGCAGGATCCGCAAAACGAAGCGAGAAGTCCTTGGAATGCAAGCGGCGGTTGATAACTGTAAGGACGAACAGACAAGATTTGCACTCCAACAAGACCTTGACCGAAAGTCTTATCTTTTGCAGAAACAAAATGCTGCATACAAAGATTACTGCAAGCAGAACGACCTGAGGGAACTGCAAGACCGGCTCATGATTGCCAAGTGGAACCGCCAGAACGCTGCAAAAGCCAGAGGAGCGGCAAGAAGATATAAAACAGCAAAGGGGATTGACTGATGGATAGGTGGGAATATTACAATCCGAATCCTGCTGGGAATCGAGTCGGAGATTGTGCTGTCCGGGCAATATGCAAAGCAACCGGCTTCGACTGGGAAACGGTTTTTACCGGATTAATGATACAGGCATGTGTTCTGTCAGATATGCCATCAGCTAATTACGTTTGGGGAGCGTACCTCTACAAACATGGGTACAGACGCAAACTGATTGAACAATCAGAGCGATATATCTATACAGTCAACGACTTTTGTACAGACCATCCGACAGGTACGTATATCCTCTGCATAGATGGTCATGTGGTGACAGTACAGAACGGTAAATATTACGATACATGGGATTCCGGAAATGAAGTCCCGGTATATTACTGGGAAAAGGAGAATAAATGAGCATATCAGAATTTGTACAGATTTTCCTCTCTATCTGCGGAGGGGTGTCCATTGTCGGAGGGGCGGCAGC